>ERZ1106954.2477-NODE-2477-length-12705-cov-27.183953_pt1 | contig 12705 bp, 8 predicted proteins | sample MGYA00403678_ERZ1106954 | MGnify/ENA primary metagenome ERZ1106954 (study PRJEB35170, sample SAMEA104062445) | human gut metagenome | biome: human gut; feature: human-associated habitat; material: faeces | place: Denmark | collected 2012-08-20 ... | reverse complement strand
ATGCTGGTCTTTCTGCAAATAATTCCAGTGAGCTGGCGTATAAGGGAAAGGAATTCCTTCTTGACACTTATCAGAAAGCACTGAAAAACAAAACGCTCCAAATCAATATCCAGAAGAACAAAATTACATTTCCGATGGAGGAGCATGACAGCGGATTTCATGCAGTCGGTATGTTGACCCGTTCGCCTGCTTGGGAATACGGATGGAAGTTTAACTATCTGACTGAGAATACATCCGGTGCAGAAAAGTCCGAAGTTAAAGAAAAAATCCCTCCGAAGCCTTTGACCGCATTGGAACATCTGGAACGCTGTGGGTATAAAATCGTTCAGCAGGTCGTACCGAAAAAACTTCCGCCGATTGCCGTTCAGCGGATGGCATGGAAAACAGGCGAAGCTCTTTGCGACCCGGTAGTGGTGGATTTCTTGCAGTTTATTCGGACACATATGCAGAGTGACGGCTCTTTTTCGTTCCGTATCCCAAAGGGTACTTCCAAGAATTCGTTTGCCACACTTTCGGAAATCGCTCAGACGTGGGATAAAATGGGACTTTTTGCATCCATTGTGATCTATCCGCAGAATATCGTCTATGAGCTTGCGCAAAATGAGACTGTCCGGCATTTCCTGAGCGGGAAGTGGCTGGAACTTTTTGTGGAGCATCAGGTTCAGCAGATTTTGAATCGCTATCAGGAGGAGCAGGGTGCAGAAGTTTCGCTTTGCTCCAATGTGATTCTTTCAGAAGCGGCATCCGCAGGGAGCACGCATGAACTGGATGTTGCGTTTTCCATCAACGGAAAATTCTTCTGGGTGGAAGCCAAATCGTCCAGCCGAAGTATTGATTATGGAAAATACGCTTCTCTATGCGAAAAGCTGAAAGTAACCTCCGACCGACTGCTTTTGGTCAACAGTGATTTGTCCGTGGAAGAGTGCGAAGGTGTTTCTTATTTCTGGAATTACCGAGTTGCAAATTGTGCAACGATCACGCAGGAACTGGAAAACATGATTGCCAAACAAATTGAAAGCGCCGGAAATGCTGCTCTGAGTATAGACTGAGTAATAAGCAAAAAAGGCCCCGAGAACCTTGCCGGATAAGCGGCAAAGTTCTCAGGGTCGTATTGTTTATCTGGAATGTTCGGTTTGCTTTGGATCCTTTTCCTCATCAAAGAAAAGCTCGATATTTTTCTGCGCTTGAAGAAGCTCCTGCATCTCATCGCGCGCCTTGCGGTAGTCCGGGTAGCGTGCTTTCTTTTCTGTCAGCAGTTTGGAATATTCCGCATCCAACTCCTTAATCTTGGGGAGCGTTTTCAAATTGGATTCATCAAACGCCGCTTTCGCCGCCTTGTGCAGCGTGATTTCTGTGCAGTGCTCTTCCAAAAACTTTTTGCTGTACCCAGCTTTACGGTAGGCATCATACACAGGTCGAGTCTTGGCATAGTTGATGATGTGTGCTTTCAGCACTGCGATTTCTGCCAGCCGCTTCTCAGAGGTTTTGATGGAATCGCCCAGTTCGTGATAGCGAGAAAGTGCAGCATCCGCACATTCCTTTAGCTCGTCTGCGCTGCTGATTTTCTGCTGTTGCAGAAAAATCAGCGTTTTGGACATCTCTTTCAGGTTGTGCTTCTTCGCCCAACGCTCGTATCCACCGCCCTTGCCCTCGGCAAGTTTCGCTTGAATGTCCACCAGCAACTGAAATGTCTGTTCCTTTGGTGGCTGTTTCTGATGGGGATGATGCTTTGCCCTACCAGCCAACACCGCCTTGATTTCTTCCTCACTGTACCCAGCACCCAGTGTCTTGAAACGGATAAAGCGCTTCTGCCGTGCGCCCTTGACGGAAGTGTATTTGCCGCGTTTGATTTCATAGCCCTGCTGTTCCAGCTTTTGCAAAAATTCTTCGTAGTCGGTGGGTTCCTGCTGCAAAATTTCATCGATGATACCGCACAGCCGGTCGCGGTTGCTTTCCCTTGGCGGGTAAGTGATGCGCTTCTGCCGCTCCCGGTAAGGCTTCTTTTCGATTACGGAAAGCTGATGTTCCAGACAGATCAGATCGCTCAATCGCTGCACTGCCAGACCGGAAAAGAAAAAATCCCGAAATTTCCGGGTGCCGTCCAGTGCAGTGGAATTGTAGATGATATGGTTGTGGATGTGTTCCCGGTCAGTATGAGTGGCAACAATAAAGGCGTGTTTGCCTTTCAGAAATCGGGAGGCCAGTTCGTAGCCGATGCGGTTGGCTTCCTCTGCCGTGATTTCACCGGGCCGGAAGGATTGCCGTATCTGATAGGCGATGACATTGCTTTTTTGGCTGCGCCCGGTGGCCTGCTCGTATAGCTTCTTTGTGAGCATGAACTCCTCATCCACGGTAAGCGGGCTGCATTGATAACTACTGACAAGCTCGCCCTTTTCAGTCTTGTCGGGGTTCTGTGCATAGTCAGTGCGGTCTTTTAGGCAGGCGGCGATAGATTTCCCTTTGTGCTGATGCAGTGCAATCAGACGAGTAGCAGCCAGAGCAGATCACCCCCCAAATGAAAAAGCCGCCCGAAGGCGGCAAAAGATTCAAAATCAAATCACGTCCCGGAACCAACCGCTGAATCGTTCAACGCCCTCCACCATTGCAGTTGCGCCGACAAAAAGGACAAAGCACAAAAATTCAGCAACCAGCAGAATCAAAAACTGATCCCAAGTCTGGCGGTAGACGGTGTAGATGCCGCAGCCGAAAATATACAGCATCAATGGCGCAACAATATAGCTGGACAAGGTAAGCAGCCACTTTGCCATCAGAGCCAGAAAAGCTACAAACAGAGAGATCGGGGCAAGCACCATCTTGAACAGAATCCTCATATCAAACACCAACCTTTCCTTTCGCCCCTATTATAAAGGTATCGGTCCCTGCCTTGCAAGGATGTCAACCGTTATGTAAGCCCGCAGCCTCCTACTGCGGGAAATTTTTTAGAGTTCGGTGAGTTTGTCGAGAAGTTGCTTGCCAATAGCTATCAGCTCATCCAACCGACTACGCAAGTCCTCTAAATCGGCGGCATAGAGCTGCCCGCTTTCATTGGCCCGTTTCGCCACCTGATTCAGGTTGTTGCTGCAATTCTGAAGAAGGTACGCCATCCGACGCAGCTGTGGTAAATCAAGATTCAGGCAGTAACCATCCAGAGCCATTTTTCGCAGATAAGAGCCAATGCTCAAAATACCGCAACTTTCCATCTTCTGACGAATGCGTTCCAGTTCGACTTTGCTGACACGAAAATGGATCTGCTGGTCACGGTGCTCCGTCACCGGGCATCACCATCCTTATCCAAGTAAGATTTGAATGGTCGGACAGGCTCCACTTTATCAGCCTTTTCTTCCAACGCAGCCAGCACAGAGGGGCGGGCATCCGGCTTTTCTTCCGCTTCGGGTTCTGTCCGGCTGGACTGATGCTCCATGTTCAACAGCGCATCCAATTCTGCAAGGCGGGCAGACTTGGTTTGCAGTTCTTCCTCCTGCGCAAACGGCTTGGCGATTTCAACCTCTGCGGCCTGCTTCTGCTGTTCCAGAGAATCCAGTGCGGCCTCAGCATCGGCAATGCGGTCGGCAAAATTGCCGATGGCATTGTCCAGACGGACGATGTTGCCGCGAGGGTCATCGCCCAGCGGTACCGGATAACTCAGCTCGCCGCGGAGAACGATTTGATGCTCATTCTTGAAACTGTCAAAGCGAATGTTAAGCTCAAAGCCGCGATAGGTGCCCAGCAGCATCATATCCGCATTCGGCATCTCCTTGCAGGCGAGCATCAGCCGCTCACCAGCTGCTTTTTTCTCATCGAACACCATGCCCTTGATCGTCATGCCGCAGAAGTTCTCCTTATCCTGCGGGTGTGCGTCTGCGATTTGGGCATCGTTTTTCAGAGCCGCAATACGGTTCTTCGCTTTCTGAATTTCCTCCGGGTAATGCTTGAGCAGCTTATCTTCCAGACGATATTTCTGGTTCTGGTAATCCGAGCGCAGCACCTTGAGCTTTGCTACCTGCACATCCAGATCCATCTTTTCCCGGATGCGCGGGTCGCCTGCGCATAGGGCCTTGACCTCGGCATACGAAAGAGCCTGCTCATCCACATCATCACAGGAGCGCATCGGAGATTTGCTCGTCATGATCTGCGAAATAAACTTCTGCTTGTTTTCCAGCGTTTGCCAGAGGTAGGCGTCGAATGTCCCCTCCGTGACGTAATTATAGACGTAAACTTGTTTGTTTTTGTTGCCCTGACGGATGATTCGGCCGTTGCGTTGGGTCATATCGGACGGTCGCCAGCCTACATCCAGATGATGCACGGCCACCAGCAGGGTCTGGACATTGGTGCCTGCGCCCATCTTTGCAGTGCTGCCCAGCAGGACACGCACCTTGCCGCTGCGGACTTTGGAGAACAAATCCGCTTTCTTACCTTCAGTATCAGCGTTGTGGATGAACTCGACCTCCGATTCCGGCACCCCGGCGGCAAGCAGCTTTGTGCGAATATCATCGTAGACATTGAACGAGCCGTCTCCCTTGGGCGTGGACATATCGCAGAAAATCAGCTGCGTCAGATTATCCTCTTTGGTTTCGTTCCAGATACGCAGAACATTGTCGACGCAGGCATTCAGCTTGCTGTCCGGGTCATCCGGGGTGAGCGGATTCATCAGCCGCTGGTCAAGGCCGATTTTACGTCCGTCCGAGGTGATCTTCAGCATATTGTCCACCGAGGGGTCAACCGCACCGCTATGCACCTCAGCAGCACGTTCGCTCAGGGATTTCACCATGTCCTGCTGGATTTCCGAGGGTTTGACCACGACAGTTTCAAACTTGGCTTCCGGAACAGGCAGATGCAACTGGTCGGAAGTCTTGATGTCCGCTGCCTCCTTGAACATATTCATCAGCTCCGGCAGGTTAAAGAACTTGGCAAAACGTGTGCGCGCACGGTAGCCGGTTCCTTCCGGCGCAAGCTCAATGGCCGTGGTGGTCTCGCCAAACGTAGAAGCCCATGCATCAAAGTGGGTCAGTTGTTTCTGCTGGAGAGTGCTGTACTGCAAATAGCGCATCAGGGTGTACATTTCCGTCATGGAGTTGCTGATGGGCGTTCCCGTTGCGAAAATCACGCCGCGCCCGCCAGTCACTTCATCCAGATAACGACACTTGCCGAACATATCGCTGGACTTCTGTGCTTCGGAGGTAGAAAGGCCAGCAACATTGCGCATCTTGGTGTAAAGATATAGGTTCTTGTAGTTCTGGCTCTCGTCCACAAATAACCTATCTACGCCTAATTGTTCAAATGTGACCACATCATCCTTGCGATCGGTGGACTGTAGCTTTTTCAGTTTCACCTCCAATGTTTTCCGTGTCTTTTCCATCTGTTTCACGGTAAAATGCTCACCGGACTGTTCCTTGGCCTCTGCAATGGCTTTTTCGATTTCCTCGATCTGATCTTCGATGATCCGTGCCTGCCGTTCCGCAGAAAGAGGGATTTTCTCAAACTGCGAGTGGCCGATAATGACGGCATCGTAGTCGCCGGTTGCGATGCGGGCGCAAAAACGCTTTCGATTGGCGGGTTCAAAGTCTTTCTTGCTGGTAACGAGCAGCTTTGCATTGGGGTATAGCCGCAGGAACTCGCTGGCCCACTGCTCGGTCAGATGGTTGGGTACCACGAACAGGCTTTTCTGACACAGGCCCAAACGCTTAGATTCCATTGCCGAAGCTGCCATCTCAAAACTTTTGCCGGCACCCACCTCGTGGGCGAGCAGGGTGTTCCCACCATAAAGCACATGAGCAACTGCATTGCGCTGATGTTCCCGCAGATTGATCTCCGGATTCATACCGACAAAATGGATATGGCTTCCGTCATACTCGCGGGGCCGGGTACTATTGAACAACTCGTTATACTGCTTCACCAGCAGATTCCGCCGCTGCGGGTCTTGCCAAACCCAGCCTGCAAAGGTATCCTTGATGGCCTGCTGCTTCTGCTGGGCAAGCATCGTCTCCTTCTGGTTCAGGACACGCCGCTCTTTACCATCCTCCTCAATGGTATCATAAATGCGGCAGTCCCGCAAATTCAAGGTGTCCTCCAAAATCTTGTAGGCGTTGGCCCGGTGGGTGCCGTAGGTTTCGGTGGACATGATATCATACATTCCGGCGGCAGATTTGTTGCCGATGCGCCATTCGGACGTAAATGGAGAGTAGCGGACTTGGATCAGGTTGTTATAGCGGATGCGGTAGGGCGGCTGAAAAGTCTCCATCATAAACTGCTGCACAATGGCGGGATTCAGCCATGTGGCACCCAGTCGGATGTCGATTTCTGATGCTTCAAGGTCCTTCGGCTGCGCTTTGGTCAAAGCCTCCACATTGATCTTGAACTCCGGGTGGCTTTCAGCGGCAAGCTGAGCCATGCGCAGTTTATTCCGCACATTGCCGGAAAGATACTCGTCCGCAGTCTGCCAGCCTGCTTCCGGCTCATCTGCATCCGCAGAAGGGTCTTTGAAAATCACGCCTTGCAGCTCTGTGGTAATACGCTCATAATCGCCGGGAGAGCCGAGAAGTTCCGCCATATAGGGCAGATCAACACGGCCATGTTCTCCAATGGATACTGCCAGTGCTTCGCTGGGGGTGTCCACGCTGGTGATCGTGTGCTCTGGGCGAATCGTTCGCTTGGTGAACATATCCGCCTTGCTTTTGAGCTGTTTATTCTCATCGAGATTTTCCAAAGAGCAGAGCAGATAGTAGGAAGAATCATCCTCAAACAAACGCCCATTTTTGCGGTCGTTGAGCAGACCGTATTTTGCGGTAAAAGCGTCATAAGCTGTGTTCAGCTTTGCTTGGGTTGCCTTAATGTCCTCATCCGGGTAATCGTCCAGCTGCTCCTGAATCAGCTGGTTGACGATCTGCCGCAGTTCCACCATGCCGGTGACACGGGCTTTGGCATTATCGGACAACTCCACCTGCGTCATAATCGAATTTTCTCGGTAGTACACCTCACCGTCCACCACGGCATAGGAGAAATTCTTTACATCCGGGTCAGCGGGGAGCGTCTTGCGCTCGACTTCTGCATCCGCAACATCTGGTGTTTCCACCTCGACTTCAACATACTGGCCCTCAATATGCTGTACCGCTTCGGCAAGCTGGTCGGCCAGCACTGCGCCCTCAATGGGCGCAACGGTCAGATCGTGTCCGTATGGGGTGCTTTCGGTGGTCAGCTCGCCCAGCACCATCTCCGGGTGGTCCACAAAATACTGGTTGATAGCAAAGCCATCCTCGGTCTTGCCAAGCTGCACCCAGTCCGGCTCATGGTCGATGGGGCGGTCACGCTTTTGCAGGAAGATAATATCCGAAACCACTTCGGTGCCAGCATTCGCCTTGAACGCATTATTCGGCAGACGGATCGCGCCCAGCAAGTCGGCACACTCTGCCATGTGCTTGCGGGCGGTGCTGTCCTTGCTGTCCATGGTGTAGCGGCTGGTGACAAAAGCTATAACACCGCCCGGACGCACTTGGTCGATGGCTTTTGCAAAGAAATAATTGTGGATGTTGAAACCCAATTTGTTATACGCCTTGTCGTTGACCTTATACTGACCGAAAGGCACATTGCCGATTGCCAAATCATAGAAATCCTGGCGGTCGGTGGTTTCAAATCCGGCAACAGTAATGTCTGCCTGTGGGTACAGTTTTTTCGCAATACGCCCGGTGATGCTGTCCAGTTCCACACCGTACAGTCGGCTATCTGCCATGGTGTCCGGCAGCATCCCGAAAAAGTTGCCGACGCCCATGGACGGCTCCAAGATGTTGCCGGACTTAAAGCCCATCTTTTCGACTGCCTCATAAATTGAGCGAATCACCACCGGGGAGGTATAGTGGGCATTCAGAGTGCTGGAACGGGCGGCAGTGTACTCGTCCTCGGAAAGCAGATTTTTCAGTTCCGCATATTCCTTTGCCCAGTTGTCCTTGCTGGGGTCAAAGGCATCTGACAGACCGCCCCAGCCTACATACTGGGAAAGCACCTGCTGCTCCTCGGCGGTGGCACCCCGGTGCTCCTGTTCCAGCTTGAACAAAGTGCGGATGGCTTCGATATTCCGGGCATATTTCTGCTTTGCGCCGCCCTCGCCCAGATGGTCGTCCGTGATGCGGAAGTTTCCGGCAGGCTCCGGCGCAGGTTCGGCATTCAGGGCTTCATCCAAGGCAGTGGCATCCGGGAAGGTCTGCACTTTTCCGTCCATCACGGCAGAGATAGGCAGCTCGTCCAGTTCCTCATCGGAAAGTTGCGCTTCAACCTGCCGCAGACCGTCCTCGAATTGTCGTTTGTTGATAACTTCGTTATCCCACGACTGCCCGTGTGCGCTGGTGTCGATGCGCACATCGGTATCACCGATATAGCCTACTGTTCCTTCAATCGTTCTGGTGGGAAGGTCTACTACAACTTCGTCCCCGATCTTATAGCTGACCTCTTTTTCGGGAACCAGATCAATGGCTGCGGCCTGCTGTTCTTCGTACAGTTCCCTGATGTGCGGAAGATGCTCATTGCGGAAAATGGGCAGTCTGTTTTTCGTCAGCTCCATGTCCTGCAAGCTGACGGATTTGAACGTAAAATTAACGTGTTCCACCCGAAAATCCCGGCCATCCAGCTTGATGATGCTGCCGATTGGCAGATAATCCGCTTCCCGGAGATATTTTGTCTGGTGGTGGGAGCCATTTTCGTTCAAGCCAGCCAGATAGACGTTGTTGCCCGCTGCCCACAGCTTTTTAGATTCTGCTGCCCACTGCTCACTCGGAAAACCAGTTACTTTGACTTTGCCAAGCACATTTTCCTGTGACAGAAGATTGGTGCGCAGAATCCGCTCCACAGCAACGGCATCTTTGTCATAGAACAGATAGTTACCGTTCAGTTCAAAGCCCACGAGGGTGTTGGGATACTGTTTTTTCAGAGCAGTGTACTCTGCGGCAACAGTGCCATCCAGCATCGGAAGCTGACACTCAGCTTCCTGTCTGGCAGTACGCTGTTCCTTCTCCTTGTCGGTCAGGTAGCGGTCGGACTGGATCATCAGGTCGATATACTTTTCCACCTGCGCCCATTTCAGGGTGATTTTCTGGTGGTCAGGGTAATGGTCAAATTCCAGACCCTTCCAGTCGTGGTTCACAAAACCCCGGCTTCCGTCCAGAAAATCGTGGGAGTGCCCACCGATGCCGTACTCCTTTGCCAACGCCTTGGCACGGAGTTTTCGGTCAGGCTGGGTCTGGTACAGTGCCATAATGCGTTGCTTGCCACCTGCAAACCCAGAACCATGCTTACGCAGTTCGTTCTCGATTTCAGCCTGCGACAAAACAAAAGCGGAGGGCGTTTTTTCGCTCTCCGCTTGGTCGATTTTTTCAATTTGCTGGGCTTCGGTGGGGATGTTCGCATCCAGAAAACTTAGCTGTAGATCAGCTCCGTCAGCACCAGTTCCTCTGCCTGTGCTTTCAGGCTGTTCATGTGCTGCACCCACATCAGTTGATTCTGCGCTTTGTCCGGGGCTGGGTCCTGCTTCAGAAGCTGCTCCATGGTCTGCTGCATCCGGCTCTCTGCCGTCTGCTCCACCTCCATCAGGTGCGGATACAGGCTCCCGTTCATCAGCATCGTGTGGTACAGCACCGGGCGATGCTGTTTCAGGTAGGTCCGGCGCAGCCTGCCGTACTTGCCCAGCGGCTTCCGGGGCTGGTTCAGGATCAGGTTCGGGAGCTGGTAGTCCCCGACGGTCGAGTAGGTCACGTTCCTGCTGTTCGTATTCATATTGACTCCTTTCTGCATTGCGGCGGCGAATGGTGGTTTTCACGGTGCGCTCGATGTTCCGCAGCACCTCACGGCTCATGTCGCTGACGGCTCCACCAAGGGCAAAGACAGCATCCGGGGTGGAAAAATTGTAGATCGCCTGAAAATCGTCCTTGTCGAACCACCCGGCAGGCTCAAACCCGCAGCGTTCCAGCAGCGTGTAGGTGACGCTGATGGTGGCGGCAGACTTGAACTGCATCTCCACCCCGGCTTCATCATAATCCATCAAAAGCGAGCCGTCAACGATGGCACGAATGTCGCCGCCGTTGTTGTCCCAGTAATCTGCCACCAGTTTCCCAACAACATCGGCAAGCTGCTGGCTGATACGCTCCCCGCTGATGCCGTAGGTCTTGCTCAACATTTCCGAAACCGGCTGCTTCAGGTCGTCGTTGTACTGCCACACCTCCGGGTCACGGGAATTGCGGCGCACCCCGGTATCCGACACATCAAAGACGTAGTGCAGCCGGGGGAATCCGCTGGATTCATCCAGCAGGGCGATGCCCTTGGCGCCCCGGCGCACATAGCGGTTCATCCGGTTGTTCCAGATGTCAAAGTCGGCGCAGGCGGTGGCATCCGGGCGCTGGGCGTAGATCATGAGCTGGTCGGCAAAGGGGTACTTGTACAGCCGGGATGCGGTGGTCAGGTAGTCCGTCCAGCTTTCCCAGTACCGGGTCAAGCCGTTGGCTGTGCGCTGGGCAAGGGCGAGATATTCTTCGGTTTTGCTTGGCATTTTAGCCTCCTTCTTTAGTTTTTAGGGTATAAAAAGAGCGGGCAACCATTTTGGGGTTGCCCGCTGGAAAGTGTATTGAGATAAGATTATTTGCTATTGTCCTTTATGTACTTCATAACGCAGCACCCCATCACGATGACGGGAAGCACGGTTCGTAAACCGAGGTCGCCGACCCGCACATTTACATCAATCACAAGCCCTGCAAACCATGCCGCTAAAGTGAAAACAGTTGCCCATCCATAACTCATGAGAATTCATCTCCTTAATCTATAAAGTTACAGCTTCATAATGAGAAAATGTTTTGCGAACATCAAACACGCCAATGATTTTATTGCATTTTTTGCATAGAAAAGCGTTTGGTATCTTTGTCTGTCCTAATAAAATGCTGGAATTGCCAATACTGTGCCATTCCTGATAGGAAATTCTTCTAAGTCCTTTTTTATCAAACTCGTCTTTTGGAACCCACCCAACTGAGATACCAGCGGAAATCAATCCTCCCGCAAGCATTTCTTCTCCACAAATAGGACATTTCATATCAGCGTCTCCTAATCAATAGTACACTCAAAGATTTGATTTCACCACTTGATCTTAAATGAAATCAGTTCGCCAGAAACAATCCCAAAGAAATACAAAAGCCCGATTTCGATAGCAATACAGATTATCAGCAGAAGATTTGCAAGAGCTTTACTGTCGCTCAATTCTTCAATATTTTTTCGGTATTGGACAAAGACCCACATTTCAGAGGTGAAAAACAAAATGTAAAGGAGGCTGCTCCGAAAAAAAGCCATCATATTCGATAGCGCATAATTGATAAGAATAAGATTTATGGAATGAATAGCGACATCCAAAATCTTTGGGAATTTTCGTTTCATACACAGACACTCCAAACCTACAGTTCGGTTTCCACCGCAAGCTGCTCCTGCTTCTCTTTTTCATCAGCGATTTGGGTATCAACATCTTCGCGCATCTTTTTCAGAAGTGCAAGGACTCGCTTGATTTGACCTTTGGTATTCTCCACTCTGCTCTGTGCCTGATTGATGTGATCCAGAACTGCCCAGTCTGCAAAGAGGCCGTCAAAGAAGAAATCTGCAAATTTCAGAAAGCTGTCCACCGTGACCTGAAGGTCTGCGGTGATCTCAACATCGGCAAGCTCAGTTTTGAACCGCCGCAGTTCCACTTGAAGCTGTTCGATTTGTTCCTGCGCATCGTCCAGTTCCTCATACTTGGCAAGATCAGCCATCAAACCGCCGCCCATTACGTCCCATGTACTCCAGCCCTCGGCATTGTCGAGGGTTTCCAGAACTTCATTGACCGTATGCAGGGCGGTCTTTCCGGCGTTGATGGCCTCCAGCAGCTCCCGTTTTTGGACTTTCAGTGCGGCAATACGGCTTTCACTTTCCGCAACCAGCTGTGCGGCAGGATGGGCAGATGCTTTGATGCTTTTGATTTTTTCGGAAAGAGCAGCTTGATACTGCCTTTCGCAATCGGACAGCCGTGCCAATCTATTTTGAATCTGCTCCAAGTCGGCATCAACGGAAGAAAGGTCATGGAGAGCCACATCGTACTTGACACGGGCTGCATAGGCTTCCTGCCGTTCCTTGTCCAGCTTCTCATCCATCTTTCCGATCACCTGATAGAAAAATGCGGCAAGGCTGTGCCCCTCCAGACGGTCCACGTCAGCCTGTTCCGCCAGCTTGGATTTTTCCAGCTTTTTCAGACGATCAGCAAGCGTATCTCTCTGGGCGGTCAGCTCTTTCTGTTTTGCTTCGCAGCTTTTCTTTTCAGCGACCTGCTGCCAAAGTTCTTTCAACGTAGAATCATTCATATGGAATGTCCTTTCCCGGCATTACGTTTCTTCATTCAGAAGCTGGTTCAAAAAATGCTGCCGATTATTTACAAATGTTTTGGTGATAACGTAGCTGTCCGTATCTTCATACTGACAAGGATGAATCGTGCCATTGTCGAAGCTAAAAATCTCAGCATCAGGCATTCTGAGGAGAATGGGTGAATGTGATACGATACTACATAATGTGGGAGAACGCTTAGTTCCGCTCAAACCCAAGATAGCGGGTGCCCTGAAAACTCAGCTTTCCGATGTCGCCCTGCACAAGCATTCCGTAGTCCAAACCACTTACGGTAAGTTCCATGCGGTCGCCGCTCTCTACCTGAAAGGTCACATA
>ERZ1106954.2474-NODE-2474-length-12716-cov-2.910750_pt1 | contig 12716 bp, 7 predicted proteins | sample MGYA00403678_ERZ1106954 | MGnify/ENA primary metagenome ERZ1106954 (study PRJEB35170, sample SAMEA104062445) | human gut metagenome | biome: human gut; feature: human-associated habitat; material: faeces | place: Denmark | collected 2012-08-20 ... | reverse complement strand
ACTGTTTGATGATTTTACGAACTGGGTAAAAGAAACCCTGACGATTCAAAATAACCCATATATTCGCATCGTATCCGTCCTGATGGGGGTATCCGAATGAGCATCGATCTAACCGGTATCACAAATAAAAACGAATATTATACCAACCACTATTTTTCGACCATCTTTGAGGAAAATGCAGGTGAGGCCATCACTGCCTGGGCTCAGGCTGCAAAGTCATCCGAAGAGATCCGCACACCTTGGGCACAGCTGCGACAAAACGCCCGACAGTTCTATCCCTTGCACGACCGCTACGCAGGCGGTGCATTGAATTTGCAGCTTCTGGCTGCGATTCGCACGATGGCAGACCGTTACCTGGCTTCTCTTGGGTATCCAGAAGCTGCCCCGGAACTTGTCCCTGTAGATGCTTCTCTGTCTGTTCCCGTTTATTTGGAAATGAAAAAGAGCAACGGTGCACCACTGCTATGGGTCATGCTCTCTGCTTCCAGAGAATCGGATGCCGGTATTCTGGAAAGCAATGTCTTTGACGGTAACATTGCAGAGGAAGATGCCTTCGGTGCCGTCCACAGCGATGACCTGCTGGAACTGAAAAATGAGGATCTTACCACACAGATTCTGTTCGGTGCCGCAGAGCCGCCGCGTTTTCTTATGTTTATTTCGCTGAATCAGATCGCGCTGATCGACCGGAACAAATGGAGCGAAAAGCGTTATCTGCAATTCGAGTTGGAAGACATCTTTTCTCGCTTGGAACTCACAACCCTGCAAGCCATGGTCGTCCTGCTGCATAAAGATTCCCTCTGCCCGGAAGACGGTTCTATTCTTCTAGATGAGTTAAACGAGCAGAGTCAGAAAAATGCTGCGGGTGTTTCACAGGATTTAAAATATGCACTGCGTGAATGTATCGAACTTTTGGGCAATGAAGTCCTCCACGACATGCGAACCCGGCAGAAAATCAACCTAGAAGAGCATCCCGTGGATGCCGGACAACTGACACTGGAATGCCTGCGCTATATGTACCGGATGCTGTTCGTACTGTTCATTGAGGCGCGGCCAGAATTGGGCTATGCTCCCGTCCGTGAACTGAGTTATCTGAAAGGTTACTCGTTGGAAAGTCTGCGGGATCTCGCCGACGCTGTCCGAGATGATGTGGATGAAGTGGGTGATGGCCTTGACGCCGTTGTACTTGGCGTTTGCAATAACCGTGCACGGTTCAAGTCCATCGGTGGTACCGCCGTTGTTGTTCACGCGGCGCTCGGAGTAGAGCTTGCCGTCCATGCCAGCCACGGTGCAGTCGAAGTCGATGAGCACGGTGCCCCAGTTGGTGTTCTCACCGGCCGGATTCACATTCGAGCCCATCTGCATGTTGTAGAGGTCCTCGACCACCTGCCAGAAGGTGAAGTCCTTGGACTGCAGGCGGGTGACGTTGGAGCTGATCTTGCTCATCATGCCCAGCGCGTTGTCGAAACCGTACGGGTTGTAGGAGCCAGACTGCCAGGAGCCGTCCACCTCGCTCATCGACAGCTTCTTGCCGTCTGCCTGAGCGATATCGCGCGACTGCATCTGGTTGCTGTCGGAGTAGGCGTGAACGTTGTACTGGCCGATAAGGTCCTTGATCGCCTGCGGGTACTGGTTGTACGACTTGACGAAGTCGGCGGAGTTCGTGGCATCGGTGGCTGCGATGATGGTGTCATCATTGTCCTTGAGCGCCTCAGCGAGTGCGGTAATCGTCTGCTGCTGCTGGGCGTTGCTGACATGCATACCCTCCTGCGGCTTCTTCAGCGCGTTGGAGTATGGGGTGACGGACTTATCTTTGTCGGAGTAGTACTTATCCCAGTAGTTGTTAATGAGCTTGGTGTTGTCATCACTCTCATCGGTGTACTTCGAAGCCATGTCGCCCGGAGTGCCCCAGTAACTGGTCTCGGACTCGTTGAACGGCTCGACCGTGTCAACGTTTGCGCCAAGGCTTTCGAGGTGCTCGACGTTCTTGGCCATGTACTGAGCGAATTTCTCAGGGTTTGCAAGATTATTGCTACCGGAGTTGTATCCACCAGTGGCGTAACCGCTGTTGGTCAGGAACCACGGAGCGGAGTTGGCGAAGGCCTCTACATCGGTGATGTCGGGGTTATCGCCGGTGGCACCGCGCTCAATCCACCAGTCTTGGGCGGCGGACTTGGAGAAGTCATACTGGTTGTCGTCAGTCGGGTCGAATGCCGCAGCCAGCTTGTCTTTGTCGGCCTGCTTGGTGGTTACGCCATTGCCATACGTGCCGGAGCCGGTGGCGTCATCTTTCCACGTGCCAGGCACGGCAGCGCCTTGGCGCATGAATGGGTAGCCGTAGGCAACATCGGAGGCATTGCCGCCGCCCACGTTGTAGCGGGCCATGTTCAGGTCCAGTCCTTCATCACCGAAGATGGACTGGTAGAACTGTTCGCGCAGCTGTTTGCCGTATTCCACAGCCTTAGCCTTGGAAGCGTCATCGCCGAGATTGGTGGTGATGGCCGATTCCTCGCCGAGGCTGCCGGTGGCGTTGGCGAACCAAGCCAGCGAGGTGCCCCAGCCATCGAAACTGTTGGCATACCATGGGTTCGGGGTCACGGTAATGGCATCGTTATCAGCCGCATACGCAGTGCCGGCAACCGCAAACGCCCCTCCTCCCACTAGTGTTGCCGCCGCAACCATTGCAGCAAGCGATTTGCTCAGTACCTTCATTGGTCTCCTTAGTGTTCCTGCTGTCCGCCTTATACCGGAAAAATCGGCCTTTGCTTCACTGAGCCGGCCTCTTTGCCTGATACATGACCTACGGCGACTCCTTCTTTCGGCGCAGCCAAAATGTTTACGCAAACATTTTGATATGAGCGATTTTATCACAAAACCGTCACCCAGCAAACAACTTCAGAGACCACAAACGACGCACAAAGTCATGAGCCATTCGAATTGCGCTGGCCCAATCGCTACGAATCATATTTGCCGTAGCCCTTAAGTGAATCCCACTGCATCGAGATATCGCGCCCGCTATCCCTTCCGATAACGCCGACCACGCGTGTTGCCTTCAGCAATCAGCTTTCCTTGCGCAACTAAACCGTTTAGGAATTTGCGGACTGTTCTGTTATCGAGCTCTGTTATCTTGGCGAGTTCAGGTACAGTCACATAGTCAACCTCTGTCAAGCGTCGATTCATCGCCGACAGCATCGCTGCCCGCGAATCAATTTCACCCGATGCGGTTGCATCTGCTTTCTTACCATCCACACGTTCCCCGCCAATGAGCCTCGCACCCTCTTCGGCATCTTTCTCAACTACAGATCTCACGCTAGCAAAACCAGAACCATCCACGGTCTTCAGCGCAGGAACAATAGGAATCGTCGCCTCGAATATGTCACCATCGCGGAACTCAGGCTCTCGCTCAGTATATTGCCGGGACGCTCTTATCAGATTCCGCAGTCCGCTACCCAGCTGCTCGGCTATGCCGGTCTGCACAAACACATTAGCGATAATCGGATTCTTTGGCATTGGCGTGAACTCGCCCAGCTTCATTCGACCTTCAAAGAATGAGCGCGAAGCATTAACCGTCCGGATGGATTCATTATCAATGGTGACACGCGCCACCACCGGACTGGAATACTCCCGATGCATGAGGCTGTTTGCCACCAATTCACGGGCGATCATCGTACGCGGGCTCACTCGCTTATCGCCCTTTAACACAAAGCGGTCAGGCAGATTCCGCTCAGTAAATTCACGGAGTTGCTCGTACGAATCGAACAAGTTGGTCCGCACCATAAGTCGGTCATCGTATCGGTCAATATTGTCTCGCCGAACCACGGCATCAGTAATATACGCTGGGCAAACCGAGGAAATGACTTCATCCTTGCCCAAGAGCAGCACTGCAGCAAGATTAAAGCCCTCTTCGCCGGTCGTGTAATCACGATCGTATAGCTTGGCGCTGCGGAACAGTTCTTCGTCAGACATAGTTCCCCAAGGGTGCCCAGCTCGCTGAGCGACCGCCAGCTGCCGCATTCGCGCAATCAGCTCAGGACGCAAATCAAACGGAGTCACGTAACGGAAAATTCGCCGTTCGGAATAGTAGTTCTGCTTGCGAATATACATTTGACTAATCTGGATATCGCTTTCGATGTGTGTATCCACATCAGCAATGCGATCAAACACTGCGCCCTTGAACCGCACAACCGAAGAACTCGGAGCTACCCAAATACGAACAATAATCCGTTCGTCGTACTCGATATGTTCCGTTTCCACCATTGGAGCCGGTTCGAACATCTTACGATTAGACACTACGTTGACAACGTTGCGCTCTATCTCACTAACGCGCTTAGAATCGACGCCGAGCACTTGACCGTCATCGTCAACGCCAAGATAAATGCTGCCACCAGAACGATTGGCGAATGAGCATACAGTCTCAAAAGTATCCGTATGAGGCAATTCGCTGCAGCGCTTGAACTCGACCATAGATGATTCACCGGCCTGCAGCACTTGCATAAGTTCATCCTGCGTCATCGCATTCCGCCCTTCATAGCGATAATTCATACATTAGGACATGGCACTTATCGTATTTTAGCATCTAATTAGTACATTAGGACATTGTTTTATGTCCTAATGTACTAATTAGGCGGCTAATTGTACTAATAATTGCACACTGATGTACTAATCCGATGATCGAATGCACTAATTGTCCGCACAAATGCACTAATCGGATGACCGAATGTATCAATGAGACCTATAGGCAGCCGATTGGCTGACGATCAGCCCAGTCATTGGCTATCGGCCGCTAGCCAGTCAGCCGCCAACAGCCAACAGCCACCCAACCAATAGCCGCCAGCCAATCAGCCCGTCCAATCACTCCTTGTGTTCCAGTGCGGCCTTCAAATCGCGGCTACGGTAGCGTTCGCGCAGCATAGAGAATCCACCGAAGCCCACAAGCCACACCAGGCCGGCAATCGCGGAATTGCGCGTATCGTCCGCAAGGAACAACGTCAGGTAGATGAACACGAAGAACACGATTGCCACCGTATTGAGCACCTTCCACGCGGGCATGACGAACCCGTCCGGAATGAAATCAGCGGAACGGCGGTACCTGCGATGCGCCAGCAGCGTCAGGATGTAGATGAACAGGAACACCGCGGAGCTGGCGGACGAGAACAGCACGAACGCTCCGGACACACCGGGGATGGCGTTGACGATCGGCGACAGCAGTATCAGCGCCGCGGACACCAGGATGGCGCGGGCCGGCACCTTGCGATCGGACACCTTGCCGAGCTTGTTCAGCATCGGGTTCGGCGACACCTCGGACAGCTGGTACAGGTGGCGGCCAGCCGAGTACAGCAGCGAGTTCAGCGCGGAAGATGCGGCGGTGATCACCACGAAGAACACCAGCGCGGACGCCCAATTCAGCCCGGCGTACTGGAACACCATAATGAACGGGGAGGCAAAGGAGCCGTCCTCGTTCGGCTTGAACGAGGTCCACGGCACGATGCACATGATGGCCACCAGTGCGCCCACATAGAAGATGAGCACGCGCACGATAATCTCGTTGATGGCCTTGGGCAGCACCTTGCGCGGATTCTTGGTCTCGGAGACGGTGACGCCCACGAATTCAATCATCTCGTAGGCGAAGAACACCATCTGGAAGCTCATGAGGAAGGCCATCCAACCGTTCGGCGCGAACGAGAAGTTGGCGAACAGGTTGTCGAATCCGGCGTGGCCGGCCGGGCTCACGTGGTCCACGCCGTGAATCTGCACGGCTGGGTAATGGTAGCCGATCACGATCATGACCACGGCGGTGGCGATCATCGCGCAAATCAGCGTGATCTTGATCATCGAGAACCAGAATTCCACCTCGCCGAACACCTTGACGGCAATCAGGTTGATGGAGACCAGCGACACCAGGAAACACAGCTCGATCAGCCATTTCCAATGGGTCAGGTCGATGCCGAACGTGTCGAAGAAGGTGATGAAGTACGTGGAGACGGCCGTGATCTCGGTCATGCCCAGCAGCACGAGCGCGGCCCAATACGTCCAGCCGGCGAAATGCCCCCACCCGTTGCCAAGGTAACGGGTGATGAAATTGATGAAGGTGTGCTGGCTGGGGTCACGGTACATCATTTCGCCGATGGCGCGCATCAGGAAGAACATGATGACACCGACCAGAATGTACACGAAGATGATCGAGGGGCCGGTTAGCGAGATTGACTTGCCCGAGCCCAGGAACAGGCCGGTGCCGATGGTGCCGCCAATGGCGATGAACTGTACGTGGCGATTGCTCAGGCCACGCTCCATCTCGTTGGTCTGGTCCAGGCTTTCGACAGACTTGAGTTTGCCCGTAGCCTGCTGTGTACCACCATTCACATTCGTATCGGCCATACTGATTTCATTTCTCTTCTCTGCCGCCCGATTGTTACGCACCAGACGCGATACTCGTTCAAAACAAGTTCAAACTGTATCACCGAAATATGTCACGAAAACCGCTCAGCTCAAGAATACATGCGATGATACTGTAAATATTCCGCCAAAAAGTTCAATTCATCAACACCAAATTGAACTTCTACCTCTATTCCACGGACTTGAGCGAGCTGACCGGGTCTACGCGATCGAGCACTGGGTTGGTGAACAGCTGCACCAGCAGCGCGAACGCCAGCGTCGCCACCACGGCAATCGCATAGCTGTACCAGTGCACTTCCACTTCGAAATACAGCGACGGCATATTCAACGCAGCAGTCAGTAATCCGCCTATCCACCTGCCAAGCGGCAGACCAACCACCACACCCATACCGGTCAATATCATCATCTCGCGGTTCACGTAGTTGTGCACCTCGCGGTCATAGAAGCCCAGCACCTTCAGTGTGGCCATCTCGCGGATGCGTTCGGACACGTTCGTATTGGCCAACGTAAACAGCACCACCAGCGCCAGGCCGCCGGCGAGCCCCACAATCAGCGCCACCACGGCACCCATCAAATCGAACTTAAACGTGGCGGCCAGATGCGCACAGCTCACGGCCTTGAGCACCGACGATTCCTCGCCCAACCGATCCGCATATTCGGCCTGTTCGGTCTCGGAACCTTTCAGCTTGGCGAGCATCGCGTTCCACGTCAAGGTCGAGGCAGTGCCATCTCCCGAAGCCGAAGACGTCACACCGTCGGCCGCAAACTTCTGGTCGTACAGTCGCTCACTGATGTACACATCAGAGCCGATGAGGTTGCGCGTCACCGCCGCAACCTTCACCTTGGCCCGCCCGCTGCCGCCATTGCTCAACGTGACGGTGTCGCCCGCATGAATATCCAACGAATTGGCTGCGGACTTCGCCACAATCACACCACTATCGTCCAGCGCTACAGTGCCGCCACCCGCTTTGCCGAAGATATTGGGCAGCTCGAACCACCCATCGTCACCGGCCTCTTCCAGCGTGACCATGTCGTTCAGTTTGTTCAACGAATTGTTGGGCACCGTCATCAGCTGCACGGTTTCGCTTTCCTGCGCCGCATTGCTCATCTCGCCGCTATCCACGCGCAGATTCAGCGTTTCGGTGGCCCGGCCATCTTGTGCTACCTGCTTGCGCATCGCGGCGGCGTCATCGTCATTGGCCACCACCATCAAGTCATACTGGTAGATCTGCTCATATTGCTTGACGCCAGTCGTGTCGACGGTGTCGTTAATCGCAAATCCGCAGATAATCAGCGCTGTGCAACCAGCCACGCCGCCCACGGTCATAATCAAACGCGACTTGAATCGGAAGATATTGCGCGCAGTGACTTTGCCGAGGAAGTTCAGCCGGCTCCATACCGGGCGAATCCGCTCCAACAATATGCGAGCGCCCGCCTTCGGCGCCTTCGGGCGCATCAGCGCGGCGGGCGTGTGCCGTATCTCCTCGCGGCAGGCGAGCGCGGTGACCACGCCCACACCGACCACGAACAGCACGATGCCGGCCGAGCCGTACAGCCAGTCGTATTCAAGTCGCACACCGGGCAATATATACAGTCCCTCAATCACCACCATCAGGAATGCCGGGATGCCGAGGAATCCGACCAGCAGACCGATGCCGCCGCCGACCAAGCAGGCGAGCAACGCGAACAGCAGATACCGGCTGGACACGGCGAGTCCGCCATAGCCGAGTCCAAGGTAGGTGCCGATAAGTCCGCGGTCTTCCTCGACCATGCGGGTCATGGTGGTCAGGCTCATGAGCACGGCGACCAGCAGGAACACAATCGGGAATGCGCGGCCGATGGATTCGATGGAACTGACGTCTGATTTGAGCGAGCTGAATCCGTCGATCGAAGCGCGTGTCTGCACATACCAACGTGCGTTGGCCACATCGTCGATGCGCCGTTGCTGCTTGGCGAATTCGCTTTCCGCTTCGCTTCGCTTCGCATCGAGTTCAGACTGCGCATCATCCAGTTTCGCCTTGCCGTCCGCGAGCTGTTGTTCGCCTTCTTCCAGCTGCCGCTCGCCTTCTTCGAGCTGCTGCTTGCCGCTGGCCAGTTGGGCGGCCTGCGCTTCAAGTTGCGCCGACTGGGTTTCGAGGGTTGCGGCATTCGCTTCGAGTTCCGCGGATTTGGTATTGAGCTGTGCCTCTCCTGCAGCCGCTTCCTGTTCCTTGGCGGTCAGTTGCGCGTTCTGCTGGTCCAAGGTGGATTGTGCGGGGGCAATGGTTTCGTTTAATGTGCGCTGCAAATCGGCTTTCTGCTGGGTCAGACTGTCTCGCTGCGTTTGCAGTTCCGTTTGCTTGGCGGCCAGCTGTTGCCGCAGCTCACTGATTGACGGCACTTCAGGCAGGGTAATGCCAAGGCGCGCGAGCAGTTGCTTGATGGCCTGCCATGTGGGTGAGTTGAAGTCGATATTCGGGTCAAGTTGCGCCAGTAGATTGTCGGCCTGTTGAATCATGGACAGCATCTGATCAATTTGTGCCACGCCTTGGTCGATTTGGGTAATGCCCTGTTCGATTTTCGTGCGATTGGCGGTCAGTTCCGTTTGCGCCGCATCGAGCTGTTTGCGAGCCGAGGTGAGCTGCGCTTTGCCCGATTCGAGCTGGGTGCGCGCTTCGGCTATCTGCTGGCGACCTTGCGCGATCTGTTGACGGGCCGATGCAATCTGCGCACGTCCATCGGCGAGCTGCCGTTCGCCATCGGTAATGGTTGTCCTGTTGTTCTCCAATTCGGTACGGCTATCTTGCAATGTCGTTTTGTTGGCTTCCAGCTCGGCCCAGTTGTCGTCGATCTGCTTCTGGGCTTCGTCCAGCTGCTCGTTGGCCTCGTCTTTGGCATCATCCAGTTTGCGCTGCGCGCTGGAGACGATCTGTTGACGACGGGCTTTCTGGCGTGTGGCCTGTATCTGATGTTCGATACGGTCGGCCACGGTTTTGATGGCTTCATCGTAGGCATCGGAAAACGTGTCAAAATCGGACGCACCAGTGACGGCAACCGATATCGCAGTGTATATATTGCCGGTCACGCCGTCGCTGGATGCAAAGAACGTATAGTCCTCGGATGAGGTGGACCGGAAGGAGGTCATGCCCGAATAGCCGTCTGGATTGTTGAGGTCGCGCGGGTCGAGTACGACGCCGGTGATGGTGAGTTTCGTGGGGAACTGCGGGGATTGCTCGGCGTCGGCGTCCGTATTGGCGTCGGACTTCGCATCGGATGCCGAGGCATTGGCGGCGACACCTACCGTATCGGCATTATTGGAATCGTCAGTCTCCGTGGCCGCTACCGATATGACGGATGAAGAGGTGTCTTGTGGCGTCACAGTAATGGTGCCGCCAATCTTGAGTCCGCTATCGTTCAGGAATTGCTGCGTAACCGCCACTTCGCCGGCCTTGTTCGGCAGTTTGCCTTGTTGCAGGTACGGCTGATCAAGCCCTTCGGTACCGATTTCCTGCATGGTCACGGTTTTCTTGGTGCCGTCCACCAACGTGGTCACCGTCTGAGAACGTTCGGGCTGCACGGTTTGCACACCGTCGATTCGGCGCAGTGCCGCTGCATCATCACCGGTCAGGCCGTATGTGGATAGCACCTGCAGGTCATGCAGTCCCTGCTGATCGTAAAAACGACCGGCCGCCAGAAAAGCATCGCGGCATCCGGCGTAGATGCCGGTCAGCACGGCCACGCCAAGCAGCGTAATGACGGCGATCGAGACGAACCTCTTCCAGCTGCGCAGCCAGCAACGCAACGTATCTTTGGCAAATACCGCAGAAACGCCCGCTCCTCGACCGCCGCTATCGTCGAGGTTCCGCCGTTTCACAGAATGTTTCACAGGTTGTTTCACGAATCGCCTCGCTTGTTTCACGGGGCGTTTCACAGAGTGTCTTGCAGTGAGCATCGCCAATCACCTACCATTCGATATCGGCGATGGGCCGCGGCGTTGCGTTGACCTCCTCGCTGGTCACCTTGCCGGAGCGGAAGCGAATCACTTTGTGAGCCATCGGTGCAAGCGCGGAATTATGCGTGATGATCATTACGGTCATGCCTTGTGTTTGGCAAATATCCTGCAGCAACTGCAGCACTTCCTTGCCGGTCTCGTAATCGAGCGCACCGGTCGGCTCATCGCACAACAGCAGCTTCGGCTTTTTGGCAATCGCGCGGGCGATGGATACACGCTGTTGTTCGCCGCCGGACAGTTGCGCTGGGAAGTTCCCCATGCGCTCCCCCAACCCGACCTTGTACAAGGTTTCCACCGGGTCGAAATGGTCGGGGCAAATCTGTGAGGCAAGCTCCACGTTCTCCAGCGCGGTAAGGTTCGGCACAAGATTGTAGAACTGGAAAACGAAGCCGATGTCGTTGCGCCGGTAGGTCACCAGTCCCTTTTTCCGCAGGCCCGTAATATCGCGCCCGCCGACCACTACGCGGCCGGTTGTGGCGGCATCCATGCCGCCCAGAATGTTCAATGCCGTGGTTTTGCCGGCACCGGACTGTCCCAGAATCACGCTTAATTCGCCTTGTTCGGCGGTAAAGCTGGCCTCGTCGAGCGCGCGAATCACACTGCTACCAGAAGGATATTCCTTGACCACATGGTCGAATTCGATATACGCCATCGCACACCTCCAACGCGCTCGTGGCAGCCACCTAGCCCCATAGGCCCCGCCAAAACTTCCTGCTATACTCAAGTAAAACAACACTGTGTCGGTTCTGCAACCAACAGTTGGATTGTGGGTTGTCGGAATTTGGGGAGAAGGCCATGGCCAAAGAATTGACGGAAAGCCGCCGCACCCGCTACACGAGACGTGCCATGCAGGACGCGCTTATCGAGTTGCTGCGCAATCAGCCGCTCGGCTCCATCACCGTTAAAGCGTTGTGCGAGCGGGCCGATGTGAATCGTTCCACGTTTTACGCGCATTATGCGAGCATCGAGGAACTGCTGCACGACATTGAAGACGAAACCATGGCCTGGGTCACCACCGCACTCGAACAGCTACTCGCCCAGCCAGATTCTGCCGGCATCGAGCATGTTATTGAGCGCATCTGCCAGTACATTGCCGACAATCGCAAGCATCTGCAGGTATTGATGAGCCCGAAAGCGGATATCGGCTTCCAGCAGCAGCTGCTGGGATTGATTTACAGCCAGCGCGGCGTAGGCGAACAGTTGCAATCTTCGGCGGGTTACCCAGCCGAGGCGCAGATGCGTATGCGATTCGCCGTGTCCGGCAGCATTGGGCTTTTGCAATATTGGCTCGCCACCGATCTCGCGGCCTCTCCCGAATCGGTGTCCCACACCATCTTCACCATGTGTATGCCTGCCACGCAGTGAACACGGTGAATTCAGTGAACTCAGTGAAGCGTGCGGTTTCATAAGCATCGCTCGCTATAGCTTCGCCTGCTCACCGGCCGCGCCCACGCCCGCGCTTGCGATAGCGCACAAATAGACGATTGACCATTTCTGAGACGATACGGCGGCATAGAATAACGAACGTTGCGCATCGCGGCAAGCCCCGCGTGCGCCAAAACCCAAGAAATGTGAGAGAAGGGCACAATGAGTACTGCTGATGCGCCTAAGAAGCCGCGCGAAACCGACGACGTGCCGGTGCCGGCCACGCTGCGCAAGTCACTGAAGAACCGTCATATCCAGCTGATTGCACTGGGCGGCGCCATCGGAACCGGCCTGTTCTATGGTTCCAGCGAATCCATCGCGCTGGCCGGCCCCTCGATTCTGCTCGCCTACTTGGTTGGCGGCTTCGCAATCTTCATGATCGTGCGCGCGCTGAGCGAAATGTCCGTTGAGGATCCGAAGGCGGGCGCGTTCAGCTACTACGCCACTCGCTACTGGTCCAAGCGCGCCGGCTTCATCTCCGGTTGGAACTACTGGTTCAACTACATCCTCGTCTCGATGGTTGAGCTGTCCGTGGTGGGCAAATTCGTAAACTACTGGTTCCCGGCGATTCCGACATGGGTGTCGGCAGCCGTATTCCTAGTGGTCATCTGCGCCGCCAACCTGCTGGGCGTCTCCAAGTTCGGAGAGTTCGAGTTCTGGTTCGCCATCATCAAGATTGTGGCCGTGATCGCCATGATCGTCGGCGGCCTGGCCGTCATCATCTTCGCTCTGCCCACCGCATCCGGCATCAAAGCGAGCTTTGCCAACTGGTTCACCTTGGAAGGGGGCTTCTTCCCGAACGGTCTCATGGAGCAGACCAAAGACGGCACCTGGACCGGCCTGTTGATGGCGCTTGTCGTGGTGATGTTCAGCTTCGGCGGCACCGAACTCATCGGCATCACCGCCGGCG
>ERZ1106954.2467-NODE-2467-length-12748-cov-2.913180_pt1 | contig 12748 bp, 18 predicted proteins | sample MGYA00403678_ERZ1106954 | MGnify/ENA primary metagenome ERZ1106954 (study PRJEB35170, sample SAMEA104062445) | human gut metagenome | biome: human gut; feature: human-associated habitat; material: faeces | place: Denmark | collected 2012-08-20 ... | reverse complement strand
CCAGCGGCCTACCTGTTTTTCCGTTACTTCCGGTTCGCCTTCTTCTGCTCCTTCGTTAATCAGCAGCGCAAGCAGCCATTTTGTGTTTTTAATCCAGTCTTTGTTATCCTGGCTAAATACTTCTGCCAGCTTGTCATATCCCCCAAATTTATCCTGGATTTCGTCCAGGGCGTTAAGCGAAAACAATAAATGGCGTTCCCTGCCGCCTACTTCAATAGCATATCTACCGTCCTTAATTGCGCTCATATGTAAAAATTGGGCGCCCGCCCGTAGGCTGCGCCCTCTCCTTTCCTGTTAATTATGAACCGCTCGTACTTGCGCTTGCGGTTGTTTTCGGCTCTCTTACCTTCGTTAAGAAACTTTTTGCCACTTCGCTTGTTTCCAGGCCTGTGTAATCAGCTTTCCAGCGGCCATCATGGCGTTTAAAAAATTCGCCTTCAATTTCCGGCGTGTTAAACTGGATCGCTTCGCCCTTCGTTTGGAATTTCTCGTTAGGGATTTTAAACTTTGTTTTGTAAAGCCAAATATAACGATACTTTCCTCCCGTCTTCTTCGCCCGGAAGCCTACGGCCACGTATGGCGGTTCGTCATCAGCGCCGCCATAAATTACCTTGTCGTCGTCTACTTCCTGGCCTAACAATGTTGCTACGTCTTCGGTTTCCAGGTCTTTAATACCCAGCTTTAAGGCGCCTTTTACAAACTCCTTTACGCTTTCGCTTACCGCGTCGTCGGCGTATAAGGTGCCTTCCGCAGTTGTTACGGATAAATCAGCCGTCATAACTTCGGCCAACTTTTTAGGCGTTCCGTATGTAGGTACGCTGTTTTCGCCTTCTGTAATGGTGGCGTATACCAAATCTTTTAAACCTATTGTCATGGCTCTTTACTCCTTTATAATTTGTGTCGTTATTGGTACAATCCAGTACCCTGTTGCTTCTTCGTAGCTTTCCTGGTCTACACTCGTAACGCTGTATCCTGCTGCCCGTAGGTTCTTTACTGTTGTATCTACCAGGGCTTCAAAATCGCACTTCGTAATAATTCTTACTAAATACGTTTCTGCTTCTTCTTTTACTTCGTCGTCCGCTACTAATGCGGGCTGCCTGGTAATCCGTTGGAAGGTGTAATATGTTCCTGGCTTTTCCTGCCCTTTTTTCACTTTCCAAACCAGGCGCGCGGCCGGGTGGCCGCTCTGTTCTAAAACCTCTTTAATTTTAGCCATTGTTTACCCCCTGCCAAACTTCGTACATGGCGTCTGTTGTCTGCTGATGGGCTTTTTCGTTCGCCGCTGTCATATATGGCCGCGCAGGTATTTTACTGGTTCCATATTGCGCTATAAAGCCAATAGTTGCATAACGTACGTTGCTTTTATCTCCCTTGTGGTCGTTTCCGTGTTTGGCTTTACCCTGCGGGTATACCTCTACGTAGCGTTCCGTATCGTCCCCCTTTACTTGGGTTGCTTTTATTGACTGAATAAAGCCCGTTGTTTCCTTTATCCCCATTGCCGCCGCTTCGTCCTGCTGCGCCTTTATAAGCACATTGGCGCCCGCTTCCAGCATTAAGGGTACTGCCTTTGTGGCTGCTTCTTCCATTTGTAAAAATTTCTGTGCTACTTCTTCCAGGCCTACGGTTGTAAAATCTCCCATATTAGCCCCCTTCCTGGTCTTCTTTCTCGACTGTTGGAAGGTCTGTTAATGTCAGTTCTATTACGTCGCTGTCCGGCGGCTCGTAGGTCTTAAGCACGCTGTAGCGCTTGCCCTCAAACTCTACCAGGGTTTCCTCGGCGTAGTCTATGCAATGTACTTCTATTTTTGCTTCTACCTGTTTGCCCGCCTGCTGTGCCTTGTAATATTCCCCCTGGCTTATGCTTCGCTTATTGCAAAATACCAGGCGTTTGCTTTCCTGCGTCGGATTATCGAACCCGTTTTCGTTGATCTTTTCGGTCGGTTCGGTTTCGGTAATCAATGTAATTTCGTTACACCACTTCGCCACTTTCTACCGCCCCTTCCTGTTCCGTTGTTCCAGCGTTCGTATTTCCCGGTGCCGTTTGGTATTCTTCCATAAGGGATAACGCAATTTTTAAACTGTCGTAAGACTGCCTAAACTGCTGCGCCTTGTCGCTGTATCCAAATTCTGCCTTGCAGTAGATTGTAATAGCCCGGATAATAAGCGCGTCGCTTTCGTCCAGGTTGTTTACGCCCACCTGCTGTAAATCGCGCTTGCACGCTTCTATACAGTCGTTAATCTCGTCGGTTATGGCCTGCGCCTGGCTGCTAATCCTTAATGCGCCCCTTATTTTGTCCGTTAATTTCGTTGCCATACGCTCCCTGCCTTTCATCAACAACGGGCTACGTGTTACCGCAGCCCGTTTAATTGGTTACTGATTAGCTGGACGCCTTTTTCTTAAGGGTTACAAGGCTGTTTTTGTCTACTACCTTGCCGTCAGCCAGCATAATACCCTTTGTTACCAGGTCGTCGGTATCGTTGTCTTCGTACTTCTTTACGCCCATTGCGTAGTTGGTGTTCAAAATGTAATCCTTAAAACGGAATACGAACGCTACTACGTCCCCAGCGCTTGCAGCGTCGAAGCTGTTAAGGTAGTCGCAGCATACTACAGGTCTACCCAGTAATACACGTTCCGGCTTGCCAGCAATGCCGTAATTTACGCGGGCAATAGGCTGACCGTTGCTGTCTGTCATGCCGACAAATCCCATAAATGTGGATTTTGACATACACCATACTGCGCCCGCTTCGTACGCCTGCGGTAATGCGCCTTCGACTTTTACCAGGTCTGCGTAAGACAGGCTTGCGGTTTCGATTGCCTGGCCTGTTGCCGGGGTTTCCTTAACGATACCTTTCGGCTGGCCTGTACCGGAACCGGAAATAATAGCCTGCTCTAATGCCTTTGTCATTGCTTCTACAATGTTGTTAATTAACAATGTTTCAAAAGCGGGCATAGCCATATTTTCTACTTCCAAAGATACAGCAACGGCGCAGCGTAATTTGTGATATGCAAAAGTTACCATACCGTCCTTTGCTGCGGTCTTCTTCTGTTTGTCGCTTCCTGCTCCCTCTGCTACCCACGTTGCTGTAGGCTTAACGCTGGATACCGGGATAGCAACGCCGCCCTTGTATGCGGTTCTTGTTACCAGCGCCAAAATCATGCCCGTACTTTCCAGCTTTTCTACAATCTGATTAAGTACTGTTGTAGGAATAACCGCGCCCACGTCTGTGGTCTTTGTTACGGCGTCTGCTCTGTACTCTGTGGGAATTGCGGTACCTCTTACCACATAATCCATAAACGCCTTGCGGTACTGCATGGTTGCGTACTTATCGTCGCTTGTTTCCTGGCTGCCGCCTGCTGCCGGGAAGGAACGCAATACAGTAGGTGCCCCCTGGCCTGCTACTGCCTGGCCTGCTGCTACTGCTGCCAAAATTCTGTTACGCTGTTCCTGTGTGCCTGCTGCTGCCTGTAGCTGGCTTCTTTCTTCCTGTAAAGCTGCTACCTCTGTTTCCAGGGCTGTTAATTCGTCTGCGGTCATTTCCGCGCCCCTGGTTGTGATCTCTGTGTTAATTTCTGCTAATCTTGCTTCGATTTCCTGTAAAGTGCGCATAATGTTTCTTTCTCCTTTTTCTTTTTTTGAATTTTTATAGCATTGTTCTTAACTTTAGTAACTTTGCCCGGCGTTCCAGGTACTCCGCCTGTATTTGCTCGTAACTCCGCGTAGCAAAATTCCGCGCGCTTATTTCGGTTTCCTCATTAGCAGGCCTACTAACCGCGGAAACGTCATAAACTTTTTTTATTTCCAAAATGTCCCTTGTGATTGTGCGGGCGTTCTTATCTTCCGTAACGCTGTCTTTTGCTACGACGAACGCCCAGGACATTTTAGTAACCAGTTCTGCCGCTATATCCTGGTATAAGCCGCGCGCCGCGTCTGTTCTTCCCAGGTCTGCGCAAACAAAAAGCCCCACATTATCCGGCTGGATAATAAGGGACTTTGTTTTACCCGTTCTTGCGAATACTCGCCCGGTATGATCGTACTGCATAATAACGTCGTTCATGTCCGCCCCGTCTAGTGCGTGGCTGTCTATACGCTCGTAGTACTTCCACCCGTCCGTAAATTCTGTTAATAAATAAGGACTATTAAACGTAGTGGCGTAACCTTCTACGTAATAGTCCGTCTGTATGCGCTTTGCTGCTGCCGCTACTGATAACGGCGCCGCCAGCGCTCTGTATTCTCTTTCTTTTACTACTGGCATTTCTATACACCCCTTTTCTATCCCTGGTTGCCTTCCAGGTCGCCCCCGGTTCCTGGTTTCGGTTCTGTTGGTTCTGCTGGTTCTTCATAAGTTGGCTGCTTCGGTGTCCCGTCTTTGTTCAACTGGGATACTTCGGTATATTCCTTTCGTATGTAGTACTTGTCCCCGTCTTCTACGTGTGCCATGTTCCATATATCCATAACGCCGTTACGGTTCAGTAATGCCCGGTCGAATAGCTGCGTAGATACTTGCAGCTTTGTGGCGTTGCTGGCGTATTGTAGGCGGTTGGCTGTCCACGTAATCATATTTCCGCGTGTTATTTCCGTCGACGTAAATGTCATATTTGACATAACAATAGATAACTGGATAGCGAACGGCTCTATTTTGCCTTCATAATATGCGTTCCAGGTGTTTTCATCATATTTATTTGTCAATATATCCATGTTTGTGCCGAAGTGCATAAATACATTTTCGTTAATCTGCTGCATTTGTAGCGCATTAACTGTATATGGCTTACTATCTACCTGTTTCAGTTCGCTAAACTTGCTGTCGTAAATAATCATGCCACTTTTGTTGTCTTCGCTTAAGTTGTCTGCCGTGAAGCGTTCGCGCTCTTTCCTTATGTCTTCCGGTTTTAGCATATTTGCGACTTTTGCCAGGAAACGTATATTAGCGCTATTCTTTACGGCGTTAATAATGCCTTCGTTTTGCGTGTGTAAAAGCTGCATGGTTGGATTAAGTGGCCTGTTGTCTTCCCCGAAAAGGTCGTCATTATACAGGTATTGCGCCATAACGCCCACCTTCTCAAATTCTATAGCTGCGTACTCTCCATTTGCGAACTGATACCGTAAATAAATAATGCCGCCAGCTTCTACAATCTCGCAGCGCTGCGGCAAAATCGGGTAGTAACCTATAAGGCGCCCGGTTACGTCTTCCACCGGGACAATAAACGCCGTGTTGTCTACTTCGTGTATGGTCGCCAGTCGATATAAAAATTTTGTGGTATCCATAAAGAAGTTGGGTTTAAATTGTAATGTCTTTTCCAGGTACGTTTTAGCAGCACCGCTTATTTCCGGCTTTAATTTGCTGCACATGGTAGCAAATCTATGCACTGCTGCCCTGGTTAAATCCATTTCATACAAGCCGCCGCGGTATGTGGTAAATACCGGGCTGTATCCGTTTAGCATTTTAAAATAGTTGTCTACAACTATCTGCTTTCTGCCCTTAAATAAATAGTCTTTAAGGCTCGTTTTTCTCACTCCCTTCTATGCTGCGTTTTTAAGCAGTTCGCCTATTTCATCATAATATTTTTGCCTTACTGTCATTGCGTCTATAACAGATACGAAGCCGTCTATATGGGCGCGCCGCTCAATCTTAACAGGCCTAAATTTCCGGGTTTCCATATTCTGTTTAAGTGCCACGTTAAGGAAGTGGCCTTTAAGCAGGTTGTTGTTGCATATCTTAAAGTTGCCGTCCTTTATAATGCCTTCAAATTCTCGTATAACAGGCGTTAGGTTCTCGCCCTGGAATACGTCGTCTGTATGGAAGCCGTAGCCGGACAGGTCGTTAATAAGGTACTGGGCGCTGTATCTGTCGTACCCAATCTTAAGCGTTCTTATTTCGTATTTTTCCAGCAGCATTACAAACCAGTTATATACGTCCTTGTAATCTACGTAATTTTCGCCGGATAATGTCAATACGCCTTTCTTTACGAAAATGTCGTATGCTATGCCGTCTGTCGCTGTCAGTGTTTCTATGCGCCCGCGCGGCATGAAGAACTGGCAGAAAGAATATAAAACGCCGTCCCGCTCTATAACTACGCTGGCCGCCGTTAGGTCTGTTGTCTGTGAAAGGTCTACGCCGCCTACCGCGTAGCAGCCCCGGAAGTCTTCTAAGGTGTACGGCGTTTCTTTGCCGTCTACCGTCTTTATTGCCGTGGCCTTTTCTACTACCTGGCTTTCCAGCCATGCAATACTGCTATTCTGCTTGATATTGCAGTACTTACATAAGAACTCTGCGCGCTTGCTTAAGCTGCCTTCCGCTACCGCTATTTCTTCCCGGAAGAAGTCGGCCGTTACGGATACGCCCATATTTGGGTTGGCCTTCTTAAGTTCTTCTATGTCGTTCCACTTTTCCACGTCGTCGATCATGTAAAGCAGCGGCAGTAAGCGTTTTTCTTTACTGCTGCCTTTAAGGAACTGCGTAGAACGCTTCATAAGTTCGTCGTATATGCTGTCGTTTACATATCCGGCGGTACTGATTGACAAAATAATAGGCTGGCGCCTTGCACCTAAAGCCGACTTCATAACTTCGTACTGCTTTAAGCCGCCGTCCCCACTCCATGCTGCGATTTCGTCGCATACAACTAACTGCGGGTTAAATCCGTCGGACTTCTTCGCGTTAAATGCGATCGGCTTAATTACCGTGTTGGTTTCCGCTATGTATATGTCGCTGCGGCGCTTCTTGGCTTCCGCTTTTAATTCTTCTTCGCTGTTTACCATTTGGTAAAAGCCGTCATATACTAACGCTGCCTGGTCTAATTTTGGTGCCAGGCAATAGATTTCCTGGCCGTATTCCGGTTCCAGGTATGCCATGTATGCGATAATGGCCGACGCAAAAAGCGACTTGCCATTTTTACGCCCAATTACTATAAAAACTTCGCGAAAAATACGTATATTTTGTTCATCAACGCAGCCAAAAATAACAGAAATTGCCGCCTTTTGCCATAATTCCAACTTCAATAAATCGTTACGGCCTTTGCTGTGGTGGCAATAATTTTCTATAAACTTAATGGCCTTGTTTGCCTTCTTCGCATTAAAAAAATAGTCGCCTGCTTCCAACGCATTTACGACTATTTCGTATATTATTTTTATCCATTTTCCTACGACAAGTTCGCCGCTGCATATCTTTGCGTAGTACTCATAAATATAGTTTTTGTACGGTATCAATTATTCTTCCCGAAGCAGCGCCAGGCCGCTTTTTTTCTTCTTCTGTGCTGCTGGTGCCAGCTCCGCCAAAGTCTTAATAATTGCTGTGTAATTCTTTATCATGGTGTTATATACGTCCACTTCCGGGGACTTCTTCGTACCGTACTGGTTTTGCCCGTTCTTGTATTCGCATACGCAGCCTTCTTCTTCAATTACTTTTTGCAATTCTTCTAACTCAACGTGCATAAAAGCAGCCTTTTGTATCAGCGGCGTTACAATCTTTTTCTTGTTCTCGTCTAAATCCTTGAAAACGCCTTTAAGTCGGGTATTTTCCGACTTAATCCGCTGTTCTTTTGTCTTTTCTTTGCTTTTCGCCATAAAATACCTTCCTTTCCGGTACACCCCACCCCCTACACCACGTACGCGCGCGCCCGCAGGGTATTTTTGTAGTATCCCCCTCGGTATTCGTCCCCTTAATTTTTTTCGGACGATAGGGGGGTATATACTATGTTGCCTTCTTCGTCGAAGCTGTAACGTAGCTTCGGTTTTTTCTTGTGGTGTTCCTTGTTGTGGCAATCCTGGCATAACGCTTCTAGGTTGTCCCAGCATAGCGTTATGTATGGGTTGTTTATATTCTCCCTGGTTAGCCATGTCCTGTGGTGGCATATCTTTGCTGGTTCCCCGCAGCGTTCGCATATATTGTTTTGGCTTTCTAAGTATGCGTCCCTGCATTGTTCCCAGGACTTCGACAAGTAGAACGCTTCCGCCCACTTCTTCATAGCTTCCCTTCTTTCTTTCCTGGCGCCCTTGGTTTCATGCGCCAGGTTGGAGGTATAAAACAAAAAATAGTAGCAGGCTTCCGTTGTCGGCTTCCTGCTACTATCTTCATGCTATCATAATACCACTTCAATGCCACCACAAAAACCCCAGCTTTTTACCACGTTTTCCCCGTGGCTCCGGTAGTAGCTTTACATACCCAGGGAGAAGTACGCAGCCTTCTTCTATCTGTTCTTTTAACTGCTGCCGTATGCGCTGCATATCTTCCGCCTTTAATACCGTGTCTACCTGGAATATATAAACCTTGTCTTTTTCCGTAATGGTTATCTTATTGTCTTTCATCTTCCAGCCCCCATAACAGTACGGACATTTCGTTAATGATACCAGTTACCCAGCGTCGTGGCGTGTTCTTGCCTAACTTCTCGCCTGTGTCCTGCTCTACCTGGTCTATGATCTGTTCGTAGTTCATGCCCTGCATAAAATACATATCGAATACCTGGTATTCCAATTCCCGGCCTGCTGCCTTCCTGCGCCTTGCCATTTCTTCTATGGCCTTGTCTATATTGGCTGTCATAAGCAGGGTTTTAAACCTGGTGCGCCGCACGCTGCGTAAGTAGGTTTCCTGTTGTTCTTCCGTCATTCCTTCAAGTTCTAACTGTGTCCCTTCGCTTACCGCATTTTCGATATGGAAAACGGCGTCACGGTAGCAGCGCATGAGGCTAAACGTATCATGGTATTTATTTTTCTTTTTCTCTTTCGCTTCTTCTTTCCGCAGTTCCTTAATGGCTTCTTTTGCTGCTGCCTGTAACATAGCCTGTAGCTCGTCTTCGGGAACGGTAATATACTTTGCCCCTTCTTTTTCTTCGGTTTCTGCTTGTGTAATTTCTGCCACGTTTTCCATATTTCTTAAATCCCCTTTCTTTTCAGTTAAACGGTAATTCTTCGTCGATACCGTCCGGGATATTCATAAACCCGTTGTCGTCTGTTGCTGGTTGTGACTGGTTCCCCTGCCTTGCTTCGGCTTCCGCTTTGCTTTCTCCGAACCCTAAAGAATTTGCCAGCACTTCGGTGTAGTACACTTCCCGGCCGTCCTTCGTGTAATGTCCTGTCTTAATCTTTCCTGTTACCTCTACTTTGCTGCCCTTGCTTAACCACTTTTCTGCCCATTCTGCCGTACGCCCCAGGCATTTAATGTTAATAAAATCTGCCCCGCCCGCGTCGTCTACGGCAAGTGTAAAGCGCGTAATTGCTACGCTGTTATCCTGGCCGCCGTACCTGGTTGTGGGCGCCTTCGTCAGACGCCCTGTTAATCCTACTGTATTCATTTCTTTGCTTCCCCCTTCTTTACCTGTCCTTCTACGTACTCTACTAAGTGCTGTTCTTGGTTGCTTCTTCCTTCTTTCGTTCCTTTGCCTTGTCCTTTTGTGCCATTTTGCATAACGCATAAAGTGTTACGCAAATAATGAACGTGATTAGTACCGCTGTTAAGTTAATTGTTGCCTGCATGGTTAATACCCCCTTTTATCAATGCTTTGTAAAAGCTGCTGTTTTAATGTTTCGTCCGTTACTACGTATGCCGTTGTTGTTTCTACGGCCTGGCTTATAATTACTTCCACTTCTTCCCGGCTAAACTGCTTTCTAATGGCTGCTGCCGTGGCCGCATTTGCTATTACTAACGCCTGCTGCCGCTGCTTGCTCATTGTAGCCGTTGCCTGTAGTTTTTTAATTGCCGTATTTATTCCCTGCGGTGTTATCTGTCCTGCTGCCGTGTAGTCCTGTATTATCTTCTGTTCCTGGTGCTGTACTTCCTGCTTTGTCGCCCTCTCTATTTTCTTTCGCATTGCCTGTATGTAATCCATTTTCCCCGTTTCTCCTTATCTTCCTTGCCAGTTCTTTTGTGCTTTCGTCCATGTCTGAATTTTCCAGGAAGCTGTTAAAATCTTCTTCCGGCATGGTCTGTATTCTTGTTACTGTTTCCCGCGCCAGCCTTGCCATATCTTCCACGGCTTTGCGTATTGCCGGAATAATGGCGCGTGTTGCTTCCACTATTCCGTCCATTGCCCTGGCCACGATCTTGCCCCACTCTTTGCCGTAGTATTTTGCTTCGGTCTTTGGTGGGTTATGGCCGTACTTTTTCTTGTAGGCCTTCTTTTTCTGCCGTCTATTCATGCTTTAACCTCTCTAACAGTTTGCGGCGTCGCGCTCTTGCCGGACGTGCCCTTGCTCTGTCTTTCTTTCTGTGATTTCTTCCGGTGCTCTTCCGGTACGGTTTTATATCTACCAGTAGCGGCATCTCTTTTACTGCTGCCAGGTCTGCCCTGTATATAACCCGCTGCAAATCCGTCCCGATATAGTGCGCTACTGTACAACGTTCTGCATATTCTTCGTCGCACTCCGAATACGGGTATTCTTCCCTTGTAACTTTAATTGCTATTCTTGCCCCGCTAAAAATTGCTCTTTCCAGTACTTGTAGAAGTTCTTCTCTTGCCGTCTTTTCTATTGCCGCCTTTATCACTGGCTCTTTATTATCCACTATGCAAGTAACGCCGTATCTCTCATTGCTTTCCATTTTTCCCTGCTCCTTCTAGGTCGTTAATGTTCATTTGTCCCGGTAATTGTTCTTGCTGCGGTTCCCGTCCCGGTTCTTCGCCTTTTGCCCTGGCTTCCAACCTAAATAAAATGCCTTGCAGTTCGGTTACGTCGTATACGTCCATTATGTCTACGTGATACATAAGGCTGCGTACTGTATATATGCCCCATTCTCTATTTTTCCAGGCGTCGCGATTCTCCGGAAGGCCTACAATTAGCTGGCTTTCGGTGTCCGTTTCGGACACGTTGGAAGCGTTGGCCTTATCTTCTACATAGCGCTTTAATTCCCTGGCGTTTTCTGCTTCAATTTCTGCCTGCGCCTGCTTGTCTGCTGCGTCTGCTATAGCTGCCTGGGCGTCTATTTCTGCCTTTTCGGCGTCTTCCGCTGCCTTGTCTGCTTTGTCCTGGGCTTTTGCTGCTATTTTCTCCGCTACTTTTTTGGCTATTTCCTTCGTTTTCACGTTTTCGCCTGCTGCCGCCCTGGCTGCTATGGCCTGCTGTTCTTCCGGTGGTAGCTTCGCAGCTTCGTACGCTGCGCTTATGCCTATTTTGCCTTCTTTGAATTGCTCTTTAATTTCCGGTTCTGCGTTATTGTTGATTTTCTCAATGCGCGCCATATTTGTGGGCTTCTCTCCCAGGATTTCGCCTACCAGGTCGCGTACGCGTCCTTCTATCGTGATTTCCCCGGCGTCCCTTGCTGCTTCTAATGCTGCCTTTAACCTGGCCGCAAGTTCCGTTTTCTCGTAGTCTGTTAATTCCTGGGTATATCCGTTCCCGGCCAGTAACGCCAGTTCGTACATGATTTCCGACATATCCCGGTAAAAGTAACGGACTTTCTCGTATTCCTTGTACCCGCGTTCCAGGTTGTAAATGTTCGCCAGGTTTCGGCGGTGTCCGTCGATTATGCGGTATTCCCCGTTTACCCTGGCTAATACTGTCGGCTGCTCCTGTCCTACCAGTAAAAAACTGTCTGCCAGCTTGTCTATATCTTTACACTCCTGGCGCGTATTCTTTGGCGCTTCCTTCACTTCGTACGGGCTTAAGTATATTTCCTTGTATTCTGTCCCGGCTGTTGTGCCTGCTGCCGCCCTGGCTTTATTGTTCATCATGTCTAAAATGTTAAATGCTGCCATTTTCCTGTACCCCCTTTATATTCTAAATAGGCTTTTGGTATTCCGGTTGCCTTTGTTATTTCTGCTGCCTGCTGCCGCCGCAAATATTCCCTGTATTCTTTTTCACAGGTAATTACTGCGCGTGTCTGTATTCCTGCATTGTCTAAAATTGCTTTGGTTTCCAATAATTGTTCGCAGTAAATATGTTCGTGGCGGTCGTGGCGCCTGTATTGCCTAAAATCTATAGGCGGCAACTCTGTTTGTGATAATTCCCGTAGTATCTTGGCTGTTGTTTCTCCGTACTGCCTAAATGCGCCCTTTTCTATGTACGTCTTTTGCCAAAAGAATAATTTATAGCCTAACGCTTTTTCTACGGCTGTTATCCAGGCTTCTAATTTTTCGTCCATTAGTGACATTTCTCTGTATGGGTTTAATTTATACTGTTCCATTCTGCGCCCCCCTGTTCTGTTAATACCTGGTATTCTGTTACGAACTTCTTATAGTCCCGCGCCGTCCAGCTTCGTGGCTTGTACTCTGTAATTGTCTTTCCAAAAAACGTACTTTCTGCTGCTGCCTTGCCATACCAAATAACGGTATTAAACAGTTTGTAGCCTTTTTCGTGCAACCATTCCAGGCCTGCCCGGTTTGCGTCGTCATTCTGCCACATAGTAACCAGGGCGCCAGCAAATTGCAGCTTGCTGTTGATCTGCTTCATTCCTTCCACCTGGTCTATGATCGTGTCTAATCCTTCCAGCGCCCAGGCGTCCACCTTCGTAGGTACTATTACGTCGTCAGATACAGCCAGGGCGTTAATTACGTTTAATCCTAAATTCGGCGGGTTGTCGATAATAACGTAATCGTACGTCTTTTCCGGCTCTAACGGGTATGCCTGTAATAATGGCTTAAACCGTTCTACCTGGTCGGCGTCTGCTGCTACTGTTAAATCGTTTGTGGCCTGCAATAGTGACATATTGGCCGGTATAATATCCAGCCCGGCATATCCCGGCAATACTACCCGCAGGTCGTTAATGCTTTTATACCAGCCGCGTAACAGTTTTGCGCTGCCGCTCTCTACGTCGTCCTGGTATA
>ERZ1106954.2458-NODE-2458-length-12778-cov-3.629490_pt1 | contig 12778 bp, 1 predicted proteins | sample MGYA00403678_ERZ1106954 | MGnify/ENA primary metagenome ERZ1106954 (study PRJEB35170, sample SAMEA104062445) | human gut metagenome | biome: human gut; feature: human-associated habitat; material: faeces | place: Denmark | collected 2012-08-20 ... | reverse complement strand
CGGCTGAGTCTGATTTTCACGGTAAACGCGTCGCCGCTCAAAACCTTGTTGCCCGCCGTCGTCTTGGAAATCGTCAGATCGCGGCGCGCCAGTTTGTTCTTCAAAACGATGCTTCCGTCCTCGCCGCCGGAGATCTCCGCGTTCGGGGTCAGATGGCCCTGTCCGTCGTCTTCAAGCGTCACGGTCACAGTGTACTTCGTCTTGTCGTAGGTCACGCCGTCGAAAGCGGGCGTATCCACCTCTTCAATCTGATAGGTGTACGTCTTGCCTTCCCAGTCGCGCTGTGTCCAGCCCGTCTCCGGAATGGTCGCGTAGTTCATCGTCAGGTCGAATTTTCCGTTTTCATCCGCCTGCACAAAGACCGCGTTCTCCTCGACTGTGACGTTTCCGCCCGCCGCAACGCGTTTGGTCAGGTTCGGGTCATCCGGACTGGTGACCCGGATGCGGAAGAGGTTGGCATACCGCTCCAGCTCAACCTGCGTTCCCTCCGCAAAGACCTTCTTCTGCGCCGTGAGCATATACGTGCCCGCCGCGCTGTACAGATCGGTCGCGTTCACGCAATAGGTCTTTCGGCTGTCGGCCTTAAAGTCGCCGGGCAGCGTGTTCATGCCTTCCAGCACGAAGCAGCTGTGCTTTTCGCCGTCGATTTCAACCTCGTCGTGCGCCGCAATGCCCTCTCCGCTGAACGTCGCGCCCGTGCTCAGATACGGCGCGGGAGCGCTCGTTTCAACAACCAGATAGCTGTCCGCATAGGTCAGATACGCGCTCTGCGTGCTGACAAAGCTGTACTTATTGCCGCTCGACGTCATCTTGCCGACCTTCTTCGCCGCCGAAACCGCGGTCAGATTGTCGAGTTCCTCCGTCGTATATGGGCCGTAAATCGCGAACACCGCATCGGAAACATCCGCTTTGTTGTTCGCCTTCTTGGTGATTTCAAGGTCGCGCACCGGCACGAGGCCGACGTCCACCTGCGGATAACCCAGCTGGTTGTTCTTCACCATCTCTTCGGTGGGCACCGGCAGATAAAACCACTTAGTCGCCGCGCTTCCGTTTCCATCGGCCACGAAATCGCTGTCCTTATCGGAGACGATGGCCACGAAATCGCTGTCCTTATCGGAGGCGATCGGGTTGTTCACGCCCTTCCTTGTGACCATGAAGCTTTTCGGAATGCCGCTCAGCGTAAGCTGATACGTATAGCGTTCCGAACCGGACAGGTTGGTCGCCACAACGTTCCCGTCCGAATCATTCGGATCGTTTTTCAGGCTGGCAAGCTTCACCGCCGCAAACAGCTCGCCAAACTGATAGCTGCCGTCGGTGATCGTCTGCGTCTGCGTCGTCGGGCGGTAACGGTTATACCGCTGGCTGAGCTGCATGGTCAGCTGCTTGCCTTCGCCCGTGTACACGTAATTCGGTTCGACCGACAGGTCTTTGGACTGAATGCCGTCGCCGTTGAAGTCGATCCAGACGCGGTTGCCCAGCCATACTTTCTCCGGGATGATCGCCACGCGCGCCACGTCGCTCGCCACGCCGCTGTGCTGGTCATAGCTGAGCCGCGCAATGTTGTTTGCCGTCGTGAAGTAAACGGAAGAATCCGTCACCTCAGGCGCAGAGCAGGTGTATTCAATCAGCACGCGCTCCTTGCCCGCCAGCGGCTGGGTCAGCATCACGGCAAAGCCGTGGACATCTGCCGGGGCCATGCTCGTCGCCCAGCTTTTTCTGATGTTGTCGGCGCCAAAATAGTCGTTATAGGTATTCCGGTTCTGAGACGTGATCTTCTTCTGCGTGAAGTAGACTGTGTAATCTTCGCCGGGTTTGAGTTCCGTGGAGCTTCCGTCCGCCGCGTATTTGGTCACGCTGATGGCCGTGCTCTCCAGCGCCACATCCCATTTGGAATCTCTGGTGCTGCTGTCGTTTCGCCAGTCGTCCGTGTGCGGCAGTTCGTCCATCACGGCGACGCTGGCTGCCGGCGAGAGCGACGGGTTCTCCACCAGAATTCTGTAATAGATCCGGTTGATTTCGTTGTCCTTTTCGGTCTTCGCGCCGGTCACGGCCACGTTCGACCCGCTGACAAATTTGTCCTTGCCGGTAATCGTGCCCGCCACATACTTGGAAATCGTCAGCGCGGAAGGCTCCGCCGACCTGTGCTCAGCCTTCGCCGAAATGCCGTGCTGGCCTTCAAAGCCGGGCAGTTCGCCGCTCTGGCTGTCGCCGGGCTGCTGCTTCACCATGCCGGTGATCTCGTTGCCCGCTTCATCGACAAACGGCACGCCGAAGGGGTTCTTCGTGTTCTTCACGGTCTGCACGCCGCTCATCGCATAGGCGATGTTGGCATCCATGCCCGTGTTGTGCGCGATAATCTGCTCCAGAATGCGTTCGCCGACGAACAGCGCGTCCACCGTCAGGGTGATCTTCTGGCCCGCTTTCAGCTGGCCGTCGCCCCGGACCACAACCGTGTAGCCGTCCTGGGATACCGTCGTCGTCAGCTTCAGCGCGGCGTTGTCGCTCGTCGCTTCCGCCTTCACGGCCATGGCCTGACGCGGCAGCGTATCGACCAGAATCGGCGCCTCGATTGCGGGCAGGTTCTCCGCCTGACCGCTGATATTCTCAAAGACAATCGTATAATGCGCGCCGGAACCCGCGCTCACCGTCAGGCTGTCGCTCTTGGGGTTGGTGGCTTCCGCTTCCACGGTCACGACATAGTCGCCCGTGTTCGGGTTCTGCACAATCTCCGCGCGCTGCACCTGTTTGGTGATTTTGGCTTTCGGCAGGCCGATCGACGAATCCGCATCGCAGTTCGCCGCATCCGTATAGGTCTTGCTGACGCTCGCCTGCGACTTCGCGCCGATGGCATAGGCTAGGTTGAGGCCCGCCGTATTGCGCACACCGCAAACGCGGTTGATTGCTTCGTCGGATTCCTGATGGAAGCACATCGTCACCACAATCGGCATATCCTGCCTGAGGCCCGCAGGGATATCCCGGCCGTTCTGCATATGATACGCGATCTTGAAGCCCGTGTAGATGCAGCCGCCGTCTTCCGCTTTCAGGGAAACGTCCGCGCCTCTGTCGGTCACGTCGATGTTCGACCGAATCAGCGTCTCCTGCGTGCCGATCAGGCCGTAAACATCCGCATAGATTCTGTCGCCTTCCGCCGCCGTGCCATAGGCCTCCTCCAGCTGCGCAAAGCTCATCTTGCCGACGGTCACGCCTTCCACAAAGTGCTGCGTCTGCACGGTTTTCGCGCCGCCGTCGAGCCAGCCGCTCTTATTGCCGTGCGCGTCCACCGTCTGATATTCGACCTTGTTGTCCGTAATCACAAAGCTGCTCATCGGGTAGCGGATTGCGTCGTTCGCGTCCGCCGCGCCGCTGTCGCTCGTCGTCTTCCGGATTTCAAAGGTCACCGTCTGCCAGCTTCCGTCCGCCTGCGTGTTTTGCAGGTTGCCCAGCTTTCCGCCGGCCTCGCCGTTGACCGCCGAAACGGCCTTATCCAGATACGGATCGCGGTTCGGGATGTTGGCGAACGCCGCCGCGGCAAAGCCGCCTTTGTTCGTCAGCTCCGCTTCTGCCTCCGTGTGCCACGGCATGCCTGCGGACTGCAAAGCCTCGGTTTCGATATAGCCCGCCGGAGTCGTCGTTTCCGCGAAAGCGTAACTGCCGCGCTCAACATACGACGTGATGACGTAGGTATACCGATACCCCTGCTCGTCCGTGTAATACGTTCTGTCCTTCGCAAGCGTATACTTCTTTTCGCCGATTTTAAGCGTCTGCGGCGCTTCCGTCCTGTCTGCGGCGGTCGGTTCGAGGTTCGCAAACGCATAGCTGTGCGTCTCGTCCGTGCCGTCCGTCTCCGCCGCGCTGAACTTCGCGCCGACGACCAGCGCGCTCTTGTTTTCATAGTCGCGCTTGAGGATCACCAGTCTGCCCTTCGGCTCGTTATATGCGTTGAAGTGCAGCGTGCTGAACAGCTCGTTCGGATTGGCCATCAGCTCTTTGCCTGTGACGACGGTATAATAGCCCGCCGCGCTGTCAAGCTCGGAAACATTCTGCTCGGCCGTGCTGCTGTGGTTTGCGTCCGTCTTTTTGAAATCGTAATAGGCCTTGAAGCCCCGGCTCACCGGGTTCAGGTACGGCTTGTCGGGATCGTCGCCGATCGCGCCCGCGTCCGGCTGCTCAAAGACGACATACGCCTCGCCCTCTTCGAGCTTCGGCAGATACGGGAACAGCACGTCGCCGTTTGCGTCGGAGGTCACCTCCTGATACAGATACGGCTGTCCGTCGCTAAGCAGAACATCGCGCAGTTTGCCTTTCGCGTCTTTCTTCATGATGTGAAGCACAGCGCCTTCGACAACCGGCGTATCACCGTCGCGGTTGTCGCTCACGCTGCCGAACACGCGAACCTGAATGGATACGCCGCGCGTATTCAGCATCGAAACCGTGTCGGCCACGATGCCCGCCGCCAAATCAATCTTCGCGTCATACGCCAGCTGATAGCTGTAATCCGGCGCGGAAATCTCTTCGACCCAATAGGTGTACGACGTGCCGTCCGTCATCGCGTCTTCCGGCGCATAAACTTCGTTCAGCTGCACCATGCCGTCCGCGCCGGATTTGAAGCGCGCCGCGTTTTCACGCGTGCCCGTCCAGTCGCCAAACGGCGTGTCGCTTTCACGACCCACATAATAGTGCTTATTGTTCTGCTTGTCCCGCGTATACAGCGAGAAGAAGCAGTTTTCCAGCGCAGTCGGCGTTTCGTTTTCGCTCAGACATTTGGTCTTCTGAATCTGACCCTCCATCAGCGTGCCGGCGTTGACAAAGTCAACCTTCATCTGGCGCTGAGCGTCCATCGCGTTGTAACGCGTGACGGTCACGTCCCGGCTGCTGATGATCCGGCCGTCCGCGACGGTCGTTCCGTTGTAAACCGGCGGCGTCTCCGAGTTTCCATCATTCAGATAGGCCGCGGACTTGGCGAACCAGTAGCCCGCGCTTTCGTCCGTGCTTTCCACAACGGTGTATGCGCCCGGATCGAGCCGCACGACGACGGACTGACTCCGTTCAGTCTCGGTGAAGCCGCCGAGCGTAATCGGCTGCCGCGCCACCTTCTGCCAGCTTTCGGTTCCATGGGCATCGACGACGCGCATTTCCAGTTCGGCCGCTTCCGTCGTCCCCTGCTTATAGACATAGAAGGCGACGCTTTTCGGGATGCTCTGCGTCTGAGAAGACTCAAACGTCTTGGTGATTTCCAGATACGCGCGCGGCGTGTTGGTCACATCGATGGTGTGATCGGTGATCGTCACGCTGTTGTTCGCGTCCTGACGGCCCGCGTCGCTCCGATTTTTGAGCGTTGCGGAAGCGAGGAGCTGAACTTCGCTCGTGTAGCTCTTGCTCTTCCCGCTCTTGTCCAGATGCTCGTAATCCTCGTCGCAGATGACGCGGAACCACGTCGTAAACAGCTGCCCCGCGTTCACCTGTCCCTGCGGAATCGTCTCGACCAGCTTATACCAGCCGGAATACAGGCCGTCAAACGTGATTTCGCCCGTTTCGGCGTTCGTTGTGCCCGTACGCGGCAGATACACATAGCCGATCTGCGGATAGTTCAATTTGCCCTCGAATTCGTCCTGCAATTTGAACGGGCAGAAATACAGGGCAAAATACGCCGCAATCGGCTTCAAATCCGCCGTATCGCCGCTCCGATCGCTGACCTTGTGAATGGTGACGCTCGTCGTCGCCGGGTTGTAAACCGTAATCGGTTTGTCAGCCTGAACGTCCGCGCCCGCGATCGTCAGCTTTCCGCCGTTGAGCAGCTTGAAATACCGGTTGACCACTGCGTTCGGGTTCCAGTTTTCAGTCTCCCACTTTTCATCCAGCGTCTCGGCAATCGCGTACTCGGCCTTCGGATAATTGCCCGCCTCGCTCGTGCGATAATCCCAGATCGGCAGGCTGAAAATGACCTCGCCCTTTTCGTTCGTGTTCTGTCGCGTGTTCGCCAGCGGGCTTCCGTTGCTGCTCTGAACCGCGCTCTTGCCATCGGAATAACCAATCTGAATCGGCGCGCCCTCGACCAGCTTTTCATCCGCGTCCCGCTTGATGACGGTCAGCGAATGGAAACGCGTATTCGTGGAGCAGACGGCAATCTGGCTCTTGTACTCGCCCGTGGTGAACGTCAGTCGGTTGGCCGACGTGCCGTTCACATTCTCGCCGTCAAACACAAAACCGCTCTTGTCGGTCTGCACGCCCCCGATTACCGGTGCGGTTGTCTCTTCAATCGTGAACGTCGTCTCGCGCGGCAGCTGCACCGTCGTCTCATAATGGTTCGCGTTATTCAGCGTGACACGGGTATACACCTTGCCTTTTGCATCCGTGATGGTGTAAACCGCATCCGTGCTTCCCTCTCCGCCGTAATAGCGCTCGCCGTCCACATACTTGGCGACCGTCAGATAGGTCATCTCGCCGAGGATGTTCTTGATGGCGTTGTCCTGTCCGTCTTTGTTCAGATAATCGTCTACAACCGTCACGTAATCCGCACCCTGCGCATTCTTGACAGCCTTCACATGCAGGGCATACCGCTCCTGCATATAAACCATGTTAATCGGGTAATCCTTCTCGCGGAGGATAAAATCGGCCTCGTAGAAGGGTTGTCCGTTTTCATCCTTATCCAGCTTCACCGGGTTATCCGGATTGTCCGCGCCGCCGTTTTCCGTATAGAGCGTCTCCAGCGAAACGGTGATGCTCACGCCGTAGCCCGCGCTCATGCCGCTCTCGCAGCCTGTGACAAATTCTGTGCTGAACTCGCCTCTGCCCTTGACGGCCTCCAACAGGCCGTTCGCGTTTTCGCGCGCAAGCAGGAGTTCAAAGGTCACGCCCGCCAGCGGCTTAAGCTCGCCGACCCGGTTGTTGTCCTTCGCTTCGGTGGACGGCCAGTATTCCTTATCCAGCTTCACTTGGAACAGACCCTTGAACTCGGTCTCCCCGCCGCTCAGCACATCGGCCTCGTTGTATGCGTCCACTTCCGTCACGGCATTGACCTCTGTCGCCGCAGCAGACCACACGCCGCCGTAGACCTTCTGATAGCCGCCTGCGTGGTTGATCTTCACCTCCCGGAACAGGAAGGTATATTCGCCGACGTCGTCGCCCAGCTCAAAAGCGTCCGTCATGAACGCGCCCGTGCCCATGCCGCTCGCGCCGGTTTCATAGGTGATTCCGTCAGTAATCAGTTTGCTCTTCTGCGGTTCGGCGGTGAAAATAGCTTCCAGCTCCGCTTCCCGGCCAGTATATGTGCCTTTTTCCACCGTCTGTCCCGCCTGCGGCGCTATAAACGCGCTGTTGCGGGCCAGCAGTTCGCGCTGTTTTTCCGTCAGGTCGCTCGTGCGGATGGCGTAAACCTCAAACTGGCAGTAATCCAGCGGCTGCGGCTCGCCGATGACATCGCCTTCCGTCGCCGCGCCGTCTTCAAACTGAACCGTGTAGCCGATCTTGTTCAGCTTCAGCTGCACATAGTCCTTGTAATTGGTGATGCTGCTCTGACTGTCGTTCTGATTATCGGTCTCTTCGCCCGTCAATTCAACATATTTGAAGTTCTTCAGCACATCCTGATAATCGTGCGGCTCTCTGTTGTACGCCGCGTTGTCGCTGTGCGCATGAACCGGATCTTTGGATTTATAGGCGCAGTATCCGTCCGGAACTTTCGTTTCCACGAGCACATAGTGCTTGAGGCCGTGCAGATCGGAGATCGTCGCAGTCGGGTTCGTCATGTTGATCGACTCAACCTGTTCAAGCGTGCCGTCGTCCTTCACTTCGTAGAGCGTCATCGTCGCGCCCGTCAGCGGATACTCCGGCGCGTTGCCGCGCTCCAGCTCATATTCCTTCTGGTAGTTCAGGCTGACGTTGAGAGCGGCCTTCGGCTCATTTTCAAACGTCAGCGTCTGGCTGGCATTTTCGTCCAGCTTGAACTGCTGCTCGTCTTCCGCCTTGAAATATCTCTGCGCCGCCTGCTCCTGCTTCACCGTGTACGTCAGCGCCGTGGTTTTGTCGTTCGGATCGCCGTAAATCGGCAGGCTGGACAGCTCAAACGCCTGTCTTGCGCCCTTTTTGCCCGTGTAAACCAGCGTGTTCGTCGTTTCGTCGAGCACAAAGCCGGTTCCTAGCAGCGCCCGATAGGCATAGCTGTCCTCCGCGAGGTTCGACGCGTCCACCGAGACCGTGAACTTCGCCAGATCCGCCGCGTCCACATAATCGATGGCCGCGGGCTGCGTGCCCAGCTTTTCCTTCTTCTCGTCGCGCAGCTCAACCGTCAGGCTGCCGACGTTCGCCTTGTTGGGAACAGTCGGATTCTCCGCCCGATTCGTCTCGCTATACATCAGCGGCCCAAAGTCTTCGTCGTTGAGCATCATGTCGCCGGAAACCGCCGTTTCCCTGACATAGTACGTGCCGTAAGCCGGGATGGTGAACACGCCGACCGCCTCCGGCTTGCGCACCGTGACCGGCTTACCGACCTGCTGCATGCTCTCGTCGTACAGGGTAAACGTCGCAAAGCTGCCGTTCGCCACCTCGTCCGGGAAATCTTTGGTCACCTCAAGCTGATACTTCCGCCGGTCAACCTGTCCGGCCTTCTGGCTATCGTCGCCCGCCGCAACCGTCAGCGGAACGAGTTTCGTATTCAAATAGTAGTTCTCCGGTGCGGCCAGCTCCTGCAAATAATAGGAAGTTCCTTCCTCCACCGGGAGCACCAGTTCGATTCTGCCGTCCGCGTCCGTCGTGAAACGATACGCGTCCGCCACATTTTCGGGCTGGGTCAAGCGCCCCGCTTTATCCACAATGGCCGGCGTCTTTTCCGTCAGCACGCCGTCCGTCAGCGTCCGCCCGACCAGATAGGTCGTGCCATCCGCTTTCCGGGTCAGCACGGCATAAACCGCGCCGGGCAGTGTCGCGTTGTCGCTGCCTTCTTTGGTGAAGGTCGTCTTGCCGACCTGACGCGTGTTGGTGACGGTGATCGTCTTGTCCGTACCGTCGTCCAGCGTCACGCGCTCCTCGCTGTACGTCACCGCATAGCCTTCTGCCGCCTCTTCGTCGACGGTATAGGTCACCACATGGCCTTTTTCGTCCCAGCCGCGCAGCGAAAGGGTCTGGCTTGCCTCGTTCTGTTTGCCGTCGGTCGTCAGTTTAACCGTCTGGCTCGACAGCGCGCCCTCTTCGCAGGCAGCCTGAACCGTGATCGTCCACGTTTGTTCTTTGTTCAGGCCGCTCACATCGACAAGCCGCTTCGTGATGGTTAGCTCCTGCTGCTTGATGAAGAAATAGTCGGCGTTCTGGATTCTCGCGTCGTCCGTAAAGGTGATCTGAATCTCCTCTTCGGGCTTCTCCCCCTCGCCGTTCTTCTCGCTCGCGTAAAACAGACCGTCCGTCTGTTCGTTGCTCTCCACCTTCACGCGGTAGGTGATGAGGCGCCCGTCCCCGTCGAATCTCGGCAGATAGACGGATTTCGCCTCATCCAGCGTCGTCTGCTTCGCCGGCTCCGTCTCGCCGTCGCGCGTGATGGTCACCGTGTAATGGCTTTGATCCGCTTCCAGATTGTCGCCCCGCTCATACTTGCGCAGATAGGCTTTCAGGTTCAGCAGACCATCCGTCGAATAGTTCTTCACGGCGTTGTCGTCCGTCATCCGCGTCTGACTGCCCGCCTCGATGACGACAATCCTGTCGGCCGCCTTGGCAAAGCCGTCGGATACGCCCGTTTCTTTCATCGTATAGGTATCCGCGGGCAGATAAACCGTGGTCGGTTTTCCGTTTTCGACCTTCACCGTGTAGGTGCGGCCGTTCTGCCCGGTCAGCGTAAACTCCGCAGTAAGGCTGGAGTTTGTATCTTGCTTGCCGTCCGGCGCATAGAACATCTTTTCGAGGATAAACTGGCCGTTCTGCGCGTTGTAATCCTCGAACTCGGCTTTCACCGCGTTTTCTTTCGTTCCGGCCTTCACCGTCACAAGCTGATACGGATAGGACGCCTCGCCGATTTTGATCGTCTTGTCGCCCGGCTTGACGTTGGTATAGCCCGCTTCCATCCCCGTGCGCACCACATAGTAGTCGCCTTCGGGCAGTTCCCGGCTCGTCTCAAACGCGCCGATCCGGTCGGAAAGCTTCGCGTTCTCGCCAAGCACCAGCTCGTCCTTTTCGTTGGGCGTCACTTCGCTGGCCTTATAAATCGCAAAGACCGCGTCGCTGCCCGAATAGGCCGTTCTGTCCGCTACATCTGCCGCCAGCTTCACATACTGTTCCGGCAGGATGTAGCCACCCTGACGCACGAAATGATAATACAGCGTTTCGCTGCTGTCGGCCTTCTTTTCATCGCTGTCGCCGTAAACCTTGTAGTTCAGCGTCGAATCCAGCGTGACGCCCAAGCCCTTAAAGGCAGCGTCAGCCAGCCGTTCGTCGTCGCAGTCCAGCTCAAAGTCCGCCCTGTCATAGATCAGGTTGACCGTGTAATTGTTGTACGCATAGACCGACGGATGAACGGTATTATCGCCGTCCAGCGCCGCCGTGTTGTGGATCGTGTTTCCTCCGTTTGCGGGCATTACGAGGCTGCGTGTGCCATCCTCGTTTTCCACAATATCGCAGGTGTAGGCGCTGTCCCCAAGTGTCACTGTGGCCTGCTTCGGATAGACCTTCGCGCCATTCTTTCCCGCAACCGGCTGAATCGTTTCCTGGAGCGTATAGCTGGAAAGATCGAGTACGCCCTTATCCACGTAGTCGCTGTTCTGGCGCAGAATCTCGCCCTGCGTTCCCAGCGCGCCCGTGCGCACCTGATAGGTGAAGGTTACCTCGTCGCCGTTTACCGTGTACTTCACGGCCTCGTTCTGCACATCCCACGTCTTTGCTTCTGCCGCATTCCGGAAGGCGTTCGTGTGGATCGTTGCCCGATAGTCAATCGGCGTACCGGCGTAAACTTTCTCTTCGCCGTTTTTGTCATAGTAGTGCATCTTCGGCGTGATCGACGCGGAGAGTGAAACCGTCGGCGTGATGAGATCGCCGTCGGCATGTACACCGTTATCGATCATGCGGCCAAAGAACGTATAATTCAGCGTCACGGCGTTGCTGCCATCCGCGGGAACGACGCTTTGGACGCTGTCAACGTTCAGAGTATTCGTCCAACCTCCGTTATCGGTCGCGGAAATCCGCAGATTGCCGGGCGCGCTGATTTGCAGCTTGATATCGTCGTAGGAATCGAACGGGCGATATCGAATGTACTCGTCGAACGTCATCGAATTCAGGTCAAACGCCCTGTATTCGGTCAGGTTCGTGGCGAGCTGGAAGGTCATGCTCAATGTAAAGGGGACGACCTCGCCCGTCTTCCACTGCGCCGCGTTCTGCGCCGGACGCAGGTTCGCGTAAATCAAGGTATCTTTTCCATTCTTTTCGACATCCCGAACGCGGTCGGCGAAAGACATGTGCGTTTCGTCCGTCGTCGTTTCAAACTCGGCTTTATAGGCTTCCTTCAAAGAGCCATACGTTTCGCCGCTTCTGAGGGTCTGCGCAACCGGCTTCTGCACCTGGCTGACCACTTCATCGGCAATCGCCGTCGTCGGGCAAGAGCTGACGAGCATCGCGGCCGTCATCACCCAAGCCATAACCCTTTTCAGATGGTTCATCCTTTCCATCCTGTCCTCCAAAAACATGTCGCTCAGTCTTCAACCGATACCACAAAGCGCCAGTAATATTGCGCGTTGATTTTGTCGAGCTTTACCGCATAGCGCATCTCGTTTGCGCCTTCAACGTCTTCAAAGTGTTCGCCGTCCTGGCTGTACTGCCAGCGGATCGACCACTTCGCATCCGTCGGCTGGACGTTGACCACGGCAGTCATTTCCAGCGTGTCGCCATAAGCCAGTCCGTCGCTTCCGTTGCTGATCAGTTCCGTCTCAATCTGCACCGGCTGCCGGACGACCTTCGCATCCCAATGCGCCTGCAATTTGATTCTGCCGTCGCCGCTGTTGCGCAGATCCAGCTCGTTGCCGTCGCCGTCCAGCGCCGCAAGGATGAGCATCGTTTCCGCATCGCCGTTTCGGCTCAGCGTCAGCGTCAGCCGACGGCCGCCGCAAAGCACCTCGCCGCCCTGCGCCACGCCGTCGTAGACCCACAGAACGATTTCGCCGTTTTCCCAACTGAGGGAAGCGCCGTCCATCCAGAAATCATCCGCCTGCCACGCGTCCGTGTCGCCGCCGATGGCTACCGCAAACGGCTCCAGCCGCACGCCGTCCGCGTTGTTCACGCCGATCACCAGCCGCGCCGAATCGCCGTTTCCGTCCAGTCTGAGCTGCGCCCAGTCGATTGTTTCGATTTGCTCCTCCGGCTCAGGCGTGGACGTGGGTTCGGGCGTCACTGTCGGCTCAACCGTCGCCGTAGGTTCAGGCGTTGCCGTCGGCTCAACCGTTACCGTAGGTTCGGGCGTCGCCGTATCTTCCGGCTCCTCCGTCGCTTCCGGTTCTTCCACAACTTCCGGTTCTTCCGTGGCTTCCGGCTCTTCTTCAGCCTCTTCCGTCTCAATCGGCGTTTCCGTCTCGCTGTAAACTTCAGATTCCGCTTCAGCTTCGGTGTATTCGGGCTTTCCGCCTTCTTCATACAAAACGATTCCTTCGCTCTGCTGCTCATCCTCCGCGTTCACGCGCATCGGAGACGCTGCGCCCAGCAATACCAGACACAGCATCCATGCAAAAATTCTTCTTTTATTTTTCATATCGACATGCCCCTTTCGCCGATCTTTTTTTCATCTTTCCATTGAAAGCCGCATATACTTCCCATAGGG
>ERZ1106954.2455-NODE-2455-length-12780-cov-3.110648_pt1 | contig 12780 bp, 10 predicted proteins | sample MGYA00403678_ERZ1106954 | MGnify/ENA primary metagenome ERZ1106954 (study PRJEB35170, sample SAMEA104062445) | human gut metagenome | biome: human gut; feature: human-associated habitat; material: faeces | place: Denmark | collected 2012-08-20 ... | reverse complement strand
GGTTTCAAAACCAAGGGACGGGCCCATTTCTTTCAGCATTTCGGCTGTGCCGCTTCTCTTGTAGCCAAAACCGAAATCCTTTCCCACAACAACTTTTTTCGCGTGCAGCTTATCCACCAGAATCTCTTTAATAAAGGCTTCCGGCGTCATGTGCATCACTTCATCCACAAACGGGCATTCCACAAGGCAGTCCATGCCAAGCTGTTCGAGGCGGGCTCTTCTCTCCTCATTCGTCAGCAGCTGATGCGGCTTGACATGCTGCACTTTCGACTGCGGCGGCACGTCAAACGTAAACACAACCGTTTCCAGTCTTTCCGTTCTGCCGATTGCAAGGACACGGCGGATCAGAAGCATATGCCCCCGGTGGAGGCCGTCAAATTTTCCCAGGGTTACAACGCTGTCCCCTCTGCTGTCAAAATCCAGTGTTTTTGTTAGATATCTCATGTTCTCTCCAGAAATAACTTGACCGGTCTGGTTAAGTTTTGTGATGGTCTGTATTGATAAATACCGACAAACGTTCCGTCATCGAGATAAAGGCGGAACTCCTCGTCTTCTGCGAAGTCCCCGCCGGAAGCAGTTTCCCCGATTTCGCGGATCTGCGCCGGTTTCAGCGGATTTCCGTTTTCCGCAAGCTTTTTCGCATGATCGTCCGCTGTCGCAAAGCTGCGCAGCGCGGCAAACATTTCATCGACCGGCACGAGGATCTCCGAAAGGCGGCCCTCACCGACAATCGCTGCGATCTCGTCAAGCGTGTGCGCTCCGTTTCGGTCAAACTGGCCGACTCTCGTGCGGATCAGCTGCTCCATACATCCGTGGCAGCCCAGTTTTTCGCCGATATCGTGGCACAGGGTGCGGATATACGTTCCCTTCGAACACGTTACCTCCATGCGCACCTGCGGAAGCTTCACTTCCAGAATGCTGATCTCGTAAAAGTGCACCGTGCGGGCCTTCCTCTCGATCTCGATGCCTTCCCGCGCCAGCTCGTAGAGTTTCTTTCCATTAACCTTCAGCGCGGAATACATCGGCGGCACCTGCTGCTTCTCCCCGACAAACGAGGCGATGCAGTCCCGCACCTCTTCTTCCATCACGGTCACTGGCGCTTCTGCTGTCACGGTTCCGCTCATGTCCTGCGTATCCGTTGCGATTCCAAGGTGAAGCAGCGCTTCATACGTCTTCGTTTCATCGGTCAGCATATCGCAGAGACGCGTTCCCTTTCCAAGGCAGACCGGAAGCACGCCCGTCGCATCCGGGTCTAGGGTTCCGGTGTGGCCGATTTTTTTCATGCGCAGGATACCGCGCAGCTTCGCAACCACATCGTGGGAGGTAAAGCCCGGCTCTTTGTATACATTGAGAATTCCGTTCATGTATTCTCCTTTGTTATTCTGCTTTTATCAGCTGCTTTTCAATCTGCTCCGATAGATTGTTGACGCAGTCATGCACGGTTCCCTGCATGGTGCATCCTGCTGCCCTGACATGGCCGCCGCCCCCGAAATAGGACGCGATCGCCGCCACGTCCACCTTTCCGTTCGAACGGAGGCTGACTTTATATTCGAGTGTCTTCGTCTGATACAAAAAGATCGCACACTCCACGCCTTTCGTGATGCGCAGCTGGCTCACAATGCCATCCAGATCCTTGGGCACAACCTTGTAAAACTCCATCGTCTTTAAATCGATGGAACTGAAAATACACCTGCCGTCCATAAACCGGATGCTCTCCAAAAGTGCGCGCCCCAGCACCTGATTCTGCACATAGGTCTTTTCAAAAAACGTCTCATCGATCAGCTTTGAAAAATCGAATCCGTATGCCAGCAGCTTTGCAGCGATACGCAATGTATCCGGCGTCGTATTCGAATACTGGAATACACCGGTGTCATGCACGATGCCAAGATACAGTGCCTTTGCAATCTCTGCATCCATATACTTTTCCTCCAGAAGCTCATAGACGAGCTCGGAGGCGGAGCTTGCATCCGGTTTGCAGTAATTAACATCGCCACAGCCGGACGCATTGCTGATATGATGATCCACATTGATCGTCTTTTTCGCGGTCCGGACATACTTTTCCGCATCCCCGAGCCGTTCCTTTGAGGTATCCAGAACGATGAAAACGTCATAGACGCAATCCTTGCTGCAGTCTGTACGGACATCTTCGATTCCATGAATGCAGTCAAAAATATCTGCAGGCTTTTCCAGATACACATCAATCTGTGCATCCGGCAGCGCTTTTTTCAGATACAGGTACATGCCCATACAGGAGCCGACACAGTCACCGTCCGGACGTACATGTCCGCCGATGGCGATTGTATCCCTGCTTCCCAGCTCTTCCAGGATTTTACGCATCCTCTTCCTCTCCTTTTTTGGCGCGCTGGTCTGCCATTACCATGTCGATCTTATGCGACATGTTGACACCATACGCAATGGACTGATCCATAATAAAATGAATCTCGGGTGTATTGCGCAGATTGATTTCCTTTGCAAGACGTCCGCGGATAAAACCCTCTGCGCTCTTTAATCCCTCCAGCGTTGCGGCAGCCTCTTCCTCGCTGCCCAGAACGCTGATATATGCACGGCAGGTTTTTAAGTCCGGTGCAACCTCGACATCCACAACACTCGTCATGGGCGCAATCCGGGGATCTTTGATTTCTCCCCGGATCACTTCTGCCAGAACACGCTGCACTTCGCCGTTAATCCTGCTGTTTTTTACACTGTTCTTTCTCATGAATGCTCCTATATTGCGGGGAAATCCTGACAGATTCCCCCTTCTGAAAGCCTATCTCGGCACTTCTACCATTATATAGGCTTCTACTACGTCAAACTCCTTCATCTTGTCAAAGCCTTCGAATACAAGGCCGCACTCGAATCCGGCTTTTACTTCCTTCACATCGTCCTTGAAACGTTTTAAGGATGCCAGCGCGCCTTCGTAGATCAGCTCACCTTCTCTGGTAATACGCACCTTACAGCCTCTGGTAAATACGCCGTCCAGGACATAGGAACCGGCGATATTTCCGATTGCGGATGCCTTGAAGATCTGACGTACCTCGGCATGACCGATGATCTTTTCTTCGTAAACGGGATCCAGCATACCCTTCATGGCAGCTTCCACGTCTTCGATCGCCTGGTAAATAACCTTATACAGACGGATATCTACCCCTTCCGTCTCCGCAGTCGCCTTTGCTGTCGCATCCGGACGCACGTTGAAGCCGATGATGATCGCGTTGGAAGCGCTCGCCAGCGTAACGTCGGACTCGTTGATCGCGCCTACGCCGCCGTGGATACATTTGACAACGATTTCCTCGTTGGAAAGCTTCGTCAGGCTCTGCTTGACTGCTTCCACGCTGCCCTGTACATCCGCTTTGACAATCAGGTTCAATTCCTTTAAATTGCCTTCCTGGATCTGGTTGAACAGATCGTCCAGGGACATTCTGGATTTGGTCTCTTCCAGTTTCTTTTCCTTGTTCTGTTCGATAAATGCCTCTGCGTAGGATTTTGCTTCCTTATCGCTTTCATGTGCCAGGAATACGTCGCCTGCTTCCGGCACGTCGGACAGACCGAGAATTTCGACAGGCATGGACGGACCGGCTTCTTTGACACGGCGTCCCTTGTCGTCTACCATCGCGCGGACCTTACCGCTCGAAGAACCTGCGGAAACGAAATCGCCGACATGCAGCGTACCCTTCTGAACCAGCACGCTTGCCACAGGGCCGCGTCCCTTATCCAGCTGAGCCTCCAGCACAATGCCTCTCGCCATACGGTTCGGATTTGCCTTTAATTCCATCACCTCAGCAGTCAGAAGGATCATCTCGAGCAGCTGCTGGATCCCTTCGCCGGTCTTTGCGGATACCGGTACAAATACCGTGCTGCCGCCCCAGTCTTCTGCAACCAGTTCGTACTCCGTCAGCTCCTGCTTTACGCGGTCCACGTTTGCATTGGGCTTATCGATCTTGTTGACTGCAACGATAATTTCAATTCCGGCAGCTTTTGCATGGTTGATTGCTTCTACCGTCTGGGGCATTACGCCGTCGTCTGCCGCAACAACCAAAACTGCAATATCGGTCGCATTCGCGCCGCGCATACGCATTGCAGTGAACGCTTCATGTCCGGGTGTATCCAGGAAGGTAATCGCCTGACCATTGATCTGTACGGTGTACGCACCGATATGCTGCGTGATGCCTCCTGCCTCGCGGTCTGTTACGTTCGTCTTACGGATCGCATCCAGCAAAGAGGTTTTACCGTGGTCAACGTGACCCATAACACAGATGACAGGCGGTCTGGAAACCATATCCTTGTCTGCTTCCTCATCCTCTTTTAACAGCTCTTCAATGACGTCAACCTTGACTTCCTTCTCGCAGATGATGTCGTAGTCGATTGCGATGTTTTCCGCGTCTTCATAGGAGATTTCCTGGTTCACAGTTACAATCTTGCCCTCCAGGAACAGCTTCTTGATGATGGCTGCAGGCTGCATCTTCATCTTTTCCGCCAGCTCTTTGATCGTGATGTTGTCGCCGACGGTGATTACCTTGATGGTCTCTTCCGGTTCAACCGGCTTGGGTTCGGGCTTGATAAAGCGTCCTGCCTTCTTTGCATTTTTCAGTGCTGCTGCGCCGTCTTCTTCGTAAATCGCGTCTCTTCTCGATTTCTTGTCGCGCTCCTGCTGGTTAAGACGGCGATCGTCTCTGCGCTTTTCCGTATCCTTTGCCGGAGCTTCTGCTGCAAAGCCTTTACCTGCTGCCGGCTTGCGGAATCGATTGTCCTGCCGTCCATCGCCGTTCTGAGGGCGTCCGCCATTTGAACCAGGACGGTTATTGCCCGCACCAGGGCGGCCACCGCCTGCAGGGCGATTATAGCCCTGATTATCTCTTGCACCGCCGTTATTACCCGGACGGTTCTGGTCTCTTCTTGCTCCATAACCGGATGTCCTTTCCTGACCCTGACCATCTCTGCGGCCGGACTGGTTTCTGTCACCGTTTCTGTTATCACGGTTGTAACCGGGTCTGTCTCCGTTTCTGTTGTCACGGTTGTAGCCAGGTCTGTCTCCATTTCTGTTGTCGCGGTTGTAGCCAGGTCTGTCTCCGTTTCTGTTGTCACGGTTGTAACCGGGTCTGTCTCCGTTTCTGTTTCCGGAATTTCTGTTATCGGAACGATCTGTTCTTTCGGTGCGGTCTGTTCTTTCAGTGCGGTTGTCGCGCTGCTCGGTTCTCTGAGGGCGTTCCATGCTCTTCTCCAGACGTTCCTTTGCCGCAGCCTCTTCTTTTTTCTGTGCTTCGATTTCAGCTGCCTTTGCTGCACGTTCTGCTTCTGCTGCAGCCTTTGCTGCCGCTTCCTTGGCCGCACGCTCTCTGCTCAAAAGCTTCTCATCCGGCATAACAGGCTGGGAAGGCTTGGTCAGGGGCTTGATCAGCGGTCTGCTTTCCATACGCATGCCGTTGTTGTTTCTGTTGCCCTGACGGTTCTGGCTTCCTCTGTTTCCATCATTTCTGCGCCCGTCATTTTTTGCACCGTTTCCATTATTATTTCTTCTGTCATTGTTTCCGGAATTGCCGTTCTTCATCCGGCTGTTCTGGGGATTGTTCACTACAATGATCGTCTTTGCTTTTTTATGTGCCTTTGCCTGACTGTCCTGTCCTGCAACTTCTTTGTTCATATCCTGTTTATCCGTTGTCTGTTCCTCCCGGCCCTCAGCCTGTACTGCCGCAGTCTGCGTCGTCTTTTCTGCCGTTTCCGCTTTCTCCACCTGCGCCTTCCTTTCTGTCTGCGCTGCCTGCCCTATCCTGCTGCTGTCCTTTTGATCGGACGGCTCCTTATTTGCAGCTGCGAACTTCTTTTTTACCCATTCTACCGCATCGCCCTCGATTGAGCTCTGCGCTGCCTTAACGTCCACGCCCTTTTCCTGTAAAAAGGTAATGACGTCTTTGCTCTTTATTTCAAGCTCCTTTGCGAGCTCGTGCACCTTTATTTTTGCCATTCATTTCCCTCCGTCTCCTTCATTTCCGTTTCCAGATACCGGTTTAAGGTTTTGGCAAACCCGGCGTCTGTTACCGCCAGGGATGCACGCATTTCTTTTCCCATCGCATGTCCCAGCTCTTCCTTCGTCCCGTATTCATAATACGGTACATGATAAAAGCTGCACATGTCCCGGAAATTTTTCTTTGTATTCGCTGAAGCGTCTGTGCCGACGATCACCAGCGCTGCGGTTTTGTTCTTGACAGATTTTTCTGTCATGAACTCCCCGCTTGCCGTCCGTCCTGCTCTCGTCGCAAGCCCCAGCAGGGAAAATACCTTATTCGGTTTCACTCTCACCAAACTCCTTTTCCAGGCTGTCGTAAACCTCATCCGGAATACTCATCTGGAAGGAACGCTCCAGTCCGCGGTTCTTTCTCGCCTTTTTCAGGCAGTCCAGACTTTTGCACAGATAGGCACCGCGTCCGTTCTTCCTTCCCGTCGCATCCAGCACGATCGGTCCCTCCGGCGTCTTGAGCACGCGCATCATTTCGCGCTTGTTTTTCATTTCGCCGCAGCCCACGCACTGTCTCATGGGGATCTTTTTATTCATCGCTGCCCTCGCCGTCTTCCTCGGCTGCTGCAGGCTCCTGTGTATCTTCCAGTGCTTCCTTAGCGCCTTCTTCGTAATCGTCCTCGTACTCTTCTTCCTCGTCGTCATATCCGTCATCCAGATAATCCTCGTAACGGAAGCCAGGAGCATCCTTTGCCTGTGTCTCGCTCTTGATATCGATCTTGTAGCCGGTCAGACGCGCTGCCAGACGTGCGTTCTGTCCTTCTTTGCCGATCGCCAGGGACAGCTGATAATCCGGTACGACTACCTTTGCGGTGCGCTCGTCGGGATCTGCAAATACTGCAACGATCTTTGCAGGGGACAGCGCGTTCTGGATCAGGTTGCCGGGGTTTTCATCCCAGTTTACGATATCGATCTTTTCGCCGCGCAGCTCATCTACGATCGCATTGACACGGGAACCGTTCATACCGACACAGGCGCCGACTGCGTCTACGTTCGGATTGTTCGACCATACTGCGATCTTGGTACGGCTGCCAGCCTCACGGGCGATGCTCTTGATCTCTACAACGCCGTCGCGGATTTCTGTTACTTCTTCTTCAAACAGACGTTTTACAAGCTCCGGATGGGTACGGCTGACTAAAATACGAGGTCCCTTGGGAGTGTTCTTTACTTCAAGAATATAAACCTTAATTCTCTCGGTCGGCTTGAACACTTCGCCCTTTACCTGCTCACTCTCGTTTAAGATTGCGTCCGCCTTGCCCAGGTTGATGCTGATGTTGCGGCCCAGATAACGCTGTACAACGCCGGTTACGACGTCTTTTTCCTTTTCGAAATACTGATTGTATACAACGCTTCTCTCTTCTTCCCGGATCTTCTGCAGAATGACATTTTTCGCATTCTGTGTTGCAATACGGCCGAATTCTTTAGATTTAATCTCCACATGGATTATGTCTCCAACCTGCGCTCTGTGGGAAATCTGCTTTGCATCCTCCAGAGCGATCTGCAGGCATTCATCCTCCACGTCGTCCTGTGTCGGAACAACCTCTTTCTCCGCATAGCAGAGAAAATCGCAGGTATCCCGGTCGATTTCCACCTTTACATTATCTGCTTTGCCGAAATGCTGTTTGCAGGCTGTGAGCAGAGAGTTTTCGATCGCTTCGAACAGAGTCTCTTTGCTGATCTCTTTCTCTTTCTCCAGTACATCCAACGCTTCCTTTAATTCCTTATTCATTTCATCCTCCATTCCGCTGCTTTGTCGTCTGTTTAAAAATCCAGCGCCAGACGGATCAGTGCAATCTCTTTTCTGGCAAATGTCATTTCCTTTTCTGCTGTATCAATCGTAATGCTGTCCGCATCGTAGCTTTTTAATACGCCTGTAAATTCCCGGCATTTATCCACCGGCTTATACAATCTGATTTCCACTTCTTCGCCCAGGCTCTTTTCCAGATGCTTATCCTTTTTCAGCGTCCTGCCCAGCCCCGGTGAGCTCACTTCCAAAATATAGGCGTCCTCGATAAAATCGGCTTCATCCAGTTTGTCGGACAACGCGCGGCTTACTGCCTCGCAGTCACCGATGTTGACGCCGTCCGGTTTGTCGATGTAGGCACGCAGATACCAGTCGCTGCCTTCTTTCACATACTCCACGTCGTAGATTTCCACGCCGTTTTCCTCCGCGATCGGAAGCAGAATTTCTTCTGTCTTCGCTTCGTATGTTTCTCTTTTTGACATTCCTTCACCTTCCTTATTCAGTTGTCTGTGTTATACCAGCGCGCGGTTCGCTTCGCGGAGCTCGCGCTGGTATCACCTGTGATAACAAACAAGAGTGGGTTTTTGCCCACTCTTGCTCCAGTAACATGTATCATCCTCTTTACTCTAACATGTTCCCGACTGGAATGCAAGGGGTTCCGGCAAAAATGTTGCAGTTCACCCACTCATAGATGTTTGTGCAAGCACAAATCTATGCACAGGAATTTTCGAGGGAACTGTAACGCAAAAACCGGAATCCTTTACGAATTCCGGTTCTCGAAAACAGCTAGTAGGGGAATCGAACCCCTGTTTTCGCCGTGAGAGGGCGACGTCTTAACCGCTTGACCAACTAGCCATTCTTTTGTGTCACTTAACTGACGCTTGATTACTATACAATACTTTTTTCCAAAATGCAAGTGTTTTTTGCAAATTTTATAAATTTGCTGGTAGATAGTAACAGTTTTTGCTGCAGCCGCTCAAAAATAACTCCTGCTTCATCCGTTTTTGATAGGTTTCCCGGTCTTTGGAGGCATCCAGGATCTCCAACGCACGCTTCATCGCCCGGATGTCTTCCACCATCCGGTCCGGGTGGTTTCCTCTGCCTACAATTTTCAGATGGGTAATTCCCGCCTGACCCAGATCATAGAGCGCACACAGCCCACAGCCACTTTCGCCCAGGATTGGAGCATCGAAATCTGATTCCGGTGAATCCCATGTGCCGCCGCACTGTCTGGCCTCTGAGGTATATTCCCTTGAAGACGCGGTACCGTCCCATTCTTTGTGATCGATAAGGATGCTGTCCTTCCGCTGACTCTTCCCTACACCGACCCGATACGGCACGCGGCACAAATATCCCATCTCGTCACAGTGCAGGGAATTGCAGAATGCCCCGGAAAACTGACACAGCTCATTTAATGCAAACGCTTCATATTTCATGTTTTCCAATCCGGGACTTCTTTTGGCACATGCCTGCGCCACAACCGCCATATCCTTCGGTCGCATCTTCCTTGGAAAGATGATTCTGCTGATTTCCATCTGCTCAAACAATCCTGTCATTGCGCTGTTGATTTCTCCAACCTCGCCGCTTAACGAAATCCGACAGCCGATCTTTTGCTGCCGCAGATATAAAATCAGCGCCGGGTCTGCGATAATATAATCCCAAAAACCGATTTCCATACATTTTTGAATTGTCTCTGCGATTTCCGGATACTGCTGTGGAAGATAGTACAGCGAATTAAACGTCAGCTGCACGGGCTTTTGATACGCCCGCACCATCGCCGCCAGAATTTCCAGCTCCGAAAATGCACCCAGCTGCACGCTGCAGCATCGCACCTCCCTGCGGTTTAAGGACAGAACCGTCCCGTACTTTCTGTCCCATGCATAGGGAATGTAACCGCAGAAGCATTCGTCCGCTCCCGCTTCGATATATCGGATATAATCGTCAACCGAGCCAAGCCCCGCTGTAAGTTCCATGTGTGACCTCCATGCCGCGCATTGCGCTCAAAGCAGATTCAGCACCGCGCGGTCAGGCTGCACCCCCTGTTCTTCTTTCCTAAACACTGCGTTTTCCACACCGCCCGTCTCCAGCGCCCGCAAAACCGTCTGATCCAGCGCAAACAACGAATTGTAGCTTCCTGTCATATGCAGATGCTCCGGGTATAAAAACGCTTGCATCTGACAATATCCGGGACATTCCGTCTGTAGATACTGCCGTCCCCTGTTGTGCTCTCTGCACTGCGCATAAAGGGTACAGTATTGCGATGTGTTCGTTTGATAAAACGGAAGATGCAGGCTGTTTTTTCCTTCCGGGAATTTTTGCGGATACCCACAGCTTTCCCATTCATAGCGCACAAATCCAAGGCTTTTTTCCAGTGCCTTTTGATAAAAATCTGCATTCAGGCTGTTCTCTGCCAAAAGTCCGGTGTCCTTGTCCGGCAGGCGGCTTTTTAAATAGGAAAGCCGCGGATCTTTTTTCCGTTTATTGAGAAGTGTTCCCATGCACAGCTCAAACTGCTCCGGATATCTGCCTGCAAGCTGCGCTATCCCCCAGTCATTGACGACGATCTCGATCGATCCGTTTTTCTGACACCAGCTTCGCAGGCTTTCCAAAAGCTGTTCCGCTTCCTTTAAACTAACCTCCGGCTGGCATGCAAGCGAAACTGTCACGCCAAGCCTCTCGCTCCGCGCCTTTTCGAGCAGGGCAAACAGTATTTCTTTCTTTGGAAAGAGCAGACGGCAGAATTGATTTCCAAGGTAAATCCGATCCGGCAGGCGTTTTGCGTAAAACGCGCTGGCAACGTTGTTTTCCTTCCAGTAATCTGCCATAAAATCCGACAGGCTTTCTTTTAAATATGTTTCATACCATTCCGGTCTGTCCAGCTCCAGCGCGTAAGACGGATACGGACGCAAAACCGCCTCCCAGTCCGTCTGCGCAAACCATTTTCGTTTCTGTTCTTCCAGGCTGTCGGCAAAGCAATCCTCTAATTCCACCGGATAACCAACCGTTGCCTCTGCAAGCCCAGCGTCATCCTCTTCCAGCTTCAGATGGATGTAGCGGGTATATTGCAAAAGAAGCTTCTGCACAGCAATCCGAAACTCCGGCGAAGTTACGCAGACCCGATAAAGTTGATAAAAGGAGGCAGCGCACAGCTTCTCCCTGTGCCCTTGCTGTGGCAAAGCGGGTGCTTTTTCCAGCCCATACTCTGTCAGCACAAGTTCCTGCCAGAGTGCCTGCTCCAGATCGTAAAAGCACACCTTACAAAACGGTGTCACTATGCAGTGCTGCGGCGGTGCGGCATCTCGCAAAACCTGGTGCTGTGCCGACACAGCATCTGTCAAAAGCTGCCTTGCCGCCTTTTTTTCCAGTCGAAACTCAAATCCGTTTTCCGAAATCCCGACCACCTGAATTTCCCGCTCCCCAAGCTGTGCAGTCAGCAGCCCGGACGGGATTCCTCTGATATATTCTTCCATTTTCATTCTTCCAGCTTCCGTCAGCCAACCATAAAATCAAACAGACTGATCTGGTTGGACTCCGGCAGATCCCCAAGAATGCCCAGCGTATCCAGAAGCTCCACAATCGTCTTGCTCGCCTTGGAACGTTCCCGGAAATCATCCTTGCTCAAAAACGGTCCTTTTTTCGCCGCTTCCACGATGGCGTCCGCCGCCTTTTCGCCCAGACCGTCAATGCTGTTTAACGACGGCATGATTTTGCCGTCCATGATCTGGAAATTGCGGGAATGTGCTTTAAACAAATCGATGGGCAAAAATTCAAAACCGCGCGCATACATTTCCTGCACGAGCTTCATATCCTTTAATGACGCCTGCTCTTTCTGGGAAAGGCTGTCCGAACGCTTCTTGTAATCCGCCATGACCGCTTCCAGATGCTGTTGTCCCTGACACATGATTTCATAGGAAAAGGCGGATGCACGAATCGAAAAATACGCCGCATAATAAGCCAGCGGATAATTTACCTTACAGTAAGCGATTCGCCACGCCATCATAACGTAAGCCGCCGCATGGGCTTTCGGGAACATGTACTTGATCTTTTTACACGACCAGATATACCAGTCCGGCACACCGACCGCCTTCATCGCTTCTTCCATTTCCGGCTTTAAGCCTTTCCCCTTCCGCACACTCTCCATCGTCGTGAAGGAAAGGCTCGGGTCCATGCCCATGTTGATCAGATAAATCATGATATCGTCTCGACAACAGATCGCCGTGGAAATCGTCGCCTTGCCTTCCTGAATCAGCGTCTGTGCGTTGCCCAGCCACACATCCGTACCATGTCCTAATCCGGCGATTCGAATCAGGTCGGAAAAACACTGCGGCTTGGTGTCCAGAAGCATCTGGATAACGAAATCTGTACCAAACTCCGGGATGCCCAGAGAACCAACCGGGCAGCCGTCAATCTGATCGGGTGTGATTCCGAGCGCCGACGTATTCTGAAACAGGCTCATAACCTGCGGATCGTCCAGCGGGATCTTCGTCGGGTCAACCCCCGTCAGATCCTGCAGCATACGAATCATCGTCGGATCATCGTGTCCGAGGATATCGAGCTTCAGCAGGTTGTGGTCGATGGAATGGTAATCGAAATGGGTCGTTACCGTATCTGTTGTCATATCGTTTGCGGGATGCTGCACCGGCGTAAAGGAGTTGATGTCCTCTCCCACCGGCAAAACGACGATACCGCCGGGATGCTGTCCGGTACTTCTCCGGACGCCGGTACACCCCTGGGTAATCCGGTTGATTTCACAGGTTCTCTTGTGGATGCCTCTCTCCTCATAGTAATTCTTTACATATCCGAATGCGGTTTTATCCGCAAGTGCTCCGAGAGTTCCCGCGCGGAAAGCTTTTCCCTTTCCGAAAAGCAGGAACTCGCCGTGATGAGTGTCACCGATTACGGAAAAGTGATTGTACCCGAGGAAGCAAAGCATATTTTCGAGCGTTTTTACCGCGCTGATTCGGCACGTTCACACAGCGGATACGGTCTCGGACTTTCCATCGCAAAGACAATTATCGATGCACAC
>ERZ1106954.2454-NODE-2454-length-12781-cov-3.837262_pt1 | contig 12781 bp, 10 predicted proteins | sample MGYA00403678_ERZ1106954 | MGnify/ENA primary metagenome ERZ1106954 (study PRJEB35170, sample SAMEA104062445) | human gut metagenome | biome: human gut; feature: human-associated habitat; material: faeces | place: Denmark | collected 2012-08-20 ... | reverse complement strand
TCCAACTGCTCCCGCCGGGTGGAGAACGCACTGAATAGCTTGGACGGTGTCTGGGCCAAGGTTGACCTCGGCGAGCGTAAGGCCGATGTGCGCCTGAAGCAAGCGCCGGACAACGACGCCCTGCGCCACGCCGTGCAGGATGTGGGCTACACCGTCCTGTCCATTCAATAACGGATCCTGGTCCTCTGCCCTGCCGGCAGAGGACCTTTTTGAAAATTTTTTCTTTCCTCGCTCCATATAGGGAACAGATAGGCGGTTTTGCTTCCATTTTTCAAAAATTTTTCCTCTTTCATCTCATATCTGTACAGCAGATGAGGTTTTTATGACTTAATTCGTAAATTTCTGTCCCTATATGCACATATCAGTACAGCAAAGACTGATTTGCTAAGCTAAACTGAAAAAAGTTGAAATTTCTTTCACACCATATCTGTACACGTTTTGATGTTCTGTTGCGGATTTTTCATGGAAATTAAAAAATACCGTCAGTTTCCTTTGAAACGGCGGTATCTATCCTTTCTTCTATGGTTGTCTTTTCAAGTTCCAGCAAGTGTCTGTGCTTGTCTTTCAGTTCGGTATGCTCCAGCATATCGTCCATTATGGTTGTATGGTTCATCTTATCCAGTTCCTGCACCATTTTAAGCGTAGGTGCTACCTGTCTTTGTAGCCAATGCAATGCTCTTTCCATTGTGAACGGTTCTGGCTGTGTGGTTAATCGAATGGGTTCTCGGTTATCTCCTACAAAATACGCCCACTCAGGATTGATTTTCCAGCGGTTCTTCGGCTTATCTTCTTCTGGGTCAACGAAACGGATATAATGATTGATGATAGAAAATGCTGTCCTCTCAGCGTCATAGTAAGTCAGCAAATCCACAACAGCCTTATAGGCTCTTTCATTCTTCATGCGGATTTCAAAACGGTTCTTGATTTCGCTGTCTTCAATGGCAATGCCTTTCTTGACGTATTGTTCCTTTGCCTTTTCATAAATGCAGAAATACAGCTCGCTTTGTGTTGAGCCGATATACATTGTATTTCCTGTGCTTTCGGGTATATCATCGCCATTCTTGTCCGTTCCGTCATATCGCTTTTGTCTGCGAAAGTAGGAGATACATTCTCCACGCTGATACTTTTCTATGAGCTTTGGAATATCCAGCACTCCAACTCTGTCATTTATCGCAAGGTCAAGACGCTTTATCACGCCGTCAGAAGTCAGACAGTCCATCATCAAATCAAACCAGCTTCTCTGCTGTGCCAGAAGATAGCCCTCAATCTGCCTGCACCCTTTGCCTTTCAGTTCCAGCAGAACACCCAATGATGGGTTGGAAGATACCAGCACGGTAATATCGCCTAAAATATACTGTTCTTCATAGCCGTAGCGTCCGTATTCTTCATGGAGCATGTGTCTGGGCTTGATATGCAGAATGTCCTTAATAACGGTCAACGGGTCTGTGGTAGGGAAACGGACACGGAAATAGTCAACCAGTATGAACATAGGCTCTAATGGATTTAATCGTTCCAACTGTTTCTGAATTTCCGCTTTCAGTTCTTCTGTCAATGGAAGTTTCCCCGTTTCAATGCGGTTATAATGTTCTCGACTGATACCGCAGGCAACGGCAAGTCTTTTTTGCGATACTCCGTATTCCTCACGCTTAAACTTTAATTCTTCAATAAATTTTTTATCATTCATTCTTCAATTCCTCCAATCAAAAAGGCAACTACCATGTACTGATAATTGCCTGCATTTCATTTCTGCAAAAGAAAAAGACAATCAACTTCTTATTTGAAATCAACTGTCTTTCCTATGCTATTTAATTTTTCAAAGTGATAATGGCATGATTTATATCACGCTGTGTAAAATGAGGTTTCGTCCTGTACTTACAGCGTTTTCCGCTTGCTAACGTCTATTGTTTCTTGTTTTTTATGCCCCCCTTGTTAGATAACGGGGGCTTATAAGGCTCGCTACGCTCGCCAGACCGCCGAAGTGAACCGCCCCCTCGCCAGCAAGCTGGCGTGGCGATATGTCTTGCGACCGCCACCGTGGGCGGCTCGCTCCGTCGGTTATCGTTTGCGTCCTTGAAAGCACGTTTCTAAAGCAGAGCAGAAGAAAAGGACAGAAACCTTTGTCCCTGTCCTTAATCATGCTTATCTGCTTCTTCTACGCTTGAAAATCAGTGCCGTTATCACTCCTGTAAGGGAAATGATGGTTGCCATGCTCCACAATAAGACATTCGTGCTATCGCCTGTCTTGACTGCCGTATCTGGCTTATCTGCCTTTGAAGCAGTGTTGTTCTTATCGTTGACGTTGTTATCGCCTTTGTCTGGCTTTGTCGGAGCAGTAGGCTGTTCTTCTTTATCTTTATCCTTGACCGTAATAGTTATGGTCTTAGTTACAGAAGCACCGTTGCTATCAGTTACCTTGTAAGTAACCGTATATGTACCAGCTTTTGAGGTATCTACTGTATTGTTGATAACCTCAATCTTATCCGTAAGGTCGCCGTCCTCTTTATCCAAAGCTGTTACACCTGCCATAACATCAAAACTGTCTCCAACGGTCAGCGTCTTATCTTCGGCTGTAATCACAGGAATATGGTTGATACCTCCTGCATTTTTCGCAAATGTCCATGTACCAGTAAAGGCAGTATCTGCTGTCAGCTTTTCGATTTCTTCTGGTGTCCAGCCCTCAAACAGCCATACGCCGTCGGTTGTTTCCACTCTGTCAGCTTTCAATGCTACTGGAACAACTTTCACACCATATACATAACTCGTTGCTTTTGGAAGCATGTCATTGACTTCTTTTGGAAGCTCCTTGTCGTCCGCTCCATTGATAAACTGGTAAGAAACAGTATATTTTTCATCATTGTCTGGTTTGTCGTTTCCATTTTCATCAACCGCCCATTGTGCGGAGTAAGTTACGGTCTGTGTTACTGTTTCTGTGACTTCTGGTGTCCAGCCTGTAAACACATAACCTGTACGTTTCGGCTCTCCATTAAATTTTGGTGTTTTAGTTCCTGATAACAGGTCGACATAGCTCTGGTCTTTGAAGATTTCTTCATTGTCCACACCGTCTGTATAGGTAACAGTGAATTTTTCTTCTTTGTCGTCAGGCGTGCCGTTGTTATTCTTGTCGTCCGCCCATGTAGCTGTATATACGGCAGTTCCTGCCACCTTGTTTGTTACTTCTGGGTTCCACCCTGTGAATACATAATCTTTACGCTCTAAACTTCCCTTAAACTTTGGCGTAACGTCGCCAATCTTTAAGTCAGAATATACTTCGTCCTTAAAAATTTCTTGCCCCTCTACACCGTCCGTATAGGTTACAGTATAAAGTTCATTTGTAAAGGTTACGTCGATAGTATGTGGTTCTCTTACATTTTCAAAAGTATAAGAGAAGTTGTCTTTTCCTACTGCGTTGGAAATGTCCTGCCCGTCTACTGAAACAGAAGCTATATCCTGTCCAGCGTCAGCGGTAATATCATATTGCTTGCTGTCGCCATAGTTTACTTCCGTAACGCCATTGTCTGTAATCGTTCCACCTGTGCCAGCAGTGGCATTGATTGTAGGATTGAAATTCGCATAAATATTATATATGATTTTATTTCCTACGGTTTCGCCTGTAGTAAGCAGGCGGTTGACAGAGATAGTCTGTCCTGTGCCATTATATGCACTGTTCCAATCAGAACCGTCGTTTGAGAAAGAATATCGTTTTCCCCAGCCATAATCAGTACGATTGCCTAAATCTTCTCCTTGATAGAGCTGTTCATATGTCCAGCCTTTCCATACCCAGCCGTCCGCAGGAGTTGCGGTATATTCTCTGTAACCGATACCCTGTGTAAAGGTTGTTTCCACCCTGTTGCTGTCTGTCAGTTCTGCCGTTCCACCATTTCTGGTAACATATGCATGGACTTCGGCATCTTTAACGATAGCCTGCATCTCGCTTACTTCCTCATAGCGGTCTGGAATATTGCTGTTAGCAAGAACAATCTGTGGCGTGATAGAAGCCAGCATAGACAGTGATAATACGACCGCTAATGCCTTTTTTGTTCTTTTCATTGCTTGTTCTCCTTTCTTGAATTTTATAGAGAACGATTAAAAGACTTTATTCCTCCCTCCTTTTTGTACTATTCTCAAAAAGTACACCTTTTAATAGTTCACTATATCACTATATAGTATGGCATAAAATACCATTTTTTTCAATGTTTTTCATGGTTGGAACGGCTATAAAGCTGTTATTCTTTTGCTATACTTGCTGATTTTAACTGTTCTATATCTTTTGCAAAAGGTGTACCTTTTGAGAGTTCAGAACAGACTATTTCCGCTGTAATAGGCGGTATTCCCTTAATTTCCGATAGAATGTAGCTTCGCTCATTTTGCATATTTCCAAGACTTCCGACAGAGGAAGCCTTTTCTTTTCCCATTCATGGACAAGCTCTCCGAAATTCTCTGGAAGCGTGATTTCTGGTCTGCCGAATTTAATTCCTTTTGCCTTTGCCACCGCTATGCCTTGTGCCTGTCTTTTTCTGATGTTCTCACGTTCATTTTGTGCGACAAAGGATAGTATCTGTAACACAAGGTCGGCAATGAACGTACCCATTAAGTCTTTCCCATTTCTGGTGTCCAGTAAGGGCATGTCTATGACGCATATATCAATCCCTTTTTCTTTCGTCAGTATTCGCCATTGTTCCTGTATTTCAAGATAGTTCCTGCCTAAACGGTCAATACTTAGGATATAAAGTAAATCGCCTTGTTTTAGCTTTCTGACGAGCTTTTTATATTGTGGACGTTCAAAGCTCTTTCCAAACTGCTTGTCTATGTAGATATTCTTAGAAAGCACGTTCCGCTTTGAGAGTTCAACAATCTGTCGTTCTTCGTTCTGGTCTATGCTGGAAACCCGAACATATCCATAAATCTCTGCCATTTATTATCAATCCTCCTTTGCTATGGATATAGAAAAGTATCATAAACAAAAAAAGCACCTTACTGTAAAAGTAAAATGCTTTCGTTAAAATATATTCATTTGTTATCATTATTCGATTTCTGCCATTGAGAAGATACGCCTTATCACACAGCTTGTAAAGAGTGCTGACGCATTGCGTTGCAACAGGCTCTTGACAAGCTATGAGCTAAGACGTTGATAACGAACAGGCAGAAATGAGATAGTGTGCCGTTTCACGACATAGAAAAAGACGCTCTTTTTTCAAGCGTCGATTTCTTATAACTCTGTATTTCTTTGTATAAGTCGTTACATAAGGCTCTTTCATTTGTTGTAATTTCGTTGTAATTTTCCCTATTTTCTTTTTGCTATTTTGTCGTTAGATACTGTATTTATGCGGTTTTTCTTAGTTTAATATCTGTTTTTCAGTATAAAAAATTACTACTTTTTGCAATATTCATAAATATTAAATGGTTCTTCTCTTTTTTCAAATAAGATATCAGCTTCTTTAATAATCTTAATAAGTTCTTCTGTCTCTACACCTACTGTTTTTAGTACAAGTAACTTCTTTTCATTCGTTATGAGAAAGAAAAAACCTTTGTACAAAAAGACTCTATCTATTTCTTTAAGTTCACAGATCTTTTTATCTTCTAATTTTATTCCCTGAACATCAATTTCCACTTTGTTATATCTTGATTTATTCCATACAAATTCATGGACATTATTTTCAAATTTTTTTCCCTTAGATTGAAACCAAATAATCCAAATCAATGCAATAATAGAAATCCCCATTCCCACATAAAACATCGGATAACTCTTTACAAAATAGCAGCCGATTGATAACAAAAATAATACTGGTGTCATTATATAAATAATTTTCCTTCTATTATTTTTTGTCTTAAGTAATTGATATGGCATAGCATATTCTAACGAAAGCATATACTCTAATGCTTTTCTATCTTCATCGGTCATAATAGACTTTATAATCATTTTTACACCATCCTTCCATATTGGCATAAATGCCATAATTGGCACAATAGAAATATGTAAAATATGAAGCTACTGATTTTACTGATTTTGGAAATATATTTCATAATTCATCTTGCTCCTTTTTAGTGTCCACGAATATCTATCTCTTTCAACAAAGAATTCCCATCTCCCCACGAATACACAATGTAATATCCTTTACTCTCTATCTGCTCCGCAAATTGCAATGTACTATGATCGACCACTTCAATCTCTTGTCCTTCTTGGATATCTACAAGATATTCCCACTCATTACTTCTGTACCCTGAATAGTAAGCATCCAATTCTTCCAAAGACAAATCACTTCGAATTAAAATTGCTCCGAAATACTGCATTCCATTTCCGTTACCTGTCAGCTTCCCTGCCCGTGATATTGACTCTATCAATTTCGTTTTCTCTGGCAGTGGTGTTTCACATAATTTCTTTTCCACTTTATAAGCAGTGTGGTTATTTATAAGCGGAATTGAAATCACACCGCCTATTAATACAACTGCTGCCAATATTCCAACTAATTTTAATTTCTTCATGTGCCCTCCTTTCTTTTCTTACATCTGTAAGATTACCACAAAACACAACTATTATCAAATCATTCTTTAATTCGGTATTGGTAGTCTGGTATGTGCATAATTCCGTCATTCAGAATTTCATTCCCTAAATACTGAAAACTGCCATCCTCTGCAAACCTTATCGTAAGTTCATGAGTTATAACTGCATCATCACATATAACCATATCACAAACTGCATCAACGGTTAGTGTAATTGTTCCATCTCCATTTTCTCTTATATCAATTACTTCTGGCAAAGAAGTACCAAAGAACGTTGGTGCATAATTAAGGCAACCAAGACGCACCCAAGCGTAAGTCTGGTTTTCCTCATCAAATACTGCATATTCCCGTATCTGCTCTGCCGTCACCGGAAGATACTCCATAATTAAATTTTCAAATTCCTCTTTTGGTATTCCATTTGGGTAATTCTCAGAATTAAACTTTTCCTGATATTTCATTGCATACAGATATTCATACATCCCATTATAATCCAGTTCTTCCATATGCTCTGTATCCCAATTAGAACATAAGAGGTTATTTCCCTGATACCCCAGACCACGCACGCATTTTTCAGACATTTCACGCTGTTCCTCTGTCATTGGCTTTACTCTGATCAGACAGCTCCCATCCACCATCTCAGTTACTTCCGGATACTCTGGTACACATAGTTCATAACAAAACCACCCTTTACCCGTATATTTCCACTCTTTGATTCTGGTGTAAGAAATGTATGATGTTCCTGGTGTATTATTATCATTCCAAACGCCTCTTGTACTTACGATGTACATATCTGTTCCATCGAAAATAAATTTCATTCTTCCTACGCCACCATCATCATATATCTCGTAAATTACTACAGCTCCGCTTTTTCCATCCATGCATTCATTGAGAAAATTATCTACATTTTCATAATTTCCCATATTAGAATATAAAACCAATGTAGCAACCGGGCATCCTGTTTCCATTATTTTCTTCTGCATTTTAAAAATTGTTTCATCTTCCAAAACAACATTAGAAGCTGCTCCTTTATCTGCATCTCCATAAATGTCAGAAATACGTTCCATCATTTCTATACAGTCATTTTCAGCTTCCACCGCTTCCTGTTCGTCCACGGGAAGATTGTAGCCCTTTTCCCACTGTTCTGTAGCCTCTTCCTCTGCACTTTTTGTTTCCTCTGTGGAAGATACCTCTTCTGTATCTTTCTCAAGAGTTTCGCTTGTAATACTATCTTCCTTCCCACAGGCACACACACAACACCCAATCAGAAATGCCGTAATCAGTAAAATATTCATTTTCTTTAATACCATAAAATTATCCTTTCCTTCGAAATCACCTTTGCTGTGTTTTTGCTATTGACGGCAATTCCAATTCTATTTGCTCTATAGAATTAGAAAGATACCTGAAAGTTCCGTCTTCAAACGGCTGAACTACAACTGTATTCCGAAAAGCGAGGTCAGAATTATAATCCGGCCATACACCATCCACGATAAGTGTGAGCGTTCCATCCGCATTTTTCGTATAATCAACTACTTCTCCAAAAGGCGGATATGGTCTGGCATAAATCATTTCATATTCATAACTGTTGCTGCCCTCATCATACCCACACTTTTCTCTCAATTGTTCCACAGATACCGGAAAATAAGTGGTCATTATCCTTTCATATTCCTCTGCCGGAATCTTCCAATCTTTAGTTTTGAGATTTTCGCCTGTATAAATCCGATAGATATCTTCATACATACAAGGCATCAGAATGTCCTCTACATTGTTGCTGTCCCAATTTGTGACAAGCACATTGTAATTCACATAGCTTAGTCCTGATATGTATTTCTCCGTCAATTCCCGCCAGTCTTCCGGAAGCGGTTCTATTCTCCAATACTGTCTCAAACTTGCATGTGCAATCACATATTCATACGCATAGATAAAATCCCTTTTTCCGTAAGTTTAATTTCAGCCACATTATTTACCGAAGTTCCCTGTATCTCCGGCATACCTCCTTCTTTCCACCGGATTCCTATGTAATAGGTCTGTAACTCACCTTTCCGATAGATAAAAGTAAATGCTCCAATCAGTCCATCCCGCTGCACTTGGAATACGGTAACCATTGAATCCTGCCTATTCAGATAATCTGCGTAAAACATTTCTATCTTTTCAGAGTTCTGCATATTAGTATCTTCTTCAACACTTACCAAACCGGCCGCTCCTAACTGCTCCACAACCGTTTTCCGTTGTTCGCTTGTAAATTCACTAACACCGGAGGAATAATTCGCAGCATCTTTAATTATCACATTTTTATAGATTTCTTTAACCGATTCTGCTGCCGACAAAACTGTACTTTGTAGATGTTGCTTTTCCTCATCAGAAATAAGACAATCACTGGCTTGCGGAATAAGCCAATATGCTGAATCTATAGAAGTTTCCGTATCACTTTCTTCTTCCGTTATCGTTTCACTGTCTTTGATTTCCACCGGAGGCTCCCACACTTCTTCTGCCGCCTTCTGTTCTTCCGTGTGCTGCTTTCCACAACAAAGCACTCCTGCTATTACCGCAATAAGCAACATCAAAATCGGAAATCCCCATTTCTTCAACAGCCAATTTACATCTTCCATCATTCGCCTCCATACAGTTCTTCCCATTCCTCTGCTGTCAAACGGGGTGTGTGCCATGTTTCCTCACTATTATCCTCGGAAGGTATGATCCGATTGGATACATATTGTACTCTGCCATCCTCCAAAGGACGAATCACAACCTCGTGAGCATATACTTTGGAATTTCCCGAATATGGAAATACCACATTAGCAGTAAGTGTAATTGTTCCATCACTGTTCTCCGTATACCCGATTACTTCTGAATATGGGTATTCCGGGTACTCTACTTCTTCAAAACCCCTCGGCTTGTATTCATATGTGGAATCCTCCGAATCATAGACTGTTTTGGATTGCAGTGTTTCACTATCAATATTGAAATATTTCATAATAACACTTTCAAATTCCTCTTTGGGAATCCGATAAACTGCACCGACTGACAAATTGCCATCCGCGACATAAGGAAAATACTGACCATTCACTTTTGGATAAAGAATGTCATACATATCATAGAAATTCAAATCCCCAAAATCTTCTTCACTCCAATCCACAATAAACATATTATTCTGTTCAAAGCTGATTGGAAGAAGATATTTCCGACTCAGTTCCCTATATGTTTCATCCAATGGCTGTACTCGTAATGCGGTATGCTCTTCTACTCCACTCAATGTAAGAATGTACAATTCTTCTGAAAACCAGACACCGGAAAACATCAGGTAACCCTCTTCTGTATAATTCCAATACTCCGCCTGATAGCTTCCAGTAACTTCTCTTTGCAATCCCCCGTCTTCATACTTGTAATAGCTTCTGACCACATCTACATTTCCGTCTTTTGTATGCAAATCATATTTTACAAATCCGCCCAAATAACTGATTTCAAGAATTGTTAATTCTGCTTCTTCCTGTGCATCCACTTTTTTGCAAAATTCCAATACCTGCTCCGCTTCCGTCATATTCACTTGATTTCTGTTGTCAACAGCCGGATATCCATTTTCTCCAAGACGATTTACAATACCTCGAATTGTTTCCAAATCAGCCATCTTATTATCCTTTGCTGCCTTTTCATAAAGATCTATGCAGATGTTTATAATTTCTTTTTCATTCTCCTGTTCTTCTTCTGAAACGTCCTGAACATCAACTACTGTTTCCGAAACTGTATCTTCTTCCGGGGGTGTATCGCTACACCCCGAAATACTAAATATCAGTACAAAACTAATGACTGCTAAACCACTCTTCCAGAACCAGGCTGTCTTTCTTAACAACATATCCGCTTCCTCATCTTCCTTTCACATCTTGTACCATGCTGATAATCAATATAGGACATTCTATATCTTTCTCTGCTGTGTAAATAGCAAACCATCCTAATTCCGTACCGGACGTATCCTCTTTTGATGCCTTGATTTCTGCTGTTCCTGTCTTTCCTGCCAATACAATGTCATCTCGATGGGCTGCATATCCGGTTCCAGTAGAATCATTCACAACTTTCTTTGTTCCTTCTAACACCCGGCTTGCTGTCTCATTAGAAAAGGCTCCTAGAATCCAATACTCAGCTGCCTCTTCATTCTGATATACCAAATAAGGCTTTATAATATTTCCCTCATTACAGAAAGCAGAATAGATACATGCCATGTGTAATGGATTCACCAAAATCTGCCCTTGACCGTAACCACTGTCAGCTAACTGTATTTCTGTTTCAATTCCCTCTGAATTAGAATACTGCGACTCTGCCATCTTAATCTCAAATGGCAGTTCCTCATTAAAACCAAGTCCAGTCAAAGAACTCTCCATCTCTTCTGTACCAATCTTTAATGCCGCCTTTGCGAAATAAATATTATCGGAATATATCAGGGCATTCTCTAAAATGACTGGTTCATATGCATGGAGTGTTGTTACATGATATGAACCCCACGATGCATCTTTTTGCCAGCTTAAGCCTACGTTCCCGTAATCTTCCATTGGATCGATTGCTCCTGATTCCAAGCCGACCGCAGCGGTAATTGGCTTAAATGTAGACCCCGGACACCACACTTGCCGGAATCGATTATACATTGGCTTATTCTCATCCTCGTTAAGTGCAGTCCACTGCTCACTCGATAATCCCATAATAAAATCGTTATTGTCATAGGCCGGTGTGCTGACCAAAGCCAATACCTCTCCCGTATAAGGATTCATAGCTACCGAGCAGCTTTTATCTTCATTAAACTGCTCATATAAAGAACTCTGCAAATTAGCATCTATCGTCAGCTTAATATCATGACCATCCTGTACTAAAATATAAGCAAGTTCTTCTTTCTCTTTACCTTCCGAATTTACAATGTAAACTCGGCAACCGTTTTTCCCTTTCAGTTCTTTCTCAAACAGACCTTCCATTCCACTTTTGCCAATTACACTATTGGCTGTATATCCTTCTCCTGCATGTTCCTCTAAATCTTCTGCTGTAACGCTTTGAACATATCCCACCAAATGTGCAGCCTTTTCCCCTAATGGATATTCACGCACTTCAACATCAGATATCATCACTCCGGGAATCTCCAGCAACTTTTCATGCCTTTCATTCTCCTTTAGGACTTCTTCATCTGGACTGATAGACATTAACTCAATTTCTTCCACTCTTGGAATCGTTTTAATAGGAACAAAAGAATCATCCTTTACCCACTTTGCAGACAGTTTCTTTTCTATCGCTTCCGGTGTGATTTCCAATAGTTCTGCAATCTTTGCAATAGCTTCCTCTTTGTTTTCCAACTTTCCCGGAACGATTCCAACAGAAGATGCTGTACCTTTTCCTGCAAGGACACGTCCGTTCCTATCCAGAATTTCTCCTCGTTCTGCCTGTGTAGTGGAAACTCTTACTTTATCTGCAGAAGTCAGATTAGGAAAAATCATGGAATCATCCCAAACCAACTTGTATCCGTCTTCGCCCTTTAGGAAAAGTGCTTCATTCTCGAAGCTGATAGTTCCTGCAACTGTATCGAAAGCAGTCTGGTAGGTTACCGACATTTGCTCCTCATCATATGCAATAATCTGGACAGCCATATTCCGGGCTTCTATACCTTCATAAATAGCTGAATTTCGAGTTACAAAATTCTCCTGACTGACATTTCCCGATGCCTCAATATGTAGCATCGCATACATTTCTTCATACTCCTGTTTTGGAATATGATCCATGTACTCCACCAGAAGTTCTTCCGGTGTCCTCCAGGCATTTTCCTTTGTTGCCAACATTCCTGCCACGCATACTGCAGAAATTACCGCAGCTATTCCTATAACAGCAATCGCAATCCATAGGAGCCTGCTTCTTGTTTTCTTTCGCTTGTTTCTGCTTTTTCCTTTCTTCATATTGACCTCCATTCATTTTGCTTTGCTGATATGGTCATATTCTATTTTCAATGTACACTATATCTTCAAAATATTACATTCGTAAGATTTTGAAATAAAAAAATTTCTCTTTGCTTGGTATATCGTACTATGCATTCCTCCTTCCTTTTTATTACATGTGTAAGATTTCGCAACAAAAAAATTTCGTCCGCAATCCTACTGCACTTGTGTAAATATTACATCAGTAAGATTTAGAAGTCAAGTTATCTTTATATAAAAAGGCTTCTGCCGGAAGGTATCATACATTTTCGCAAAAGTGATACCTTTTAGCAAAAGCCTATTATTCAGCAGAGTCTCAAAACACCCCACTGTTTCGATATTCAAAT
>ERZ1106954.2446-NODE-2446-length-12802-cov-2.889700_pt1 | contig 12802 bp, 13 predicted proteins | sample MGYA00403678_ERZ1106954 | MGnify/ENA primary metagenome ERZ1106954 (study PRJEB35170, sample SAMEA104062445) | human gut metagenome | biome: human gut; feature: human-associated habitat; material: faeces | place: Denmark | collected 2012-08-20 ... | reverse complement strand
ATCGTTGAGCAGCTGGTCAGGTAGACGCAGTTCCACCGAAGACCACCGCTGCTGCACGGACTGAACAAGAACAATTATTTTGTTCAATCTTGACAGCGCCGTAAAACGCTGATACGATGCCAGGAGGGAAGCGCCTGCCGAAAATGCGATGGTATACTCGATTGAACAAAATAAAAATTTTGTTCAATCGAGTGGAGGGGAAACGGTGCTTCTGAGCGGATATGGTGGTTTTGACGGTTTCGACCGCACCGCATCCGGGCGCACCGCAACCGTCAAAACCACCACATTCAGACGCAGGGTCTTGTGGCCTCGTATGTTTTTGACGTACTTGCACTGCGTTCTGTTGCGGCGTGCCAAAAACGTTTCTACCGGTTCTTCTCATTTGGTGATGCGATGTTTATTCGCCATGCCGTAACTGTATCTGTATTCTTTGCGCCTGTGGCGCAAATCTATTCCGGAGATGTATTATGGACTATCGTTTGGATTCGCCCCAGCTGCTGCTGGACTTTCTCAGCTATCACGAGACCATCAAGGCACATTCACAGCGCACGGTGGACGAATACTATCTGGACATGCGGAATTTCTTCCGCTATCTGAAGCAGAGCCGCGATCCGGCGTTGGCGGACAAGCGGCTGGATGAGATCGACATCCGGGATGTGGATCTGCCGTTCATCGCGTCCATTACGCTGACGGACATCTACGGGTATCTCACATATCTCAGCCGCGACCGGCTGCAGCACCAGAATAGTGAAATTTCTAACAAAGGTCTGAACGCGGCGTCACGCGCCCGAAAATTGGCCACGATCCGGTCGTTTTTCAACTATATCTGCAACAAACGTCACCTTTTGGACGAAAATCCATGCAAGGATGTGGACACGCCCAAGCAGATGAAGGCCCTCCCCCGCTACCTGACGCTGCACGAGAGCCTTTCCCTGCTGGAATCGGTGGATGGGCCGCACCGGGAGCGGGATTACTGCATCCTGACGCTGTTTCTCAACTGCGGGCTGCGTATTTCCGAGCTGATCGGGCTGGACATCGCCGATATTCAGGACGATGCCCTGCGTGTGCTGGGCAAGGGCAATAAGGTTCGGGTGGTGTATCTCAACGACGCCTGCAAGGACGCGCTGGCGCGGTATATGGCGGTGCGCCGCCCTGTCAGCGGCAGGGACCGGAACGCGTTGTTCCTGTCCGGGCAGAACAAGCGCATCAGCCGCTCCACTGTCCACGCGCTGGTGAAGAAGCACCTGTCAGCGGCGGGGCTGGACAGTGAACGATATTCCAGCCATAAGCTGCGGCACACGGCGGCCACGCTGATGCTGCAGAACGGTGTGGACGTCAAGGCGGTGCAGGAGGTTTTGGGGCACGAGCACCTGAACACCACGGAGATATATACCCATATCGACAACGAAGCACTGCGGGTCGCTGCAAAGGCAAATCCCTTGTCAGGCGTTAAAATGAAAGGTAAAATCGAAGATACAGACAAAGAGACGGAGGAATAGACCTCCGTCTCCCCTTTTTACTCGTCGTAGAAGCCCAGAATGTGCAGAACGCGGTACGCCTCATATTCGTAGCTGCTGAGAGGACGCCAGTCGGCGTCGGTGCTGTGGGCTGCCAGCAGGATTTTATCCGGTGAACCGTCCAGACTGGTCTGCACCACCACCGGCGAGTGATGGAACACGTCGCCGCGGAAGCGCAGCTGGATCACATCGCCCAGCATAGCGCTGCGGAGATCGTCCGTGACCTGTGCCGTGGGGCCTAAGGACGGCTGCGGGCGGGTGAGAAAATTGTGAAGATACTCTACCCCGGCCCAGGCGGGCGATTTGTCATCGGGGTTTATGTAGTACCAGCCGTAGATGGGTGTGTAGTTCATGACGCCTGTGCCGGCGTAAATGCACTGCGACGCGAAATTGGTGCAGTCGCCGCCGATCTCCTCGTAATCGTAGAACTGCGGATTGCGCCCGTAGGCCCAGCGGTGCGCGTACAGAACGGCGTTAAGACGCCGGTATGGCCGAAAGATCATGCTGCATCCCTCCGGGGCTATTCTATGCCGTTTTGGGGCGGACTGTTCATTGACATTTTGGCGAAAATGCGCTACTCTTATACGGAACAAAAAGGAATGGAGGTCCCCCATGAATACAGCAGAGCTTTCCCGCGTGTGCCGGCAGGTGCGCAGGGATATCATCAACATGACGGCGAATGCCGGTTCCGGTCACCCCGGCGGCTCCCTCTCCGCGGTGGAGCTGATGGTCAGCGTGTTTTACAGCCACATGCGCGTTGACCCCAAGAATCCCAAGGCTGAGGATCGTGACCGCTTCGTGCTGAGCAAGGGCCACGCCGCCCCCTGCTACTACGCAGTGCTGGCAGAGATGGGCTTCATCAGCCGCGACGAGTTCAAGAATTTCCGGCAGCTGCACAGCATCCTGCAGGGCCATCCCGACTGCAACAAGACGCCGGGCATTGATGTGAACACCGGATCTCTGGGACAGGGCGTCAGCGTGGCAGGCGGTTTGGCTATGGCAGCCAAATACCTGCACAAGGACTACCGGGTATACGCCATTCTGGGCGATGGCGAGATCCAGGAAGGTCAGGTGTGGGAGGCAGCCGAGAGCGCTGTGAAGTACGGTCTGGACAATTTTGTGGTTCTGCTGGATCACAATGGGCTGCAGATCGACGGCACCAACGATCAGGTCATGGGTCTGGGCAATATCGCCCAGAAGTTCACCGCCTTCGGCTTCCATGTCATCGAAGTGGCGGACGGCAACGACCTCAGGCAGGTGCTGGACGCGCTGCATCAGCCCGCCGAGAAGGACGTTCCCACCTGCATCCTTTGCCACACCGTCAAGGGCAAGGGCGTATCCTTCATGGAAAATCAGGTGGGCTGGCACGGCAAGGCTCCTAATGCGGAGCAGCGCGACCAGGCGCTCAAGGAATTGGAGGCGTGAGCAATGAGTGAGAAGAAAGCAACCCGCGTGGCTTACGGCGAGGCTCTGGTAGAGCTGGCCAAGAAGAACGATAAGATCGTCGTGCTGGACGCCGACCTGGCCCAGGCGACTCAGACCTGTATTTTCCAGAAGGCTTTCCCGGAGCGTCACTTTGATCTGGGCATTGCGGAAGCCAATATGGTGGACGTGGCCAACGGTATGAGCTGCATGGGCCTGATCCCCTTCTGCTCCACCTTCGCTGTGTTTGCGGGCCGCAACTTTGAGCAGATTCGCAACGGCGTGTGCTATCCTCATAACAACGTGAAGTTCGCCTTCACCCATGCGGGCGTGACCGTGGGCGAGGACGGCGGCACCCATCAGGCTATCGAGGATATCGCCCTCATGCGCGTTCTGCCGGGCATGACCGTGATCGTCCCCTGCGATGCCAACGAGACCTACAAGGCCGTGGAAGCGGCTGCCGCGATCGACGGCCCCGTGTACCTGCGCCTGGCCCGTCTGGCGACCACCGTGTTCGATCCCATGCCCTTCGAAGTGGGCAAGGGCAACGTCATGCGGGACGGCAAGGACGCAGTCATCTTTGCCTGTGGCCTGATGGTGGAACAGAGCCTGATGGCGGCGGAACTGCTCAAGGAACAGGGCAAGGATGTGGCGGTCGTGAACCTGCACACCATCAAGCCGCTGGATCGGGAGCTGGTGGCCCGTTACGCTCAGAAGTGCAAGAACGTCTTTACGGCGGAAGAACACAGCGTCATCGGCGGTCTGGGCGACGCGGTGGCCGACGTGCTGGTGGGCAACGGCGAATATACCTTCACCAAGATCGGCGTGGAGGATCAGTTCGGCCAGAGCGGCAAGGCCATGGACGTGCTGCGGGCCTACGACCTGTGCGCGGATCAGATTGCCGCTCGTATCGCTGCGAAGATCTGATTTTTCCAAAAAGAAAGAAACCGGGAGGCTCCAAAAGGGGCTTCCCGGTTTTTGGTTTGAGGCAAATAAAAGTGCCCCGAAGCACCAGCACTTCGGGGGCGAAAAAGAGACGTTATCCATGCGAACGGGAATAGATGCCCGTCTGTATCTCCCGGATATAGGCTTCCTTTATGGGCAGGCCATCGGCGGCTTCCGCGTCCCGGACGGCCTGTTCCCGGTCGTAATCCAGCTGGCGCAGCCGAACTTCCAGCGGCGCTGGAATGCGGCCTTCTTCGCCTTCCAGCAGGGCGTAGCAGCATTTGGGCACGCCCATGGCGTTGCCGACGCTGCCGGTGTTGACGATGATCCCGGGGGACAGGGTGCGCATGGCCTGACGGTGCGCGTCCGCATAGAGCAGCCCGTCATAGGGAACGCCCTTCGCGTCCACCAGAAAGGATTGCAGCAGTTCCCGGTCGTCCGCCACGGTGTACAGCTCCGGCATGACAGGCCGTCCGTGGAACAGGCGGAACCGGCGGCCACTGAACCAGAATTCCGTCTCCTGGGGCAGCTCCCGGAGACAACGCAGCCGTTCCGGGCCCAGCTGATCCCAGTAGTAGTGATCTCTGGGAAAAGTCCTGCATCCAACGCCGTAGTCCCAGTTCCCGCCGATGACGAGCTGGCAGTGCTCGAAAGCCCACTCATAGGTAAAAAGATTGCTGGGCCCCTTACCGACAATATCTCCCAGACAGACGATTCGATCCGGCTTCGTCAGGGCCAGATCCCGTTCCAGTGCTTCCGTGGCGGGACGGTTGCCGTGCAGATCGGCCACAAGGGCAATGCGCATCGTCCATCCTCCCTTACACAATCATTCCATGGCAGTATAGCAGATTTTTGCACCGCAAACAAGTTTCATTGTCATAAACGGCGGATTCATGGTACAATAGAGAAGTAAACCGCTGCGTTCTGTGCGGGGAAAGAGAGGAAACCGTCCATGAAACGGAAAACACCAATGATGAAACGCTGGTTCGCCCTGCTGCTGGCGGGGCTGCTTATGGCGACTCCGGCGGTGCTGGCAGAGGAAGAAGATGGAGCCGGCTTCGGCACTTTTTTTCAGCCGGAGGGCGTAGAGCTTTGCGAAGTGGAGGAGGCGGGTTCCCTGTCCGTGCCGGACGGCCTTAGCGGCCTGTATGCCCTGATGCAGGACTGCAATCCCTTTGCGTCCGCCTATGTGTTTCGGATGCCGGAGGGACGGGCGCTGATGAGCGTGGCCTGCACCACCATCGGCAATCCTAAGACCGCGCTGGAGCTGCTGGAGAACTGGCCACAGATTTTGAACGCTCTGCAGGGAGAAGGCAAGTCCGTGATGATCGAACCCACCTATCCCCGGGTAGAGGCACAGTACGATCGTCAGACGCTGCACGTTCAGGCGGTTCTGGAAACGGCGGACGGCAGCGGTCTGCGCGTCCGGCTGGACGGCGTAGCCTTTTATCAGGGAAACGATCTGATCGAGCTGTGGCAGGCCTGGCCGGAGGCCACCACTTATCAGCTGATGCCGCTGGCCCTGCAGGAGCTGCGGGATGATCTGGCCACGCTGAAGGAATTGACAGACAGCTTTCAGTTTCAGGATTCAAGCCAGAGTCAGGAGGAAAGCCTATGAAGACCGTTAGCGTGATCGTGCCCTGCTATAACGAAGAAGAAGCAGCGCCGATTTTCTATCGGGAATTTTTGAAGCGCACGGCGGAAATGGACTGCCAGTGGGAGTTCTGGTTTGTAGACGACGGCAGCAAGGACGGCACGCTGGCAGAATTTCGCGCCCTGCGGGCGCAGGACGAGCGGGTGCATTTCATCAGCTTTTCCCGGAATTTCGGCAAGGAAAGCGCCATGTATGCCGGGCTGGAGGCCGCCACGGGCGATTATGTGGCCATTATGGATGTAGACCTGCAGGACCCGCCGGAGCTGCTGCCCGGAATGCTGCAAAGCATTGAGGAAGAAGGCTACGACTGCGTAGCCACCCGGCGCGTCACCCGGAAGGGCGAACCGCCCATCCGCAGCTTTTTTGCCCGGAAATTTTACCAACTGATTAACAGAATTTCCGATGCGGATATCGTAGACGGTGCCCGTGATTTCAGGCTGATGAAGCGGGAGATGGTGGACGCGATCGTGGAGATGGGAGAATACAACCGTTTTTCCAAGGGAATTTTCGGCTGGATCGGCTTCAAAACCAAGTGGCTGCCCTATAAAAACGTGGAGCGCGTGGCCGGTGAAACCAAATGGAGCTTTTTCAAGCTGTTTAAGTATTCGCTGGATGGCATTGTCAATTTCTCGCAGGCGCCGCTGTCCATCGCCTCGGTTTCCGGCCTGATTCTTACGGCCATCGCCTTCTTTATGATTCTTTTCGTGGTGATCCGCCGCTTGATCTTCGGCGATCCCGTTGCGGGCTGGGCTTCCACCGTCTGCATCATCCTATTCATCGGCGGCGTTCAGCTTCTGTGCATGGGCATCATGGGGCAGTATCTGGCAAAGACCTATTTGGAAGTAAAAAATCGCCCGCATTTTATCATCAGCGAAACGAACGATAAGGACGCCAAGCGCATCGGCTAATCAAGGAGGATTTCCGTTTTGAAACCCCAAAAACATGGCTCTTTTCATCAAAAACACAGTTTGGGTCAGAATTTTATTGAGGACGAAGCCCTGCTTTCGCAGTTGGCCGAGCTTTCCTTGGTTACAGCTGAGGATTGCGTTCTGGAAATCGGCCCGGGGTTCGGCGCGCTGACCAAGCCTCTCGCCGAGCGCGCCAAACAGGTTGTTTCGCTTGAAATCGACCGCACGTTGATTCCGATTCTGAATGTAACGCTGGAAAAATACGCCAACGCGCGCGTAATCTGCGACGATGTGATGCGAACAAACCTCTCCGCGCTCGTGGCGGAAGCATTCGGCGCGGATTGTCCGTCGCTGCGCGTCGCCGCCAATTTGCCGTATTACATCACGACCGACGTGCTGACCAAGCTGATGCGCGAGCTGCCGCAAGCCAAATCCATCGCGGTGATGATTCAAAAAGAGGTCGGCGACAAGCTGCTCAGCGGCCCGGGCGACGACGGATACGGTCCGTTGGCCGTGATGTGCCAATATCGCTACCATGTGATGCGCGCGCTCGATGTGCCGGCGGCCTGCTTCACCCCGCCGCCCAAGGTGGATTCAAGCTTCATGGTGCTTGAAAAGCTCGAACAGCCAAGCGTAAACGCAGGGGATGAGGAGATTTTTACCCGGCTGGTTCGCAGCGCGTTCGCCATGCGGCGCAAAACGCTGCTCAACAATCTGGTTTCCGGCTTTTCGCTCAACCGCGAACAGGCGGCTGCTTGTCTTGCGGCGGCCAATCTCTCCGCACAGGCGCGCGCCGAGGAACTGAGTCTGGAGGATTTTGCCAGACTGGCCATACAGCTGCAAAACACCATACGTTGAATTTGACGACAACCGCTCTTGAAGGATGCTTCGGCGGTTGTTGTTTTTTATAGATGAATTGCGCAGTATGCATTCTCCTGCGAAAGGGTTTGCTTTTTAGCGAATCGCCTCGAAAACCAGGCGGCCTTCGGCCGTTTTTATGGACAAAAATGATGTTTTGTCCAAATCTTACCATTATATATGGTACTTTACATTTCTGTAGAAATTTGTTATAATGTCCGCGCTGATTTTTTGCGAAAGGATGAAATCTATGAAACGGTTCGTGTTTTTGCTTCTGACAGCATGGCTGCTTTCAAGCGGTTTTGCGGTTGCAGACGTAAATCTGCGCGGTTACGCCAAAGAAAACGGATATCAATACCTTGCGTTTGGCCGTTTCCCACAGACGGCCGACGGGAAAGAGCAGCCGATTCTCTGGCGTATTCTGAGCGCAACGGACAAAGAAGCCTACCTTTTGAGCGAATACATTCTTTTCAACAATCGGGTTCACCCGGACGATGACGCATATCGCGCATCGGGCGGCGCTTTTAATCAAATCGAAATCTATGCGCTCCTGAACGGCCCCTTTGAGCGCATCGTCATCTCCCCGGATGAGGCGGCGGAGCTGCGTCATAAAACATACTACGGGCGCGCATATGACGCAGAAACGAGCTTTTATGAGCAGGCTTTTACAGCGGTGGAAAAGGCGATGATCCTTGACGACGAAGAACTGGGGCGCGTCTTTCTGCCGTCCGCAGACGATTTGAAAAACGCGGATTACGGCTTTGGCACGAATCCATCCACAAAAGCCTATGGCACGCAATTTGCAATCGCCGAGGGACTGTTTCGCTATTCAAACGGTTCCAGCCCGTATTGGACGCGCACACAATCCGCCGACTTTCCATACGGGACACGCTGCACAAAGGAACACGGCAATTTGGGCTATATCCGCTGCGTGGTGATGAACGAGGGGATTCGTCCGGCGCTGCGGCTGGATATCGGCGCGCTCGAACTGTCCGGTGGGAACGGTACAATGGAAAACCCCTATCTGGTCAAACGATAACGGTTAGGCATGGAGTCGATCACGATGCACACGAAACACATAGGATCTATCATAACGGCGGCGCTTCTCTGCCTGCTGGCTCCCTTCTGCATGGCGCAGGAGGCGCGGGAGCTCACATCAAGCTGCGTCATCACATCGCCCAACAAAAAGACGGATTCGGTGCACGACGGCGAATACACCAGCTTCTGGCGCAGCCGCACGGGGGAAAACCCTTATCTGGAATTTCAAACGCCGGAGGGCGAAGCAGCGCAGTATCTGTACATCTGTTTTGCCGAGATGCCCGAAACGTGGTCCGTTGAAACGGAGACGGACGGCGAGTGGCGCACACTGCTGAACGGCTCGAGAGACTACATGCACGTACTTCTCGAACTGGACGGCCAAACGCATTTTCGGATCGTGGGAGATTCCGGAAAAGAGAGCTATCTAAAAATCAACGAGGTTTTTGTCTTCGGCGACGGCGATTTGCCGGATTGGGTGCAGCGTTGGGAACCCACCCCGGAAAAAGCCGACTTGCTTTTGCTGGTTGCGCACCCGGACGATGAATTGATCTTTTTCGGCGGCACCATTCCGACCTATGCCGTAGAGCGCGGCATGAACGTCGTGGTGGCGTATATGAGCTATTCCAACACGACGCGCAGGAGCGAGCTTCTGAACGGCCTATGGCACCTCGGCGTTCGCCAATATCCCGTCATCGGCTCGTTTGCCGACGTTTACATGAAAACGCTGGATGAAGCCTATTCCCGCTGGCGAAAGAAGGACAGCCGCGCCTACGTCACCGAGCTGATTCGTCAATACAAGCCGGACGTCATGCTCACGCACGATATCAACGGCGAATACGGCCACGGCGCGCACAAGCTCTGCGCCAGCGTTGCCCAATACTGCGTGGAACGAACCGGCGACGAAGCCTTTATGCCGGAATCCGCGGGAAAATGGGGGACATGGTGCGTCAAAAAGCTCTATCTGCATCTAGGAAGGGAGAACACCGTCACGATGGAATGGCGCGTTCCGCTGTCATCCATGGGCGGCAAAACCGGCCTCGAACTAGCGCAGGAAGCATATGCCTTCCATATCACGCAGCACAAAACATCGTTCGCAGTCACCGACGAAGGGCGAACGAGCAACGCCAAATTCAGTCTGGTCTATTCCTCGGTCGGGGAAGACTGCATCGGCGGCGATTTCTTTGAACACATCTCACCGGACGATCAGAACGCTTCGGATGCGGAAACCGAATCGACTCCGACGCCCGCACCAACATCAACGCCCGCGCCCGTTTACGACAAGGTCAAGGCCGACGTCGCGTGGCCCATGGCACAGCCTGCACTGGATGCATACGGCTATCCGCTCTCCGGCGAGCACGTTTATGAAGACGACGACGCGGGCGTTTGGTTTTACGCATCGCCAACCCTCGTCGTCCGCATCGACCGCTTTTTCGATCAAGAGGCCGTTCTGACGTGGTACGAAGTGCAAATCTATTGCGACCTGAACGCAGAGCGCGTGGGCAGTATTCTTTACAACCCGCAAAAACCGCAGAGCAAGCATGTGCAGGCTGCGCTGATTGCAAAGCAGAATCAAACTGTCTGGGGGATGAACACGGATTACTACACCTATCGCGTCGGCCGAAAGACCATCACGGGCATGGTCATTCGGAACGGGCAGGTTTTCTATGACCGTGTGCCCGAGGCAAACCGCCATCAATTTCCCAATCTGGATACGCTGGCCATGTTGGAGGACGGAAGCTGGCATGTGTTCCATTCCGACGAGCACACGGCGCAGGAATATCTGGATATGGGCGCGGTGGACGTGTTCTCCTTCGGCCCGTACCTGATTCGAGACGGCGAAATCAATCCCTTCCTTGCCGAAATGACCAACGGCCTTACGCCGCAGCCGCGCTGCGCCATCGGAATGGTGGAGCCGGGGCATTACTTCGCCGCGTTGGCGGAGGGGCGCATCCGCAATGTCAGCGTCGGCGTATCGGTCGCGCAAATGGCCGAATGGATGCAGAAGGGCGGCTGCACGGAGGCGCTCAATCTGGACGGCGGCCAAACCGCAGTTATGACGTTCATGGGGAAGCAAATCTCTCGGATCGGCAAATATGACGGCGGCAAAACCAGCGCCCGCGCAACAACCGAAATCATCGGCGTCGGCCGATCGGACTTGATCGATCCAAACGCCAAATAACCAAGCGAGCTGAGCCCGTCTTCGCCTCTGACGAAGGCTGCAAAACATCAAAGTCCCGCTCACACGGGCGGTTTTCCGCGGTCTCCTCTCCCATAGATTTACATGAACAAAAACGCGCATGCAGCCCTTCAAGCAAGGCAGTGCATGCGCGTTTTTATGATTCAGCGAATCAGAAAGCGGAGGCGGGGGCGGAGCTTATTTATATAAATCGCCGTCAACGGGACAAGCAGACGATCGTAGAGCAGCAGTGAGAAGTTCATCAGCACCGCGAACAGGAAAAGAAGCCACGCGCCCATCTCGGTAAATTCCGCAACGACAGCATCCATGTGGAGCACAAAGCCCAGAATCGCATACATCAGGAAAATCGCAGCGTTGAAAACGACGAGCTTGAGCGCGAGCCGCAGAGGCTTTTTCCCGATCTTCTCGATATTCCACTTGATAATTGGGTAATATCCGAGAAAGAGATAGAAAAACGCCGCTTCCTTGTCCACGCCGAGCGTGAGCACGATCAACGAGGTTGCGATATACGCCGTCCACGCGGTTTTTCGGCCATATTCCAGCATGATCGGCAGGAGCAGTATGCCGCCGAGCATCGGCGCGCAGTACGTCGCAATCGGAACCAAGCCGCCCGTGAGCATCAGGGCGACGGAAAGCGCGACCATCATGCCGCAAAAAGCAACCTTGCCACTCTGTTTTCGGCTGCCGGAACGATTCTGACCCGCCATCATTCAATCCCTCTTTTTCCTTCAAAACTGTTTTCCATTATAACACAGGGGCGGTGCAAGCACAACTGACCAACAAAAATCCCCCTTCGCCGCACGAGCGAGGGGGAACATAGGAAGGTTTACGTTTTACGTCAGATCAATCCTGGAGCGCGAGGCGCTTCGCCAACTGACGAATCTGCGGGATGAGCGCAAGAACGATGCAGATGATGGCTTCCGGCACAAGGTACAATCCGTTGTACACGATGGAATACACCACAAGATTCTGACCCTCCGGCGCATACATGCCGAAGAAGATCATGCCGGACAGGAACGCGCAGACAAACCGGCCGAAGGTGCCGAGAATGATGCCCGGAATCATGCCCCACTTATCGGAGAACTTGTTGGCCAGACCGGCCAGACCCAGCATGGCGAACGCCAGCGGATAGTCAAGCAGCAGCTCGATGGGATGGACGAAGTACAGGCCGCCCTGCAGGAACTGCACGAATCCATACGCCGCGCCGACCAGCATGCCCGGACCCACGCCGTAAGCATAGGAGAACAGGAAGATCGGCAGCATACTCGCCAGCGTGATCGTGCCGCCCTGCGGCATTTTATACAGCGTGACAAAGGAGAGTACAGTGGCCAGCGCGATGCAGAGCGCACCGTTGGCAAGCATGCGCGCCGTCCAGCGCTTTTTGTCCTTCGAGACGGCAAAGACGATGATGCCGACCAGCAGCAGCGCGACGATGACGCCCCAAGTCGCGGCGGACACCTCAGCAAATTCAGAAAACATGATAGGAAAACCCCTTTCTCTTGTTCGCAATTCTCCGGCCGCAAAAAAAGCCGCATTCCTATCACAGGACTGCGGCTTTGATTTTTGAATCAAGCTCGTCGCTTCCCTACGGTAGGATTAACTACACAGGTTCAAAGGGACAGGCCGTTCGGCCATCTCAGCATTGCGCGCCCCCAGCGGTCTTTCGAATTGTCGAAATCATTATACCCGTATGACGCGGGGCTGTCAAGCAAAATTTGCACGCGCCCATCGCCCGCCATCGACGTTTTCCACAAAAAAGCCTTCCGCAAAGGCCGCAACCGTCTGTTTTTTTATAAAAAACGCTTTTTCCCTTGAAAAAACATGATTTTCGGGATAAAATAAACAGGGATTTTTTGTAGAGAGAAGGATACGATGGCGAATATTGTTTTGATTGGTATGCCAGGCTGCGGCAAAAGCACCGTCGGCGTGCTGCTTGCAAAAGCCCTTCAAATGGATTTTGTCGATACGGATATCGTTTTGCAGCAACAGCAGGGGAAAAAACTCCAGGAAATCATCGATCAGGTCGGCAACGATGCGTTTTTGAAGATGGAGGAGGACTGTGTGCGCGGCCTTGAGTGCGATCAAACCGTCGTCGCCACGGGCGGCAGCGTCGTATATGGCAAGGAGGCCATGCGCCGCCTGCATGAAAACGGGCTCGTCGTCTATATCCGACTGCCGTATGAGGAAATCGAGCGCCGTCTATCCAATCTGGCCGCCGCTTTCCAGCGCGGTAATGCCCGCCAGCTCGCTTTAGATCGGAAGA
>ERZ1106954.2433-NODE-2433-length-12834-cov-5.012208_pt1 | contig 12834 bp, 10 predicted proteins | sample MGYA00403678_ERZ1106954 | MGnify/ENA primary metagenome ERZ1106954 (study PRJEB35170, sample SAMEA104062445) | human gut metagenome | biome: human gut; feature: human-associated habitat; material: faeces | place: Denmark | collected 2012-08-20 ... | reverse complement strand
TCTTCCGATCTGATTTTTTATCAGTCGAAAAGTTCCTTGGAAAGCCATACATAAGCGGTGTCAAGCGCTTCGTACAGGCTGTTCATCTCGCCTTTCTTTGCCTTTGCGAGGAGGTCAGGCTCCATTTTGGTAGGCACCATCTGAACCATCACCTTTGTGGGCATTTCACTGTCCTTGTAGGTCTCGCTCTCGCGAATGGTCAGTTTTGTCACAAACTTATCGCCCATGCTTCCGTAGTATATCTCGTTTCCGCTTCTTACCATAGGAAAACCGCGATAGTAGAAAAAATTACCCTCAGCCATTGTTGATTACCTCCATATAATTAATTTTATTACCAGTCAAGCTTGATATCGCCGCCGTTGAACAGCGCGTCGAGGTTCTCCAGAAGGCGCTGTGTATAGATCTGGCGTACCTTATAGAGAATGTCGCCGTTGACGCTGACGATATTCTTGCGGTCGTCGGACTTATAGAACTCGATGGTGTCCTCGCTTCTTCCGTAGGTATCGTAATATTCCTCGCGATACTTGAAGTTAAGCGTGATATAAGGCTCCGGCTTCTCGTCCGAGAAGTACAGCTCCTCGCCCATCGAAGTTATCAGGTGCTGATAAAAGCTCTTGAAGCTGCTGTCGTTGAGCACGGTATCGCCGCAGGTGAATACATGGTCGTCCGCGTCGCCGCTTACCTTGAACACGTATTCCCCGTCAGGCGTGGTAACTGTCAGCGTGTCTATCGTGTAGATATAAGGAGAGATAGGTCTGCGCGACATGATATCCTGCACCTGGAACGTGTACCACGGAGCGTTATCCGTGCTTATCGAATAGATGATGTTTCCACCCTCGAACATCGCGTAATAGCCGGTCACGGAGGACAGGCTCTCGCTGCTCTCGTCGTCGGAACTTTCAGTGCGTATTTCGTTGCCGAGAAGAAGCACCCTCGCCTTTCCGCCGTACTTGAAGCTTACCTTGCAGAACGGGTCGTCAAGCCCGGCGTCTGCAATTTCCTGCTCAGTCGGATCGATGTACTCGCAGGAAGAAGCCGTGAGCGAATACAGTCCGTAGCAGAACGTCTGCCCCTTTGTGGTGTCAAGTTCCGCTGTTATCGGAGAGGTTATGCGGTGCGTGTTGAATGTCGTTATAACGGAATCCTCTTTTTCAGACTCTGCCGCTACATCCGCCATGTACTCAATGCGCACCTCTTCGTCAAGGTCCTTTCGGTCAATGACGAGGTAGTCCAGTTCCTTGGCGTTGTTGGCATCGTAGGCCTCGGTGAGCACCAGGTTCACGAAGTCCCTGATGTCGTAGAATGCGCTGCCTGCGCTGTAGTAGCTGACCTGCATAACATCGCTGCCGCCATTTGTCAGGCAGTAAACATAGTTGCTTGCCGCAGGGTTGCGAATACCGAAGCAGATGTCAGCGGAAGTACCGTCGTCGAACGTCACCTTCACCTCTGCCGCAGGATCTGCAAGGCCGTATTTTTCAAGGTCCTGCGCGTTTTCCTCAACCATGGATGAAGCGGAAAGCCCTGCCATGCAGCGCACGAACGAGCCGATCGTGGAGTCATTGTGATCCACGCCGTCAAGCTCAGGGCTGGTCCAGTAGTACTCAGTGGAAGTGCTGACGTTGCCGTCGTCGTCCGTTGCAGAAACCTCACGCTGATTTCTTTCAAAGGAAAAACTGCCGGTCTCGTTCCTGACTTCCATCTTGAGCACGTTCTCCTGCTCCTTGTCAGTGATAACGACCTTCTCGCTGTCGCTGGAAGTGCCGGAGGAGTCAGAAACCGAGCTGCTGTCCGCAGCCTCAGAAGTCCCCGTACTCTCGCCAGTGGAAGCGCCGGAGGAATTATCGTCACCTGCAGGGGAAGTCAGCATGAGCACCAGGAGCACGGCTCCCAGCACCAGCAGCACGCCCGCTGCGATGATGACAGTCCTTGTCGTTTTAGAAAGCTTTGCCATTTATCTGTGCCTCCTGCGCACCCAGATAACTATACCAAGCACGATAACAACGACCGGAATAACGATACACAGAATTATCGCAAGGACATTCGCGTTGCTCTGGTTCATATCGAAACCGATGTTGGAGAAAGACTTGGACGTGATGGTAACGCCGTCAGTCTTGCCTGAAATATAGTTGAACATATTCACCAGGTAGTTCTGGTTATTCGAGTTGGAATAGCTTACATCGGGGAACAGCTCGGAACCGAACACTGCCACTCTTGAAACTTCCTGAGTGGTGCTGTGTATCTTGTAAGCGCATACGGCGTCGTTGAATACCCCCGACTCAGCGGAAGAAACATCGAAATCGCTTTCGGAAAGAGTGCTCATAGGACGGAGGTATGTTCCCTCGTAGGTCTTGATAAGCACCTTCTGTTCAACGCTTCCCTTTGAGTTGCCATCGCCCCATATCTGAACCACGGGGCGCACATAAGCGTCATAGGTAAACAGAGAATTGCCGTAGACATCGCCTGCAAAGTCAGTATCCTGAACGTCGAGTACCTGTGCTATCGCCATATTGCCGTAGGTGTAATCGGCGTTAGTCTGCATAACGTAGCTGTCACCGATCTCAATACCCCATTCAGCCAGGAATGCCGCAAGGTTTACCAGCGCGGAGCTCTCGTCCGATGTCTTTTTGTAGTAAGCCTGACCGTTCGAGAAGTACACGAGGTTCTTGCCGAACGCGCCGTTGTTATCCAGGAACTTCGCAAGCTTGTCGAGGTTCTCGTTGTCATAGTCCATAGACGGCGCGAACATCACGATGTAGTCAATGCCGCTGTCTACCTCAGAAACGGACTGCAGGTTGATAGTTTCAACGTCGTAGCCGTTCTTGCTGAGCAGGTTTGAAAGCGTGCTGCTGTCGCTCTCGCCGAAGCCCTCTGTGAACGCAACGCGCACCGGGTCGGTATTGGTGACATACAGCATAGCGGAAATAGCAGCCTGCTCGATGTTGCTTCCGTCAACCACCCTGGAAGCATAGGAACTGTTCACATACTGCTCGACATACTGGTCGATGTATGTTTCCGGGTAGCCGTACTGCGACAGCTGATCCCTGAACGCATTGCATGAGAAGTAGCTTCCCGGGGTGATGATGCGGTGTCTGCCGGTGGTCTCCGACTCCACAACGATGTAGTTTGCAGAGAGAGTTTCACCGTTGAACCTGGAAGTGAAATCCGGGTTCTGGTCTATCTGGAGATACTGAACATGGAACTTTGAATTGCGCATCTCCATCTTCTTCAGCAGCTCATTTACGCTCTTGTAATAGGTTCCACCGCCCTCGAAATCCGTTTCGGAATTCATGACTGAAACGGTGACGTCCATAGTCAGCTTGTCGAGGTAATTTTCGGTAGCTTCGTCAAGGGTGTAGATACCCGTATCCGAAAGGTCGGCAGTGGTGTCAAAGCGGTCTGAGATCAGCCCTACGATGACATTCAGCACTACTACCGCGGCAACAAAAAGCACCGTCAGCACTACTGCGAGAGTGCCGTGCTTGAAGTTGCGCTTGTTGAACTTCATTTTTCTTTCCGCGGGATTTCCGTTGCGTATCTCAGCCTGCTTCTTAGCGGGCTTCGCGGATCTCTCAGCGGGCTGTTCCGCAGGGGCTTCAGCAGCCGGCGCGGTGTTTTCAGCGGAGGTTTCAAGCTCCGTGTTCTTTTCTTCGTTGATTTCGCTCATATCTGCTCCCCCTTTCTCAGCTCCAGCGACGGCGCTCAATGACGCGCATCGTCAGGAAGTTGAATACTGCGATCAGACTGATAAAGAACAGAATATTCTTAAGGCTGAAAATGCCGTAGGTGAATTCCTGATATTTATACAGTACAGAAAGCGCATTGATGATGTTCTTGAGGAACGGAACACTTACGAAATTTGAAATGATATCGAACAGGCACAGCAGGATATTCACGCCGATGCTGCCGATAGCCGCGATCATCTGGTTCTCAGTCAGGCTGGAAATGAAGATGCCAGCGGAAATGAACACGCTGCCCATCAGCACGATGCCGACGAAATTGCCGAAAAAGCCAGCCCAGTTGAACACCGCGCCGCTGCCGGAATTATTCACCGCTGCAGCCAGACCCAGCGCATAGACAAGCATGATAGCGGCGCCAATCAGGAATATAAAGAACGCAGCCAGGAACTTGCCTGCCACCAGCCCGAAAAGGCTCACCGGGGAGGTGAGGGTCAGCTGGTCGGTTTTTTGGCGCTTGTCGTCTGCCATAGTTCTCATGGTGAGTATCGGAATGAGTATCACCATGATGAAGAACATCCACAGGAATACCGCAGACATATCCGCAGAGGACGCCGTCAGGCAGGTCATCCACAGAAACAGCCCCGAAAACCCGTAGAACACCGCAAGGTAAACATACCCCAGCGGCGATGTGAAATAGGAAGCGAACTCACGCTTCATTATAGCTGTCATTTACGCGCACCTCCGTTGTCTGTATTGCCGTAAAAATCACCGGTGGTGAGCTTGAGGAATATCTCCTCCAGCGTCAGCTCGCTGCTTCTCATCAGCAGTATCGGGTAATTTCTCGCTGCCATGCGCTTGAACACCTCGCGACGGATATCGCAGCCCTCTATCGCATTCAGCTCATACTCGCCTATCGTCTTGTCGATGGTGCGGTTGAGGTGTACTTCCTGCATTTCAGGTATCTGCTCAAGAAGCGCCTTGACTTCCTTGGTGGGACCCTCTATCTGCACAGTCAGCTTGTGGTCTGCGGAAAGGTTATGTGAAAGGTGCTCGGTAGTGTCGTTTGCCACCAGCTTTCCCTTATCGATAACGACGATCTTGTCGCACACAGCCTGCACCTCTGACAGAATATGTGAGGACAGGATAACCGTGTGGTTTCTGCCAAGCTTCTTGATGAGGGTGCGTATCTCGATTATCTGCTTCGGGTCAAGGCCGACTGTCGGCTCATCCAGAATGAGCACCTTCGGGTTGCCCACGAGAGCCTGCGCCAGTCCGACGCGCTGCTTGTATCCCTTTGAAAGGTTGCGGATAACTCGCCTGGAAACGTCGGTTATCTTCACCAGGCTGCATATCTCATTCAGGTGCGACTTTCTCGGAAGCTTGCACTTCTTGAGGTCGTACACGAAATTCAGGTACTCCATCACCGTCATATCCAGATACAGCGGAGGGAGTTCCGGCAGGTAGCCGATGTCCCTCTTTGCGCGCACCGGGTCCTCGAGGATATCGACGCCGTTGATGAGCGCCTGACCTCCCGACGATGACAGATAGCCGGTCAGCATGTTCATGGTCGTGGATTTGCCCGCGCCGTTCGGTCCGAGGAATCCGAGTATCTCGCTCTCCCCGGCGGTGAAGCTTATACCATCGACCGCAAGCTTGCTGCCGTAGCTTTTGCTCAGGTTTTTTACTTCGATCATAAGTATGTCCTTTGTATCGGGCGTCGCTGCCCGTAATCAGTTTTGGCATATATCACGGAATATATCCGCGATATACACCAGTACATAATCAGATTAACACACTAAAGTGACGATAGTGTGAATTAACCATGAATAAAGTGTAAAATCAGCCGATCTCAGCAGTCAGCTTTTCAACTGCCTTCTTCATACGGTCGAGGGTATCCTGCTTGCCGAGTATCTTCGCAAGTTCCACGCCGCCGCCGGGAGTTACGGCCTTGCCGCTGAGCGCAACACGCAGCGGGAAGAGGTACAGACCGTTCTTCACGCCGTCTGCTTCGATCTGCCTGAACAGCGCGTCGTGGATATTCTCAACAGTGAAATCCTCGACTTCCTCAATCACCGGAATAAGCTTTCTGAGCGCTTCCAGAGAGGTCTCGGGGGTGGTTTTCATCTTCTTGCTGACATACATGTCGATGGAATATTCCGGCATCTGGTCGATGAAGTCAACACGCTCCGGGATATCGTTGAACACCTCGGTCCTGGGCTGTAAACCGGCGCAGAGCAGCGGGAGGTCGATATCGGTGCGCTTGCAGGTCTGACGTATCCACGGCTCGGCGTATTCCACGAACTTCTCCAGCGGGAGGTCGCGGATATAAACGGCGTTGATGGCAGTCAGCTTGAGCGGGTCGAATATCGCAGGGGACTTGGAGATGCCGGAAAGATCGAATGCTTCTATCATCTCGTCCAGCGTGAATATCTCCTGCTCGCCCTTGGGCGCCCAGCCCAGCAGCAGAATGTAGTTCAGGATAGCTTCGGTGAGGTACCCCTTTGCGCGGAAATCCTCAAAGGAAGCGTCGCCGTCGCGCTTGGAAAGCTTATGTGTTGCGTCGCGCATGATGTGCTCAACGTGAATGTATATCGGAGGCTCCCAGCCGAATGCGGAATACAGCAGGTTGTACTTCGGCGCGGAAGAAAGGTACTCGTTGCCTCTTACGACGTGGGTGATCCCCATTGTGTGGTCGTCAACGACATTCGCGAAGTTATAGGTAGGCATTCCATCGGATTTCAGCAGCACCTGGTCGTCGAGGTCGATGTTCTCAACGGTGATGTCGCCGTATATCTCATCGTGGAACGTAGTCGTGCCGTCGTTCGGTATCTTCTGACGGATAACGCAGGACTCACCGGCGTCATGGCGCTTCTTTGCCTCTGCGGGGTCGAGGTCGCGGCAGGGGCAGCGGTTAGCGGAAGCAAGACCGTTCGCGGTATCCTCGCTGCTGTCCTCGTGCTTGGTGCAGAAGCAGTAATATGCATGTCCGGTCTCAACGAGCTTCTCGGCGTATTCCTTGAACATGCCCATTCTCTCGCTCTGAATGTACGGACCGCAGGGACCTCCTATATCCGGGCCCTCGTCCCAGTTAAGGCCGCAGGTTTTCAGCGTCCTGTAGATAACGTCTGTGGCGCCCTCAACGTAGCGTCCCTGGTCGGTATCCTCGATACGCAGGATAAACTTGCCCTTGTTCTTTCTTGCGATAAGATAGGTATACAGCGCAGTGCGCAGGTTACCTATATGCATGTACCCAGTGGGGCTGGGTGCAAATCTTGTCCTGACTTCCATTTGTCATTGTCCTTTCGTATATTAAGGCATAATCATGCTTTTCAGGTCTATTCAGTGCAGTGCATTTTCCTTGTCCCGGGCTATCTGCTGTTTAAGCTCGTCAAGCCCCGCGAACTTCACCTCAGGCCGAATGAACCGCACCAGAGCCACAGCGATATTCTGCCCGTAAAGATCGCCGCTGTAGCCGATGATATGAGTTTCCATTACCGCGCCGGTGCCGTCGTGCCGGGTGACTGTCGGCTTTATGCCGATGTTCGTCACGCCGTGGTACTGCTTCCCGTCGATCTCGACATAGCTTTTGTACACGCCGTACCGCGGGATTATGTTTGTGTCGGGGATTATCTGGTTTATCGTCGGGAAGCTTATCGTGCGCCCGATCTCATTGCCTTTCACCACCGGAAGCCTGTACCACAGTTCGTAGCCGAGCAGTCTGTTTGCCTGCTCTATCTCGCCCTTGCGGATATGCTCGCGGATACGGGTGGAACTGATGATCTGACCGTCCAGGCAGACGTCCTGAACAACTTCGGCGCGCATTCCATACTTTGCACCGATCTCGGCCAGGCGCTCCGGAGTACCGCTCCCGCCCTTTCCGAACCGGAAGTTCCTGCCGCAGCAGGCAAACCCCGCATTCAGCCGGTCGATGAGTATTTTCTTCACGAATTCCTCGTCCGTCAGGGTACATACCTCAGCGAAATCCGGCGCATAGATGTACTGCACGCCAAGCCGCTCCATCAGTTCGCACTTGTTCTCAAATGAGATAATGTCCTCCGGTCCGCGGAATTTTGGCAGCGTGGTGTCACAGTTGAATGTGAACACCGCAGGCTTAAGCCCCGGCTGAGCCATCGCGGCGCTGATAACGCCGACATGCCCCAGATGCAGCCCGTCAAAATATCCCAGCGCGACAGCGGTCATTTCCGCAGCAGCGCCGGAGTTAGTTATGTCGATCAATTATTTCACCATCTTTGCCGGAAAACCCGGCGCTTCACTCGTTCCGGAACTGCTTAACCGGAACAAGCTCTCCCTCTGAATTTATTCGTCCGACCCCGAGGAATTTTCCCCCGAAAGTCACACGGCTCAGCGCGTCGGTTTCGGTGCGCTGTATAAGTCTGTCAGCGTCCAGCCGAACGCCGTTGAGGTACATTCTCTGCTGCACCTCGTCCAGCGGAATTTCCGGCAGCGGTGCGAAAACGTTTTCCACCGGAAGCAGCCAGCTTTCCAGCTGTTCTCTGTCCGCGGAACGTATTTCCTCCAGGTCGTGGCAGTCTGACAGCGTGAAGCCGCAGCTCCTAGTCCTGCAGAGGCTAGTCATAACCGCGCCGGTGCACAGGCTTTCGCCTATGTCGTTTATCAGCGTGCGGATATATGTTCCACCGGAGCAATCCACATCTATCACGCCGTCAGTGCCGTCGAAGCTGACGAGTTCCAGGCGCGAAATAGTCGCAGGGCGCGGCTTGCGCTCGACCTCTATTCCCCTGCGCGCCAGGTCGCAGAGCTTCTGCCCGTTGACCTTGAGCGCCGAGTACATCGGGGGTATCTGCATGATATCTCCCCGAAAATCCTCCAGCACGAACTGCACCTCGGCCTCTGAAACCCCGTTTTCGCAGCGTGAACGCAGCTTCCCCCAGATATCCTGGGTATCAGAAACGAACCCCAGCCGGAACCCGGCGCGATAGCTCTTGCTGTCGTCCGGTACCAGGTCCACTGCCTTGGTCGCGCCGCCGACGAACACCGGCAGAACTCCCGTTGCCATGGGGTCGAGAGTGCCGCCGTGCCCTATTTTCTTAGTGCCGAAGCACCTCCGCATTGAAGCCACCACATCGAACGAAGTGAACTCCTGCGGCTTGTTTACGCAGATTATTCCCGTCATGTGGCGTTACCCAGCGCCTTTGCGCACGCCCAGACGATCTTCTTCTCGGCGTCCTCCAGCGAGGTTTCGAAAGCGCAGCCAGCGGCTCTCGCATGCCCGCCGCCACCAAACTGCTGAGCGATAGCGGAAACGTCCGCATTCTCGCTGGAACGCAGCGAAACCTTGTACAGACCGGGCTTTTTCTCCTTTATGCAGATGCCGATATCCACGCCCTCTATCTGCCTCGGAATTGCGGAAAGCGCGCCGATATCCTCGCTGTCGATGCCCTCGATGGAGTCGATGAGCGACTGAGTAACATCGATAACAGCGATCCTGCCAGCGGAATAATAACGTATCTTGCTGAGCGCAAGCTGCTCTAATTTCAGCCTGCCCTGGCTCTTCATGTCGAACATCGCGTAGTTTATCGGGACGATATCCGCGCCGAGCGTCATCAGTTCCGCAGCGTAAACATGCGTCTGCGGCGAAGTGTTGCTGTACTTGAAGCAGCCGCTGTCCGTTGCTATGCCGGTGTAAAGGCTGTCCGCTATGGAATTGGTTATCTTTACTTCCTTCATGGAACTCAGCAGCTCGAACATCAGTTCAGCCGCAGCAGCATACTCCGGGGCGAGCAGAAGCCGCTCGGCGTACTCAGTGTTGCTGACGTGATGATCTATGCACAGCTGAGTTTTCTCGCCGATCTCCTTCATGCCGTAGAGAAGCTTTGTGTCAGCCACATCTACAGCGATTATCGTTTCCGGCTCGAAATCCTGCTCCTTTATCTCGCGGAACATATACCCGAACTTTTTCGGTATCGGGTCGGGGCACGCAAGTTTTGCCAGCTTGCCTATCTGCTGCAAAGCGCCGCACAGGGCTGTTCCGCAGCCGACAGTATCGCCGTCGGGGCTTCCGTGCATAAGAATAAGGAAGCGGTCGTTTTCCCGCAGGAAATTCGCGGCTTCGTTAAGGTCAATTCTCCTCATCAGGCTCCTCCTGATCTTCGGCAGCCGGTTCCTGCTGAGCCGGCTTTGGCAGCTTGGCAAGTATTTCCTCAATGTGCGCGCTGTATTCCAGCGAATTATCCGGCAGGAATATCAGCTCCGGCATCTTTCTCATGCGTATACGCGCCGCGATAGCCTTCTTGAAATAGCCGGAAGCGGCAGTCATTCCCTCTACAGCCTTTGCAGTCCTGCCCTCGCCGCCAAGACACGCAATGTGCACCTTGCAGTAGGAAAGATCGCTTGTCAGCTCCACATGGGTGACTGTCACGAAATTCTTAGAAACTCTCGGGTCCTTCACACCGCTCACTGCGGAGGAAAGCTCCCTCTTTATATCCTCGGAAAGTCTTTTAAGATTGAAATTAGCCATAGAACCCTCCAATTTAATTCGGAATGTGCAATTCTAAATCGCACATTCCGGATAACGAATTAGTCCCTGTACTCTTCCATGGTATAAGCCTCGAAGATATCGCCGACCTTGATATCGGTGAACTTCTCAAGGCTGATACCGCACTCGTAGCCGGCAGCGACTTCCTTTACGGAATCCTTGAAACGCTGCAGACCTGCGATCTTGTCGTCGCCGACGATGATACCGTCGCGGACGATACGTACCTGACCGTTTCTAGCAACCTTGCCGTCAAGCACATAGGAACCGGCAACGATGCCGACATTTGTTATCTTATAAACCTGACGTACCTCAACTCTGCCGAGGTCAACCTCTCTGAACTTAGGAGCAAGCATGCCCTTCATTGCAGCGGTGATATCCTCGATAGCGTCGTAAATTACTCGGTAAAGGCGTATCTCGATGCCGTCGCGCTTTGCGTTTTCCTGTGCGGACGGGTGAGGTCTTACGTTGAAGCCGACGATGATAGCGCCGGAAGCTGCAGCGAGCATTACGTCGCTCTCGCTTACCGCGCCAACGGCGCCGTGGATAACGCGAACGCGTACTTCATCGTTGGAAAGCTTCTCAAGCGACTGCTTGACAGCCTCGACAGAACCCTGAACGTCCGCCTTGACGATGATGGGAAGTTCCTTGACGGTACCCTCCTCGATGGAGGAGAACAGGTTGTCGAGAGTTACCTGGTGATAAGCCTTGAACTGCTCCTCCTTAGCCTCCTGACGGCGCTTCTCAACGAGTTCGCGCGCAAGCTTCTCGTCCTCTACCGCTGCGAAAGTATCGCCCGCAGACGGAACGTCAGCCAGACCCATGATCTCAACAGGAACGGACGGACCTGCTTCCTTGACGGTTCTGCCCTTGTCGTCGCGCATCACGCGTACTCTACCAACGGACATGCCTGCAATGAGCACATCGCCGGAATGCAGCGTACCGTTCTGTACCAGCACGGTAGCGACAGGGCCTCTGCCCTTATCCAGCTTTGCCTCGATAACGGCGCCTGTAGCCAGTCTGTTCGGGTTAGCCTTGAGCTCGAGGACGTCTGCAGTCAGGCAAACCATCTCGAGCAGCGTGTCGATATTCTCACCGGTCTTAGCGGAAACGGGCACGCAGATAACGTCGCCGCCCCACTCCTCGCAAACAAGGTCGTACTTGGTGAGCTCTTCCTTGATCTTATCGGGATTTGCGCCTTCCTTATCCATCTTGTTGATGGCAACGATGATGGAAACGCCGGCTGCCTTTGCGTGGTTGATAGCTTCAACGGTCTGCGGCATGATACCGTCGTCCGCTGCAACTACCAGGATAGCGATATCGGTGATGCTCGCGCCGCGCGCTCTCATAGAAGTGAACGCTTCGTGTCCCGGCGTATCCAGGAATGTGATGTCGCGGTCGTTGATGTGGACCCTGTAAGCACCGATGTGCTGTGTGATGCCGCCTGCCTCGGTGGAAGTAACGCTGGCATGTCTGATATAGTCCAGCAGGGAAGTTTTACCGTGGTCAACGTGACCCATTACAACGACAACGGGATCGCGGGGCTGCAGGCTCTCGGGGTCGTCGGGGGTATCCTCGAACAGACGTTCCTCGATAGTCACAACAACTTCCTTTTCTACCTTTGCGCCAAGTTCCTCAGCAACGAGGGAAGCGGTGTCGAAGTCGATGGTTTCGTTCAGGTTAGCCATAACGCCCAGGTTGAACAGCTTCTTGATGACTTCGGTAGCCGTTACTTTCAGGCGTGAAGCCAGTTCAGACACAGTGATCTCGTCCGGTATCTGTACCTTGAGCTGCTGCTTTCTTGCGCGCTCCAGTTCAAGGCGCTTGAGCTTCTGCGCCTCGGTTTCGCGCTTGCTGTTGAACGGCTTGCCCTTGTTCTGGGACTTCTGCTGTATCTTCTGCTTGCGCTGGAAGCTGTCGTTGGACATTCTTCCTGCGGGAGCGATGGTCTCATAGCGCTCGTTGTACTTATCAAGCTCGACGTAGCTTCCGCGGGTATCTACCATCTTGGTCACCTGCTCGCCGCGCTGAACAGCCTCGCCCTTCTGCTTCTGTGTGGGGGGAGTGTTGACCTTGATCTTGGAAGAGTCGATAGCGGGCTTCTTGATGCTCTGCTTGGAGCTGTCAGCCAGCGGATTTACAGGCTCTCTGCGCACATCGCGGTTGTCGCGGTTGAACGGTCTGTCGCCATTCCTGTTGTTATTGAACTGCGGACGGTCGCCGGGTCTGCCATTGTTGAACTGCGGTCTGTCGCCGTTCCTGTTATTGTTGAACTGCGGACGGTCGCCATTTGCGGGTCTTGCGCCGTTGTCGCGGTTGAACGGTCTGTCGCCGTTCCTGTTGTTATTGAACTGCGGACGGTCGCCATTCGCGCCGGGTCTTGCGTTATTGTCGCGGTTGAACGGTCTGTCGCCGTTTCTGTTGTTATTGAACTGCGGACGCTCGCCGTTCGCGCCGGGTCTTGCATTATTGTCGCGGTTGAACGGACGATCCTGTCTTGCAGCTGCCGGGCGGTCGTTTCTTGCTTCCGGCTTATTTTCTGCCTTAACTTCGGGCTTGGGTTCTGCCTTGACCTCAGGCTTAGGTTCTGCCTTGACCTCAGGCTTAGGCTCTGCCTTTACCTCGGGCTTGGATTCTGCCTTG
>ERZ1106954.2426-NODE-2426-length-12877-cov-15.502886_pt1 | contig 12877 bp, 10 predicted proteins | sample MGYA00403678_ERZ1106954 | MGnify/ENA primary metagenome ERZ1106954 (study PRJEB35170, sample SAMEA104062445) | human gut metagenome | biome: human gut; feature: human-associated habitat; material: faeces | place: Denmark | collected 2012-08-20 ... | reverse complement strand
CGCGTATCGCCGCAGTCTTTGCCAACCGTGCGCAGCCCAAGACCCTCAACCGCGCAACGGGCGTGGTGCTCGTGGTGCTGGGCCTTGCCCTGATGGGCTTTCAGCTGCTTGCGTGAAAATATGCCCCTTTGACGATCACTTTGCTTTTCTTCACCATCACAAGACCTCCTGCGTCCCTTCGTTTTTTGATAGGAAGGAAGGAGGTCTTCTCTTTTGCCGAAAACAAGAAAAAACCTCACTTCCGAAGAAGTGAGGTTTTGGCAAGCAGCACCCTTTTAGATCCCACGACTTAAAATCTCTTGAAATCTCAAGGGTTTCCGCGCTTCCTGCAAGTCAAAGCTGTTTAATCTCAAAAGCTTGAGCTAAACCAAAATAGATGCTCGCCTTTCGTTGATTTAATTATAACATATATTGTCCTGCTTTTCTGTATTATTTAAGTGATTAAAGCGGATCAGCTTAGGCGTTAGATTCACCTCATCCGGGGCAATCGGTCTCCGGTCTAAGCTGAAATAAGTTTAATCCATCTTCGCCCATAGTTTCGAGCGCACGCTGTATATTCTTCAAAACTACAGTGGTTACATCATTAGCGAGACCGTGTCGAACCGACCATTTCCTATGTGATATCATATTTCTTCCGATATGCGAAAGGCGTCATATGGAAGTGTTTCTTAAACGCATTTTGAAAATGTGATTGACTGGAAAAGCAAAGAAAGCTGCTGATTTCGCCCAAAGACTTATCGGTGTGCTTCAGCAATGACTTGGCTCTCCTGAGACGGCAGTCCATCATATACGCGCCGATGCTCATGCCAAGCTCATTCCGAAATTTTTTGAACAGATAGGCCCTGCTTTTTCCAGAAAAAGATACCACATCTGCGGCACAAATCGGCTCATTGATATGGGTTGCGATGAACTGCATACACGAGAACACCTCCTTGGATATCCCATCCGGCAGCTTCTGCTGGGCTACTCTCCGGGCAAAGTCTATGGTCATATTGTACTGCAGATTTTTCACCGCTTCCTCTGTCTGCAGCTTTTCACACTCCTGAATGTAGGTGTCGATAAGATGGTAGGTCTCCTCAATATCCATACCGCCTGGGATGGCGGCAAATTTCCCAATCATTGTGATCAAACCGATGAATAGATTCTTAGCCTGCCGGAGCGGTGTTTCCGCCAGCTTCCCCTCCCGGGTGTTGGCAGTGTTGGCGGCCGCCAAAAGGAATGTGTTCAGCTTGTCGGGTTCCCCATTTCGGATCAATTCCAGCATTTGCTGTTCCAAAAAATAGGTGCCATGATTCACTCCTTCTTCCCGTGCTTTATAAAAACTCTGGGAATGACGCTGGCCAATGACAGCTTGATATTCGGTATTGGTTAGGCTAAAAGCCCGCTCCAGCTCCAGCTTTTCTCCGGTCAAAGTGAAATGCAGGTACAACAATAGATTCAGAAACTGATTGTAGGTGTATTGGGAAATGCCTCCCAGAAATGACGCGATTTCTCCGTAGCGGGTCGGAGGGATCGCGTTTTTGCTCATATAGGATCGGATAAATTCGTCTGTAACAGGGGTGGAATAGGCAGGCCCCAAAACGAGGCTGTGTACACCATCCTTGCATTGTACATAACCATAGTAGCCCGTATCCGAGGAAACATAAACGGCGGGGCTTCCCAGCTCCATCAGCTTGGGCAAAACAAAGGGATAGGGGTCTCCCTCCACATAAAAGCCGGCGGAACAAAGAAAGCTCCCACCCGCGTACACAGCAACGGGCAGATAGTGTGCGGCATAGAACATCTCACAATAGGCTTGATCGTCCATATTTTTTCACCTTGAATATGAATATATAATATTATAGACGTTTATGCAATACATTTCAAGAACAATCTGCTAAAATATGGGCAAAAAGGATAGTGGGGCGATAAAATGACCTTGGATTTTTGTGGAAACTGGACATTTTGCAAGGAGGGCGAAACACCTGTGACCGTTGACCTTCCCCACGATGCCATGCTGCTGGAAAAGCGGGACGGCGGATGCCGGAACGGTGTCAATTCCGGCTATTTCCCCGGCGGCAAGTATGCATATGGAAAGACCTTTGAACTGGACGCTGCCATGCTTGGAAAATCCGTGGCGCTGCACTTTGAGGGCGTCTATCAGAACTGTAAGGTCTATGTAAACGGAAAGCTCGCCGGTTCCCATCGGTATGGATATACCGCCTTTGATGTAAATATTTCTGATTTTGTGGAATCAGGAGAAAACAACATCCGGGTAGAGGTGGACAATTCCCTGGAGCCTAATTGCCGCTGGTATTCCGGCTCCGGGATTTATCGGCCGGTGCATTTGCTCATCCGGGAGCAAAATCACATTTCGCAAGTACATATGGAAACGGTTCAGATCCAGCCCGCAAAAGTGCGGGTGGACGTAAAGACGACTCAGGACAGCGACATAACGGTGGATATTTACGAGGGGGAGAAACGAGTAGCCAGCGGAAAGCCTGGCATTTTGGAGGTGCCGGAGGCCAAGCTGTGGAGTGCAGAAAAACCCTTTCTCTACACGATCCTGGTCAGAACGGATACGGACGAGCGGGTGATTGCCTTTGGCATCCGCAAGCTGGAATGGAACGCTGAAAAGGGCTTGACCGTCAACGGTCAGCGTGTCCTACTTCGTGGTGGGTGCATTCATCACGATCACGGCGTGCTTGGCGCTTGCGAATTCCGGGATGCGGAAGAACGGCGTATCCGAATTTTGAAGGAAAACGGCTTCAATGCGGTGCGGATTGCCCACAACCCCGCCTCTCAGATCACATTGGAAACCTGTGATAAACTGGGTATGTATGTGCTGAACGAGACCTTCGATGGCTGGTATATCCCCAAGACCTACCACGATTACGCCCGCTGGTTTTCGGAGGATTGGAAGCAGGATGTTACCGCCATGGTGGAATCTGCACGAAATCACCCCAGCGTCATTCTGTATTCCCACGGCAACGAAGTATCCGAAACTGCAACCGAGCGGGGCACGGAGGTCTGCCGGGAATTGACGGACTTTATCCATAGCCTTGATCCGACACGGCCTGTAACCGCCGGAATCAATGTACTGCTGAATGTCTATGCCAATATGGGCCTGGGGGTCTACAAAGACAAAGGCGATTATCAGCCCAAACCCCTCCCCAGGAAGGGCGGCTACAAGGAGAAAAAGACCGGGTCGGCCTTTTTCAACGCCATGGCCCAAAAGCTGGGGCCGCTTATGTTCTTCATGAGCAGAGGAAGAAAAGGTGACAAAGCCTGCCTGGGTGCCGCAAATAGCCTGGATGTTCTGGGACTAAACTATGCTTCTTCCCGGTATGATGAGGATGTCAAGAAATATCCGGACCGACTGATGGTTGGCTCTGAAACCATGGTAGCCGATCTGCCCTACAACTGGGAACGGGTGCAGAAATATCCCCAGCTTCTAGGGGATTTTGTCTGGTCTGCCTGGGATTACCTGGGGGAAGCCTGTATTGGCGACTGGACTTACCATTCCTACAACGGGTTGCCCCTGCTTGCCGGACAGGGAATGATCGATATTACCGGAAAGCCCCTGGCGTCGATGTATTTCATGCAGATCGTCTGGGGCCTGCGAAAAGAACCGTTCATTGGAGTACGTCCTCTGAATCACGCAAAGGAAGCGCCAACCACCGGTGCATGGCAGTTTACAAATGCCATCGACAGCTGGAGCTGGCAGGGCTATGAGGGAGAAAAAGCTGTTGTAGAAGTTTATGCGAATTCCGCATCCGTTCGCTTGCTCCTGAATGGCAAAGAGATAGCAAACAAGCCGGTCAAGAAGTACAAAACACTTTTCAAATTGCCCTATCAACCCGGAACATTGACTGCGGAAGCATTGGATGAGCGGGGCAATGTGATCTCCAGTCACAGCCTGACCACCGCAGGCGAGGAAACCGTGCTGAGAGTAACGCCTGACAAAATGGTGCTGTGTGCCAACAACCAGGCTCTTTGCTATCTGCCCATTGAATTCACGGACAAGGCGGGCAATCTGAAACCTTACATGGAGCAGCGGGTGGAGGTCGCGGTTGCGGGAGCGGCCACCCTGGCTGGTTTTGGCAGCGCCCTGTGCAAGACCAACGAGGTCTTTGACAAACCATATCATCATTCCTACCGGGGCCGCTGCCTTGCGGTGCTTCGGGCAGGTAGTACTCCTGGAAAGGCAAAAGTAACTGTAACATCAGCAGGCATGGAGCCTGTAACAATCGAAGTGGAGGTACAGTAAATGGCGAAATTTCGCTTATTTGGCCGTCAGACAGATGAAGTGTCCGAAAGAGAATTGAGCCACAGGCAGCTTGCCCGTGAGGTGGCAGCAGAGGGCATGGTACTTTTGAAAAATGAGGGTGTCCTACCCCTGCAAAATAAGAAAATTGCATTATTCGGCGCAGGTGCCCGAATGACCGTTAAGGGCGGTACCGGTAGCGGTAATATGCAGGAGCGGTACAGCGTCAGCATTGAAGAAGGCTTGAAGAATGCAGGGTTTACGCTTGCTTCCACCCGGTGGATGGATCGTTTTGACGCAGCCTTCGCAGCGGAAAAAGAGGCATGGCGGCTGAGTATTGAAGCTCGCATTAAGGGCTATAAGCCCTGGGAAGTGCAGCGGATGTTCGACGAAGTCATTCATGTGACGCCACTGCGCTTTCCCATTGGCGACGAAATTCAGCAGGAAGACTTGCCGGAAGATACGGATACGGCCATCTATGTGATTGCCCGGCAGGCAGGCGAAAGCACCGACCGCCGCTTAGAAAAAGGCGATTATTATCTGGCGGATGTGGAGGAAGCAAATATCCGCACCCTTGCTGAGCACTACGAAAAGGTTCTGCTGGTAATCAACTGCGGCGGAATTTTGGATCTGTCCATTCTGGATGAAGTTCCGGGAATCGGAGCTGTCCTTCACTTTGTGCAGGGAGGTGAGGAGGGCGGCAATGCCTTTGCGGACATCGTCAGTGGCAAGGTCACGCCCTCCGGTAAACTGACCGATACTTGGGCAATAGACTATTACGATTATCCTTGCGCCGAGGAATTTGGCATTCTCGGCGACGTTCTGCAGCAGAATTACCGGGAGGGTATCTATGTCGGTTACCGTTGGTTTGATGCCAATAAGATTGAACCCCGCTGGCCCTTTGGATTTGGGCTGAGCTATGCTGATTTTGAAATCACGGTCCAGAATACACAAATCGTCGGCACCATGGTAACCGTAACCGCTTGTGTGCGCAACATAAGCAGTTGCTACTCGGGTAAAGATGTGGTGCAGCTTTACCTCGCAAAGCCGGAGGGTAAGCTCCATAAAGAACATAAGGCGCTTGCTGCATTCCGCAAGACCGGTTTATTGGCACCCGGACAGGTGGAAATCTGCACACTGCAGGTTGACCTGCAGGAGTGCGCTTCTTATGACGAGGAAACTGCCTGCAAATTACTGGAGCAGGGCGAATACGGTGTTTTTATTGGAAGCGATTCCCGTAAGAACGCTCTGTGTGCCGTGCTGACGCTGAAAAAAACTGTAGTTACCGAAAAGCTGACCAACATTCTCCCGATTTCGAAGGAATTTGAGCTGTTTGTTCCTCAAACGAAAGCGCTTGTTTACCCTGCAGAGGTGCAGCATCTAACAATCCAAATGGGTGCATTCGCCAAAAAAGGAATCCACTATGATGCACCCATACCGGTCATTAAAACAAAGCAGACGGGCGAATACCTGAAAACCCTTTCTGATAAGGAATTGATTGAACTGTGTGTCGGTGCCGGCTTTAACGGACTGGGCTATAATGTGCCACCCACCACAGTAGGGCGGACCAGCATCAACCTTTTGAAGAAGGGGATTCCGAATGTGAACTTCTCCGATGGGCCAGCCGGACTGAATCTTTGCCCCAAAAACGCCTATACGAAGTTTGGCGTGCCGAACTACGTTGATGAACTTCCTCAGGACTGGCAATGGGGATGGATCCGGAAGATAGAACCCTTTATCTTGGCAAAGCCCGGCAAAGGCTATCGGGTCTATCAATATATGACCTGCTTCCCGGCAGCGACCTTACAGGCACAGACCTGGAATCCCTCCCTGATTGAAGAAGTCGGTCATGCCATCGGCACAGAAATGATTGAGGCCGGCGTGACCCTCTGGCTTGCCCCCGGTCTGAACATCCACCGCAATCCCCTCTGCGGCAGAAACTTTGAGTATTATTCTGAAGATCCTTATGTGTCCGGCATTATGGCAGCATCCGTCACGAGAGGCGTCCAGAGTCATCCCGGTTTGGGTGTTACCATCAAGCACTTCTGCTGTAACAATCAGGAAGACAAGCGGGAGACCGTTTCCGAGAATGTGCCGGAGCGCGCTCTTCGGGAAATCTACCTCCGGGGATTTGAAATCGCAGTTCGGAAGTCCAAGCCCTGGGCAGTAATGACGTCCTACAATCTTGTCAATGGTGTGCACACATTTGCAAGCAATGATCTGTGCACCAAAGCGCTGCGCAATGAGTGGGAATATCAGGGGCTTGTTATGACCGACTGGACCGCCAGTGAGAAAAACCCCGGCGAACATACATCTTGCATCCTTGCGGGCAACGACTTGATCATGCCCGGCCACCCCGGCGCAAAAAAGGAATTGACCGCAGCCCTGAAAAGCGGTCAGATCAAACGTTCTGAGCTGGAAGTTGCCGCGGCAAATGTTCTAAATGTGATTTTCTCCAGCAATGTATGGAGCATAAATGAATAAAGAGGAGATATGGTTATGAAAACACAAGAGCAAATCGATGCAAGAGACCGAAAAGAATTAGCGCAAAGAAAAAAACAGAAAAACAAAAAAGCACTGAAATATGGCTTGCTCCTGACACTGCTTGCCCTGTTCCTTGCCAGCGTAACGGACGAGATCAGTTCTGCCATTGGTGTTCAGGTTCAGTCCAGCGTCGTTACGGAATTCTTTGTCAGACCTCTGAATGTTCCCTACAACGAAGCCATGGCAATGTTCAGCACTGCCACCACATTTTCCTATGCCTTAATGGCGCTGGTTCCTTTCTACAAGGCGCTGGCTGACAAGTTCGGCAGAAAGCCGTTCCTGGTTCTCAACACTCTGGGGATGGGTGTCGGCATGGCTCTGGCATGGTGGTCTCCCAATATGGTTCTCTATTTCATTGGCTACGGTATGACCGTGTTCTTCGTTCAGCATGACATGCAGATCGTTTATCTGTACGAGATTGTTCCGAAGGAAAGAAGAGCTACCATCTACGGTCTGATCAAAGGCATCAGCACCCTAGGTGTCGTTCTGATCCCCATGCTGAGAAGTTCCGTCATGGGCACCGACACAACGTTGTGGCGAGGTGTGTATTTCCTGCCTGCTCTGATCGCCATCGCTGTTTCCGTCTTCTCTCTGGTGGTTACCCGGGAGTCCAAAACCTTCCTGGATCAGCGGATCTCTTATCTGGAGTCCCCCTATGAATTGCGTCACCCCGAAGTGAAAAAACTGTCCAGGGAAGAGAAGAAAGCGCAGAAGGCAGAGGTTAAGCAGCACAAAACCGGCGTGTTCCATGCGCTGGGTCATCTGTTCAAGAACAAGCAACTGTTTTGGCTTGCCATGGTCAGTTCCACATTCGCGCTGGGCAGCACCACCATCTCCGGCTTCTCCGAATCCATTATGACGGACTTTGGCATGACCTCCGAAGCCGTCAACGAAGCACTGTTGATCTATCCCTTCCTGTATGCCGCATTGATCGTTGGCGCAGGCTTCGTAGGCGACAAGCTGGGCAGAAAGACCATCGTCAGCGTTTGCGGTGCTCTGGCTGTGGACGGCTTCATCGGCTTCAATATTTCCGCATGGCAGGGAGCGTCTCCCTATCTGGTGGGTATTTTCTACGGCCTGTATCTGGGCTGCTGGTGGATTACCCTGGACTATGTTGGCATGATGGTTGCAGAATCTGCTCCCACCTATAACCGTGGCTCCGTACTGGGTGCCGTGAATCTGATCACCATGGTAGGCAGCGGCATTGGCAGCGTGGTTCCTATTTTCGCGGTACTGCTGTTCGAGCGGATTGGCTTCGGCTATATGACCGCTGTTATGCCATTTGCTTTCATCGGCGTCCTGCTGCTGATCTTCAAGGTCAAAGAAACCAAGGGCGTGGATCTTGACAAGGTTACCTACTAAAAGAAAGCGTTGTGAAGATATATGGCAAATCCGTTTTTACACTTAAATACCTATATTGCCGATGGAGAACCCCATGTGTTTGGCAACCGGGTATATCTGTTTGGCTCCCATGATAAAGCCGGCGGCGACACCTACTGTATGCGCAACTATGAATTCTGGTCCGCCCCTGTGGAGGATTTGGAAACCTGGAGCTGCAAGGGTGTGTCTTACCGGGCAGATCAGGATCCGCTGTATGGGGAAAAGCTGAAATATATGTATGCGCCTGACGTGGTGCAAGGGAATGACGGCAGGTTCTATCTCTACTATTGTATGTCCGGTGAAAAGGGCGCAGGCGGCTATGGCGGACCGATCAGCGTAGCCGTCTGCGATACCCCGGACGGGCACTATGAATACTATGGCTTTGTCCGCAATCCGGACGGCAGCCCCATGTTGAAATATGTCACCTTCGATCCGGCCGTGATCAATGATGCCGGCGTGATTCGGCTCTACTACGGAACATGGTATCCCTTTCATGAATACGGGAAACTGCTGGAGCCCATTTTCCGCAAGGTTGAAAGCAAGCTGTTCGGTAAAACCGTCGCAGAGATTCGAGCCTGTCCTGACGGGATTATGGGCGCAAACCATGTGATTTTGGCTGACGATATGCTGACGATTGTATCTGAGCCATGCCACATATTGCCCAGCCGGGTAAAGGGGACCTCCTTTGAGAAACATCCTTTCTTTGAGGGAAGCTCCATCCGGAAGATTGGCAGTACCTATTATTTTATTTATTCCTCCAGTAAGGGCCATGAGCTTTGTTATGCCACAAGTCCTTACCCGGACCGGGCGTTTGTTTATGGCGGAACCATTGTTTCCAATGGCGATGTAGGTTATCAAGGTCGACGGGAACGGGACAGGCTGAATGCCACAGGCACCAATCACGGCAGCATTGAGCGTATCAATGGGCAGTGGTATGTGTTTTATCACCGCAATACACATAAATCTGCATATTCCAGACAGGCTTGTGCAGAATCCATCGAGATATGGTCTGATGGAAGCATTCCTCAGGTAGAAATGACCTCACAGGGCGTTGGACGCTCTCTGGAAGCAGATCGAACCTATCCTGCGTCCATTTGCTGCAATCTGTACAGCGGATTGATGCCCCACATCGGCAACGGTGTCATAAAGAAAAGCATTCCTTTTATCGCCGAAGAGGATGGTCGGCAAATCGTTGTGGCAACCAATAAAACCCGGATTGTGTATAAATACTTTGATTTGGCAGACGGTGAGTACATTCTCACCATGCGCTGCAAATCAGGCGGCAGTGGAAAATTAAGCGTACAAACAGGTCTTGATGAAGCGATTGCTTTGACAAAGCCATCCAAAACCTGGGACACCATGGAGATCCCCTGCTCTTTCCGGACCAGTATTCAGCCCTTGATTTTGCATTATCATGGCTCAAAGGAATTTAGAATTCAATCACTTTGCCTTCGCAGGAGGAAACGATATGAAAACGGAAATAAATAAAAAATACGGCATCGTCGCCTTGCTGTTTACCGTATGCAGCGCGATTTCTCTAATCTCAGCGGTTGCTTATTTGATCACGAGTGCGGACGGCGCGCTTTATAATGTCCTTGCGCTGGTATGGCTTGTGACGATTGCTTCCGGCTGTGTACTTGCAGTATTCTCCCATGGGCCCCGCTGGGTATCTTTTGTATACGCCGTGTTTTCGTCCTGGAGTGGGATGGAGCTTGCCTGCGGTTTTAACGTCTGAAACGTCGCACAGCCGGCTAACGCGCTGGTATCTGTACTTGGAACATCTATCCGACAATACCAACAAAAACGCCGGTCGAAATTCTACATTTTGCCGAGAGCAAAAACGAGCCGCTTTCCCGAAAAATCCTCGAAAAAGCGGCTCAAAATGCCTTGGGTAAAGGTACAGGTCCATCGAATTTGCCTGACACGGCAGTTGGCATCTTTTTGTCACGCCTCTAAAAATGGGCGCAAAAAAGCCCGGAAGTCGTTCTGTTTCCCTTCATAGGGACACAAACTGTCACCCCCTGCGAGGGAGCGGAATTGTCCGCTCCCTCATTTCTTTTTGCTTCCTTATGCTGGGAATGGAATGATCTCACTGAGCGGTGGGAGCAGTTTCGGCTGCTTCTCGTCCGGCTGCATGGCGCTGTCCAACGTGCCGATGTCCCGGTAAATGATGCGGATAGACTGGCTGGAATTGCGGGAGTATTTTGTTTCCCGTTCACCGACCTCAATGCGCTGAATAAACAGCCGCAGCAGTTCCGGCGTCAACGTGTCAATCGTCGTATACTGCTTTGCCTTTTCAATGAACGCATCCACGTTTGCTTCGCGCGCCTGAAGCTGTGCCAGACGTTGTTCTTTCTGCGGAATCTGTTCCTCCAGCATACGCTGCTCGTCTGTGTAATCACCGGATAGCATCCGGTACTGCTCATCGGTCACGCGCCCAAGAACAGTGTCTTCATAGAGTCGTTTAGAGTGTATTACATCTCTGATTGATGAAGAATCCTGTAATGCAGAACACGCCGTGGAACAGGCAGGCATCCAGTTTGCAGCTATGTTTGCAGCTATGGATGATGCATATATGCAGGCTCGTGCTGCGGACATCAAGGATGTGGCCACGCGGATTCTGAATAATCTGCTGGGTGTTGTGGACGGAGGAATCCACTCTGATGTTCCGGTTATTTTGGCAGCGGACGATCTGGCTCCTTCTGAAACCCTGCAGCTGGACAAGTCCAAGATTCTGGGATTTGTCACCATGGGTGGTTCCGGTAACTCTCATACTGCTATTTTGGCCCGTACTATGGGTATCCCTGCTATCTGCGGTGCTGGTGAAGCTCTGGCAGAAGGCTACAATGGCCGTGTTGGCTACATTGATGGTGAAACTGGTCAGCTGATCATCGATCCCGACGCTATGACGCAGGCTGCTCTGAAAGAAAAATATGAAAAACAGCAGGAAACAAAGAAGCTGCTGGAAACCATGAAGGGCCAAGAAGATATCACTCTGGATGGAAAGAAGATGTTGCTGTATTGCAATATCGGTTCTCCCGAGGATGTGGCTGCTGTTCTGGCAAACGATGGTCAGGGTATCGGTCTGTTCCGCAGTGAGTTCCTTTACTTAAGTGCTTCCGATTACCCCACTGAGGATGAGCAGTTCGAGGCGTACCGTAGTGTTGCTGATGCCATGAACGGCAAGCGTGTTGTGATTCGTACTCTGGATATCGGTGCAGACAAGCAGGTGGATTATTTCGATATGAAGGAAGAAGAAAATCCTGCCCTGGGTGTTCGCGCTATTCGTATCTGTCTGAATCGTCCTGAGGTATTCCGCACCCAGTTGCGCGCTCTGTACCGGGCATCTGTTTACGGTAAAATTGCCATTATGTTCCCCATGATCACTTCTGTCTGGGAAGTCAAGGAATGTAAGCGTGCCTGCATGAGCGTTATGAAAGAACTGGAAGCCGAGGGTATTCCCTATGACAAGGATACTGAGCTGGGCATTATGATTGAGACTCCTTCCTCTGTATTTGTGGCCGAGGAACTTGCCAAACTGGTGGACTTCTTCTCTGTTGGCACCAACGATCTGACTCAGTATACCCTGGCCTGCGACCGTCAGGCAAACGATCTGGGTAAGTTCTATGATCCTCATCATCCCGCTCTGCTCCGTGCCATCAAAATGGCTGCCGATGCTGCCCATAAGGCTGGCATCTGGATCGGTATCTGCGGCGAGCTGGGTGCTGACATTTCCATGCTGCCTACCTTCCTGGCTATGGGTATCGATGAACTGTCTGTATCTCCCTCTGCCGTGCTGCCTGTTCGTGCAGCCATCCGCCAGAGCATTGCTCAAACTTGCACGCTGGAGATGCTGGAGTGCTGATGCATGCTTGAAATACTTAAGGCCAATGTGTTAATTGCATATCCAACGCAGGCTTTTCCTGCGTAGGTTCTTCCGGCGTTGGCTCCGCGTGCGGCTGCTCGTAGATCGTGTAGACGGTTCCGCGCAGGCAGCCGCGCTCATCGCGTTCGCGGCTGCGCTTGATGTAACCGGCACGTTCCAGCTCGCGCACAGCTTCGCGGATGGCGTCGATGCTCTCTTTGTTGATCTGTGCAAGTCCCTGCAGCGTGTAATCCCAATCGTCCGGCAGCGACAGCATCTGCGAGAGGAGTCCTTTGGCCTTGAGAGACAACGTATGGTTGCGAAGATGGTGGTTGGACATGACCGTGTAACCTTTGTTTTTCTCGACACGGAATACAGACATTTTTGTGACCTCCTTCGTCTCAGGTTTCAAATTTAGGAAAAGAAAAAAGCGGCGTTTCAACCCTCTTTTCACGAGAGAGCGAAACGCCGCTTCATTTTGTATCTTGGTTTGTATTTCAATATTTCGTCAGATTGCGAATAGACCGGTACAGTATCTTGTGGTATGATGCCAGCGTTTGTTGTTTGAGCTTTGCAGAGGAGGGCAATCACCATGCAGTACACCGATAACGAGGCCGCATTGATCGGCGGCCTGATTTCAAACTATTTCTTCCAGCCGTCCGTGGACGCAAAGCTCCGCGAATCCTATCGCCGGGTGCTGCGCCATCTGCACGAGAATACGCTCTCCGCATCTGATCTGAGCCGCATTCAGAACGCGCTGACCTTCTTGTCACCGCTCTGCCGCGATACCCGCGAAGCCCACAAGGACATGATGGGTGTGACATTAAAAACCGATGCTCTGC
>ERZ1106954.2424-NODE-2424-length-12892-cov-6.031238_pt1 | contig 12892 bp, 7 predicted proteins | sample MGYA00403678_ERZ1106954 | MGnify/ENA primary metagenome ERZ1106954 (study PRJEB35170, sample SAMEA104062445) | human gut metagenome | biome: human gut; feature: human-associated habitat; material: faeces | place: Denmark | collected 2012-08-20 ... | reverse complement strand
AGCCCCAGTAAAATCCCCCTTTCCCGGGGAAAGGGGGCAGGGGGATAGGGATAGTAAGTTAGAAGTTTGTTTCAAAAACAGACTTTTTCTACAAGCTGTTGCCCCTGATACAGGGGCATTTATTTATGCCGATATTCGGTACCGACTTATTAAATATCGGTTTATGTATATTTAACTTTAGCTAACAAATCGTGCAACAGTAAAGCGGTGTTAGGCAATTGTTGCTATTAAACTTGCTTTTAACTTACTTTACAGCGCACTTTTGTAGAACTTATGAATGGCAACGATTTCACTCGTTGACAAAATAAGGCAGAGATGATATAATTAATTAAATCATACAAACAGGAGGATTTTATATGAAAAAGCTGTCGTTATAATCATTTGTGCGGCTGTAGTTATCGCTCTCGGTGTTGCAGGACTGATAATATTTATACCCAAAAACGAGAGCATACATTTTGACCGTGAATTTATTAAGCGTGAAAACGGACTTGTAGCGGAAGAAAGCAACACCCCTTACGGAACATCGGAGAATATTTCGATGGATGTCAGTCTGACTGCGGATAAAGATAATTTGTACAAGGCAAACGGCAGTCTGAAAATCGGTAACAGAACTATAAATATCACGAGCGCCACAAAGGTTGAATTCGGATATTATTTAGAAGAAAATGATTCTGCAAACTCCGTTGATGTAATTTATCATGCGAATGATACAAACATAATAACCATAATAATCCGTGAGGGAGATTATATGGGTGTGTGGTACACCAAAGAGTTTGTTCCCGAGTATCTCAAGGAAAGCTCGGCTGAGTGATTGTACAGGAGGTAATGATGAAAAAGACGATCATAATTATTATATGTGTTTTAGTCTTATTGGGAGCGGTTGCGGCAGGACTTATACTGTTTTTACCGCATAATGAAACGATACATATTGAAAATCCGTTTGTAAAGACACACATTGCCGATGCTGAGGTTCAGGGTGATATGCCGGAGGGCACTAAGCTTGATACCGTTATCGACATAACCGTTACCGTCAATAACGCAGGATTGTGCTGTGCAAGCGGAACGATTAAACTCGGTGAGCAGACTTTTGAGATAAATGATGTTACCGCATCGGCAGACGGCTATACACTTAGCCGAAAAGATAACGGCAATACCATTGCCGCATTGTTTTGGCACAGAAACGATGAGAAGAATACATCGCTTATGATACACAGCGGCGATTATTACGGCATCTGGTGGTACAGCAAGGATTAAATAAAACGGCGGACTGCCCGAAAAAGGACAGTCCGCCTTGTTATATATCCTGTTTTATCAGAGTGTGAAACTTCCGCCGTGGTTTGCCTTTCTCCAGTCAACATATTCCTCATATGTTCCCTGTCTGTCGTAGCAGCCCTTGTCGGCTATTTCTATTATACGGTTTGCGACCGTCTGTACTATCTCATAGTCGTGAGAAGCGAACAGCACGTTGCCCTTGAAGTCCGAAAGACCGTTGTTTACAGCGGTGATGCTTTCAAGGTCGAGGTGGTTGGTAGGTCTGTCGAGGATAAGAACGTTTGACTGGAACAGCATCATGCGTGAGAACATACAGCGTACCTTCTCTCCGCCCGATAAAACGTCAACATTCTTGAATATATCGTCGCCCGAGAACAGCATACGTCCTAAGAAGCCACGCAGATATGTTTCGGTTTCGTCCTTTGAATACTGTCTTATCCAGTCAAGGATGGACAGCTTACAGCCGTTGAAGAATGCGCTGTTATCCTGAGGGAAGTAGCTTACGCTTGCGGTGCTTCCCCACTTGATGAAGCCCTCGTCCGGTTCTTCTTCGCCCATCAGTATCTTGAACAGTGTGGTAACGGCGATCTCGTTATCGCCAACAAAAGCAATCTTGTCGTTTCTGCCGACAGTAAAGCTGACGTGGTCAAGCACCTTAACGCCGTCAACCGTCTTTGTAAGCCCTTCGACCTGTAAAATATCCTTGCCTATCTCACGCTCCATATCAAAGCTGATGAACGGATAACGTCTGCTTGACGCAGGCAGCTCCTCTACCGTCAGCTTGTCAATGAGCTTCTTTCTCGATGTAGCCTGTTTTGACTTGGACTTATTCGCCGAGAAACGCTGGATAAAGCTCTGTAATTCCTTTATCTTTTCTTCGTTCTTCTTGTTCTGCTGCTTTAACATCTTCTGTATAAGCTGTGAAGATTCATACCAGAACTCGTAGTTTCCGACATACATCTTGATCTTTGTATAGTCTATATCTACCGTGTGGGTACAAACGTTGTTTAAGAAGTGACGGTCGTGCGATACAACGATAACCGTACCGAAATACTCCGCAAGGAAGTCCTCAAGCCAAGCCACAGCGTCAATATCAAGATGGTTGGTAGGCTCGTCCATAAGGATTATATCAGGATTTCCGAAAAGTGCCTGTGCGAGCAGTACCTTGACCTTTTCATTACCTGCAAGACTGCTCATCTGAGCGTACATAATACTCTCGTCAAGGCCAAGGCCCTGTACAAGCTTTGATGCGTCACTTTCAGCCTCCCAGCCGCCAAGCTCGGCAAATTCACCCTCAAGCTCGCTTGCGAGGTTTCCGTCCTCCTCTGTGAAGTCCTCCTTCGCATAAAGAGCGTCCTTCTGCTTCATTACCTCATAAAGACGGGGATTTCCCATTATAACGGTATCCTGAACCGTATATTCGTCATATGCGTAGTGGTCCTGCTTAAGCACCGACATACGCAGACCCTCCTGAACCGTGACCGTACCCGTTGTAGGCTCGAGCGCACCGCAGAGTATCTTTAAGAATGTGGACTTTCCTGCGCCGTTTGCACCGATAACACCATAGCAGTTGCCGGCTGTGAACAGCAGGTTTACGTCCTTGAACAACATCTGTCCGCCAAATGAAAGACTAACGTCCGATACTGTAATCATTTTTGTTTCCTTTCTCTTTTACACTTTAAATCTTATGATTTCCGTACTTTTTCTGTTTCTCGCTTCGTGTTTTAACCATATAGATTTAAGTATATCATATTGCAAGGAATAATGCAAGCAAAACCGCAGAAATAAAGGAAATTATAGCTTACAGCAGTATTATTGCACGGACAGCTCCATAGTTTCTGCGTCAAGCTCATACGTTGTCACAGAGCCATCGTCATTCTCCGTGCCGATGATAAAGCAGGGCTTGTCTGGGTACTTGTTCTGATTTACGCTGATTACACCGTCTACCGTTATCTGCTTGTCGAGCATTACATTGATAAAAGTCCACGCCCTTTTGCTGTTCTTATTATATGTGTCTGTGATTCCGTACATTCCCGTTCCGTCGCCGAAGCCAAGCATAAAGATGCTCTTCCCTTCTCCCGCCGTATAAGTGTTTACTAAGCTATCCTCCATATCTTCATCAAGGCTGTACACGCTTAAGCAGTCATAGCCGGCATCATAGCCGGTGGAACCGCCGTTGTTTTTATTGCCGTACTTCACAAGCCGCAGAGGGAACACGGCCTTCTTGTTTCTATACGAGTCGATATTTATAAAGCTCACTCGTCCCTCATAGGTATACGTCTTGCCGTTATCAAGATTCACGCAGACAGTTTTATCATCATTACCGTCCGGGTAAGAAATAAGATTTTCCGCAATAAAGCTGAATCTGTCGTCCTCCTTTTCGAACACCTGCTCCTGCGTTATAAGGTCAAATATTCTTACTCCGTTCATATCCAAAACCGCCAGCTTATCGCCGTTTCTGTTAATTCCGATGCCGTCGGCGCTTTTCTCTGTTTCAATATTGCTGAGCAGTATTTTTCCGTGAGCACCGTATATATTATATCTGCCGTCCTCATTGCCATCTCCGATTATATATCCGAAGCTTTGCAATCTGTCAAGCGTCCTGTCGCCTTTCACAAACGGAGTGCCGTCAAGGTTCAGATAGTAATTCACTGTTGCAGAGTTTTTGCCCGTTTCGTCATACATAAGCACGCTGAGCGTCACCGCATTGCCTTCTGTTATGCAAGGGCTCATATAACTCTGATCTACTCTGTTGCTCACATAGTATTCCTCATAATGACGGTTTCCGTACCTGTCTGTATAATAAAGCCTTTCGCCGTCATCTGCAACAAAAATATAATTCTCTATATTTTGCGTTATTTCGGGCGTGCTTTCATAATATGCGGCACCTGCGTAGAAATCAAGCGGCGAATAACCGTTTGCCGCACTGTTGCCGGCATTGCACATTCCGCTTATTCCTTCCATCTCCGCCTTGCCGTTGAGATCATTTACCGTTACACCGATAAGCTCGGGTATAGCTGTTATAATCATAGCCGTTTTTGTTATTTATGTATGTCTTAGATACAAAATATCCGTCAGGCGACATTGCGCTTACAAATTCGTACTTTGCCTCAAGTGCGACCTTGCCGTCCTTTCCGATAAAGCCCGTTCTGCCGTTCTCAGCCGCCAGATAAGCCATATAGCCGTTTTCCATCGGCTGAATATCATACTTTGTAGTCAGCAGTACGTTCATATCCCTGTCATAGCAGGTGAAGCTGCCGTCATCGTTTCTTATTACCACGCTTCCGCTGTTTTCGCTTATTCTCGGCTTGTTTTCATACTGTGCCAACAGCTGACCGTACTTGTCGTAGATATAATACTTGTCATAGTCAAAGCACATCAGCCTGTCGCCGTATGCCTTTGCGTACACGAATTTTCCTATGCTCTTTCCGTATGCCGTGTAATATTCGGCAAGGGAATTATTGTCCTTGGTTTTGTAGAAATCGTTTCCCAGAACCGTAAACGCCCTCTCGTACACCGCATATACATGACCGCTGTTCCTGTCTGCCATAGCATACTTTTTTCTGATTTTATCCTGTTTGCCCGAATCTTTTTCACGGTCGGAACTGAACGATGCAATATACAGCTTATCGCCGTATTCATTCAGATTGAAGCTGACGGAGGATGAAACCGTCAGCACAGGACAAAGCCTGTTATCGTATATCACCGTCTGACTGGGCTTATTGCTTTGTATAAGGTCGCAGGCTGTGTATTCGTTCATTGAATATCTCTCAGACGAGCCTTGCAACACCGCTTTATTACCGAACAGATCTTTTACCGCAGTATGCTCCTCCTCGCAGTATCTTATAATCCTTGCACTGTCCGTATCAATTACCGATGCGTTGACAAGTTCGTTTTCCGTATCGGTACTTATAAGCGTTTCTCCGGGAGCTACTATTCTGCCGCTTAATGTGCGGCTGTTGCAGACGATAAAATATCCGTCATCTATACGGTAATCGCAATACTGCGGATTGTACTTTCTGTATACCTCGTTGTATGATTTTGCGTTTTTTGCTACAGGTATCATATCGCTGTAAATATAATCCCACATATCTTCGTCAAAAGTATTGCCTGCAATTTCGGAGAAATAAAACTCCCCCAAAAACATATTCTCCCCGTCAAACTTTTCAAAGTCCTCAGGGTCGTACCAGCTATGCACGGTATTTGCAAACATCAGCTTGTCGGACGCATAGCTAAGTCTTCCTATTACCGTATTTCCGTTCATATCTATAACGGAATATTCCGTGCCGCTTTTCACATATGCGTAGCCGTCCGCATAATATCCGCTTGCACCGTCAAACTTTGCGTCCGTCACCTTTTCGCCGTTTGTGTTGATATATCCTATTTTAGCATTATCGTAGTAAGGCGCAAGTCCGCAATTGAACGAGCCGAATTGGAAGTTGCTCTCAAACTGCTTTCCGCTTGCGGTATATCCGCAGTATTTTCCCTTTTCATAAACGCAGGCATAGCCGCTCATATCAAATCCGCTTACAATGTGCGAACCTGTTGAACAAAAATATATTTCGTTTGCGTTATCGCAAAGCAGAACATCTCTAATAAAGCCCTTATCATCTCTTTTGAGCAGTACCGCACCGCTGTCGTAAGACTTTATATCGGCACCGCACAGATACTCTCCGCCGACCTGTTCAAGCGTATCGGCTTTGAGCAGCTTTGCCTTATACAGCCTGCTTTCGTCATCAATGCCGTCACAGACGATGAGCAGTTTTCCGCTTTTTACAATGCGGTCGTAGTAGTCGGTAAGCTGTGTACCGTCCGCCGAGAACACGGCATACTCCCTTGTAAAGTCAAGCGTTGTTTCGTTACTGCTTTCAGCTTGTCTGAAGCCGATATATTTATCATCGTATATCGCTGATATTCCCGTGCCGTTTGCAAGCTCGGTCACTTTTCCGTCGGAACTGAGAAGGCTGTATATTATATAATAATAGCCCCTTCCGCCCTCAAGTTCCGGCATCATCAAAGTATACGCAAACGCATAACCACTGTCGTTCATATCCGAGGCATAGCTGAACATACTGCCGTCAAACGCTTTTCTTCCCCTGCTGTCGACAAATCCGACATTTCCGTTTTCGTCTGTGACCTTAGCAAGTCCCTTATCCGAAAAGCTCCCTGCGAAGCTGTACTGCGGCTGTGCTACAAACTCGCCGTCCTTTTTTATGTATCCGAACTTTCCGTCAACCGCAACGGGCGCAACGTCATTTGTGTCCTCGTTAAAGGCATAAGCCGCACTGTACTGCGGTTTCAGCGTGGTGTTTCCGCTTTTGTCGGCATAGCCCCACTTCCCGTCAATGCACACGGGTGTCACCGATTGAATGAACAGCTTGTCGCCAGTGCCGTAAAGCGTTTCCGTTTTTTCACCATACATTCCGAATATATCAAACACAAACACCGCAAGGCTTGCCGCTCCGAGCGCCAGCACACCTGCCGCACCGCCTATTATCGCACCGACAGGGCTTTTCTTCTTTTCCTGCGGTGTTTCACCCGTAAAAGCCGCACAGAACGGGCAGAATTTTACGTTTTCGTCTATTTCTCGTTTGCAATTGGGACATATTTTACTCATATTTTTTCTCCGTTATATCTGTCTTAATTTATAGTCTCAGCACACTCTTTGATTTACATATCGTGCGATAGCTTTTCCGTAAGGCTGAAGTACATTCCTGACATACGAAAGACTGTCGCAGTCATTTTATATAAATGTGTCCGATTTTCACGGTGTAAATCATATTTTTCTCCTTATTGCCGAATTTACTCCGACCCGTGCCAAAGCAATATATCCGTATATTCTTCCGATAAGGTATGGGCTTGCACCTCCTGTCAATTTCCCGCTTACCCAAAATATCTTATATAAATATTCTATCACAAACAAAATTTCTTCACAATAGAAAACCTGAAACTGTAACTAATTTGTAACTATTTGTTACCGTTTTGTAACCTTAGGCTCGGATTGTTATGATAAGCCCGTACCCGCCGCTTTGTTGTACTATACTCATAAACAACAAGCCGTTTAAAATAAAATTGACAAAACGCTTGACAAAGGGAAAATTTGATTGTATAATCAATGTGTATGATATTTAAAGGCTGTGACGAGGACAGTAGTGCGGATATAAAGCCAAAGCGAGCCGACGACGGTGAGAGGTCGGTGCAGAGTTACCGTATGAATATCACCTCCAAGCTGCCCGCCGAAATTACCGTTTAAGGTGAGAGTAGAACGGGACGTTTTTCCAACGTTAAAAGGAACGCATTTGACGGAATGACGAAACGGTGGTTATAAAGACTGTTATGAAATTATAGTCCTTATCCTTTTCGGAGGATAGGGGCTTTTTTATTTTCCGCAAACGCAAAGAATAAAATAATATGCAATGGGCTGACCCCCACCCCATATAACTTCCGGCTTTTGCCGAAGAGATTTATATGCCAGGGTGAATTGCAAAAAACAGGAGGAGAAAAAATGTCACTTTATGAAAAAGTACCTGCCTCGGTAAATTTTGTCGAGAGAGAAAAGCAGACAGAGAAGTTCTGGCACGACAACGACATATTCCGCAAGAGCATGGAGCAGAGAAAGGGCGACAAGACCTACACATTCTATGACGGTCCGCCTACAGCCAACGGTAAGCCCCACATCGGTCACGTTCTTACCCGTGTTATCAAGGATATGATTCCGAGATACCGCACAATGAAGGGCTATAACGTTCCCCGTAAGGCAGGCTGGGACACTCACGGACTTCCCGTTGAGCTTGAAGTTGAGAAGATGCTCGGTCTTGACGGTAAGGATCAGATTGAAAAGTACGGACTTGACCCGTTCATTACAAAGTGTAAGGAAAGCGTATGGAAGTACAAGGGTATGTGGGAGGAATTCTCACGCACAGTAGGCTTCTGGGCTGATATGGACGATCCGTATGTAACCTATCACAATAACTTTATCGAGTCAGAGTGGTGGGCATTAAAGCAGATATGGGAAAAGGGTCTTTTATACAAGGGCTTCAAGATAGTTCCCTACTGCCCCCGTTGCGGAACTCCGCTTTCAAGCCACGAGGTTGCTCAGGGTTATAAGGATGTAAAGGAACGTTCTGCGGTTGTACGTTTCAAGGTAAAGGACGAGGACGCTTATATCCTTGCATGGACAACAACTCCCTGGACACTTCCCTCAAACGTTGCACTCTGCGTAAACCCCGATGAAACCTATGTAAAGGTAAAGACAGCAGACGGCTACACATATTATCTTGCAGAGGCTCTGTGCGATAAGGTGCTCGGCGGCGACAAGCCCACAGCCCCCTATGATGTAGTTGAAAAGTATATCGGTAAGGATCTTGAGGGCAAGGAGTACGAGCCTTTATTCGACTGTGCCGTTGAGATATGTGAAAAACAGCACAAGAAGGGCTATTATGTAGTATGCGACAACTATGTAACGCTGACAGACGGTACAGGTGTTGTTCATATTGCTCCTGCATTCGGTGAAGATGACGCTAAGGTCGGCAGAAAGTATGACCTGCCTTTCGTACAGCTTGTTGACGGCAAAGGTAATATGACCGCCGAAACACCTTACGCAGGCATATTCGTAAAGAAAGCCGATCCTATGGTGCTTAAGGACCTTGACGAAAAGGGCTTACTGTTTGACGCTCCCAAGTTCGAGCATAGCTATCCGCACTGCTGGAGATGCGACACTCCTCTGCTGTACTATGCAAGAGAATCGTGGTTCATCAAGATGACCGCTGTCAAGGACGACCTTATCAGAAACAACGAAACGATAAACTGGATACCCGAAAGCGTCGGCAAGAACCGTTTCGGCGACTGGCTTGAAAATGTTCAGGACTGGGGTCTTTCAAGAAACAGATACTGGGGTACTCCTCTTAATATATGGGAGTGCGAGTGCGGTCACAAGCACGCTATAGGCAGTATCGAGGAGCTTAAGTCAATGTCTGACAACTGCCCCGACGATATAGAGCTTCACCGTCCTTATATTGATGCGGTTACGATAAAGTGTCCTCACTGCGGTAAGCAGATGAAGAGAGTTCCTGAGGTTATCGACTGTTGGTTCGACAGCGGTTCTATGCCCTTCGCACAGCATCACTATCCCTTCGAGAACAAGGAAAAGTTTGAACAGCAGTTCCCTGCTGACTTTATCTCCGAGGCAGTTGACCAGACAAGAGGCTGGTTCTACTCACTGCTCGCTATCTCAACACTTTTATTCAACAAGGCTCCTTACAAGAACGTTATAGTTCTCGGTCTTGTACTCGATAAAGACGGTCAGAAGATGTCAAAGTCAAAGGGCAACGCAGTAGACCCGTTCGAGTCACTGGCTGAACACGGCGCAGACGCTATACGCTGGTACTTCTACACAAACTCTGCTCCGTGGCTTCCCAACAGATTCCACGCAAAAGCAGTAAACGAGGGTCAGAGAAAGTACATTTCTACTCTGTGGAACACCTACGCATTCTACGTTCTGTACGCTAATATAGACAATTTCGACGCTACTAAGTATACGCTTGATGTTGACAAGCTCGGCGTTATGGACAAGTGGCTGTTATCAAGACTGAACACAGTTGTAGGTGCGGTTGACGATAACCTTGCAAACTACCGGATCCCCGAAGCCGCAAGAGCATTACAGGATTTCGTAGACGAGATGAGTAACTGGTATGTCCGCCGCAGCAGAGAGCGCTTCTGGTCAAAGGAGCTTACACAGGATAAGATAAACGCATATATGACGCTGTACACAGCGCTCGTAACCATCGCAAAGACATCTGCTCCGATGACACCTTTCGTATGCGACGATATTTACAGAAACCTTGTCTGCTCGCTCGATAAGAACGCACCCGTAAGCGTACATCTGTGCGACTTCCCTACGGTAGACGAAAAGCTTATCGACAAGCATCTCGAGGAAGAAATGGACACAGTTCTGACCGTTGTAACGCTCGGACGTGCCGCAAGAAATGCCGCTAACATCAAGAACAGACAGCCTATATCAAAGATAATGGTAAAGGGCGACAAGACGCTTGAGCCTATGTATGCCGATATTGTCAAGGATGAGCTTAACATCAAGGAAATCAGCTTTATAGATAACACCGACCACTTCACAAGCTACACCTTCAAGCCCCAGCTTAAGACGCTCGGCGCTCGTTTCGGCAAGCAGATAGGCGAGGTCAGAACAAAGCTCGCTGAGGTTGACGGTCAGAAGGCTATGAACGAGATCCGTGAAACAGGCGCTATGACGCTTACACTTTCAACAGGCGATGTTCAGATTGCAAAGGACGACCTGCTTATAGATGAGCATCAGAAGGAAGGCTATGCGGTAGTGACCGACAGAGGCTACACGGTAGTTCTTGACACAACTCTTACACCCGAGCTTATCGAAGAAGGTAATGTAAGAGAGATCGTAAGCAAGATTCAGACGATGCGTAAGGACGCAGGCTTTGAGGTTATGGATCATATCGTTATCTACTGCGACGGCAGTGACAAGGTAGCCGAGATACTGACACGCAACAAGGACAGCATCTCAGAGGATACCCTTGCTGACGATATAGTGACCGGCAAGACAGACGGATTTACAAAGGAACAGGATATAAACGGCGAGAACGTAACTCTCGGCGTAAAGAAAGTATGAGTTTTAAACAGACGCTGACAAATCTTTTCGGACATAACGCCGTTAAAAAGGCGCTCATATGGGTGCTGGTCGTGGCTGTTGCGGTTATAGTCATGGTTACGCAGTTTGCTTTTCCCGTAAAGGCACAATATGCGTACACACGGCTGTACAGCTACAGCGGACAGAGCTTTGACAATATGATAAAAAACGTATACGATAAGCTGAAGGACGGTACTCACCTTGACAGTGGGTCTACAAGCAAGCTGCTGAGCGACACGGATTTTGATATGACAAAATCCGAAAACTATCTGCGTGTTGAGATGGTGTTTGACTTTACAAACATCGGTATGTATAAAATAAGCAACATACAGTTCTCCATTGACGATATACCGTATGACAAACAGGCTTTTGTACTGAAGGAAACAAACATTTCGTCAATAGACCGTTTCAACAGCAGTAAGGTTTCGCTCATATTCGTTATCGACAGGTCGGGACTTACAAACGAGGAAATAACAAAGGCTGTAAGTTCGCTCAGGATAAGCTACAAGTTCGACCGCCCCGAGCTTTTCTCATCGGGCGGAGAAATAACACTGCCCGAAACCGTACTACTGCCGTTTGACGAAGCAAAAACAGGTGGTTGAGTATGGCGGAAATTCTCAGTAAAATATCCCCGAAGCACAAAGGCGTGCTGTGCATTATCAGCTCCGCCTTTTGCTTTGCTTTTATGGGTGCGTTCGTAAGGCTGGCAGGCGATTTGCCGTCTGTACAAAAGAGCTTTTTCAGAAATCTTGTCGCTTTCATATTTGCGGCAGCGATACTGATAAGGCAGAAAGGCTCGTTTCTGCCGCAGAAAAAAAGCAATATCGGCGCACTGCTGATACGCTCGGTATGCGGAACGCTCGGAATACTCTGCAACTTCTATGCGGTAGACCATCTGGCATTATCTGATGCGGCAATGCTGAACAAAATGTCGCCGTTCTTCGTTATCGTATTTTCGGCAATGTTCCTTCGGGAACGTACAAATTTAGTGCAGACGCTCGGTGTAATAGTCGCATTTGCAGGAAGTCTGCTTATAATAAAGCCGAGCCTTGCAAATCTGGAGCTTGTGCCGTCATTGCTCGGTTTTCTCGGCGGTATGGGCGCAGGTGCGGCTTATACGGCGGTAAGATGGCTTGGCATCAGAGGCGAAAAAGGACCTTATATCGTGTTCTTCTTCTCGGGCTTCTCCTGCCTTGTAACATTGCCGTTTTTACTGTTCGATTTTCACGTTATGACCTGGCAGCAGTGGCTCGTCCTGCTTGGTGCCGGACTTGCGGCGGCAGGCGGTCAGTTCAGCATCACAGCGGCATATAAATTTGCTCCTGCAAAGGAAATATCGGTATACGATTATTCGCAGATAATCTTTTCGGCACTGCTCGGATTTATCTTGTTCTCGCAATTGCCGGATATATGGAGTTTTATAGGATATGTAATAATATGCGGCGTAGGTGTTGCAATGTTCTTTTATAATAACCGCAAGGACAAATGACCTACAGCATAAAATCAATTTCAAGCGCAAGAAAATATTGACACGCAGGTATCAATGTGGTATACTGATATAAGACACATAAAATTGGAATGTGTGTCACTTATTGAAAAAAGAGGTATGTAATTATGAAAACAGCAGCACAGGTATTTATAATCATCGGTATGGTTTGCGGCTTCTGGGTAATACTTCCGCTTATCTTCGGCGGTATTGCATTAAGCCAGATGAGCAAGGGACAGAGACCTTCAACAGGCATAAGCGTATGCGTTCTTTTATTCTGCAATATGATAGGCGGTATCCTTCTTCTTTGCGCAAAGGACGAGGACTTCTACAAGCCCGGTACAAACTACGGCTACAACCCCAACATGAACAACGGCTACAATCCCAACATGAACAACGGTTATAACCCCAATATGAATAACGGCTACAATGCCAATATGAACAACAACGCTTATAACCCC
>ERZ1106954.2423-NODE-2423-length-12901-cov-22.119337_pt1 | contig 12901 bp, 9 predicted proteins | sample MGYA00403678_ERZ1106954 | MGnify/ENA primary metagenome ERZ1106954 (study PRJEB35170, sample SAMEA104062445) | human gut metagenome | biome: human gut; feature: human-associated habitat; material: faeces | place: Denmark | collected 2012-08-20 ... | reverse complement strand
TTCTTGAGTGATCCTAAGAATATGGAAAACAAGAAGGCTGAGTTCTTCATCCCATTGATGGTCAACAAGCTCATCAATGAGGGTACAGCTACCGTTAAGGTGCTCGATACTACCAGCAAGTGGTTTGGTGTAACTTATGCAGCCGACCGCCAGAGTGTTGTTGATAAGATCCAGCATCTTATCAATGAGGGTGTTTATCCTAACAAGCTCTTCTAATTTAATGTGATGGATATAAACATTAATATATTGACAGATCAGGAAGCCGCTATTCTCCGAGAGACGATAGCGGCTTCTCATCGTATTGTCGTCTGTGCACATAAGTCGCCAGACGGTGATGCCGTCGGCTCTTCTTTGGGATGGGCTGGTTATCTTCGTTCTTTGGGCAAGAAAGTTGACATTTGTGTGCCGGATATGATACCGGATTCTATTTCCTGGTTGCCTGGAGCTGCCGGTATCCTGCGATATGACAGACAGCCTGAACTGGTGCAGCGAGCTTTCGATGAAGCCGACCTGGTATGCTGTGTTGACTTTAGCAGTGAGGGACGTCTTGATGAGATGGATCATGTATTGTTGGGTTGCAAGACTCTGCGTGTCATCATCGACCACCATCTGGCTCCTAATCTTGAGGCTAAGCTGCTGGTTTCGCAGCCACATGCCAGCAGTGCCAGCGACCTGGTATTCCGTGTAGTCTGGCAGTTGGGAGGTTTCCCACAGATGGATCAGACCTGGGCTACCTGCATCTATTGCGGCATGATGACCGATACGGGCGGTTTCACCTATAATTCTACCCAGCCTTATATCTATTACATCATCTGCTTGCTGCTTACCAAGAACATCGACAAGGATAAGATTTACCGCAATGTCTTCAATAATGCCCGCATTCCGGCAGTCCGGTTCCGTGGCTATCTGATGAATGAAAAGTTGCAGGTAATAGAGGGCCTTCATGCCAGTTTCTATACCGTGACCCGTAAAGAGTTGAAGAAGTATGACTTTATCAAGGGCGACCTGGAAGGACTGGTGAACGTACCTCTTACCATCAAGGGACACAAACTCTCCATTTCTCTTCGTGAAGATACAGATATAGACAATCGCGTATTGGTAAGTCTCCGTTCGGTAGACGATTTCCCATGCAATAAGATGGCAGCTGAGTTCTTCAATGGTGGCGGTCACCGCAATGCTTCTGGCGGCAAATTGCTTTGCAGCATACAGGAGGCAGAGCAGATAGCACTGAAGGCTATCCTGGCATACGCCGATATGCTGAAGTAGCCGTTTTTTCCTTAGAAATGACGAAAAAGACAGAAAACAACCCCGTTTTGAGGCAATAGGATGATAATAAGTGATAAATAATAATAAAATCAACCTATTCCTCTCGGTGTTGTCTTATCTTTTTTGTACCTTTGCCCAATAAATCAGATTTTAAAAAGAAGAATGAAGAAATTTTTGTTTGCAATGATTGCTTTTGCGGCTGTTTTATCGTTTGCCGCATGCAATGATAGTGAGACTTATAAGGACATGCGCGACAGAGAGCTCGATTCTATCAGCTCTTTCTTGCGTAAGGAAAATATTAAGGTTATCTCCGAGGATGAGTTCAACAGACGTTGGAAAAATAATGAAAAACTGACGGATACAGCAAAGAACAACAACGAATGGGTACTTTTCAACAGTAACGGTATCTACATGCAGGTGATTGACCAGGGATGTGGCGACTATATCAAGAAAGGTACATCGGTAGATGTATTGGTCCGCTTTGATGAGTATAATCTTTCGTATGCTGCTGAAATGAGTGATAAGTGTCTCACGCTTTCAAACAAAGTTCCTGCTTATTCCTATTATGTAGATAAGATAAGCGTTACCAATACTTCCGGTACATTCACCGGTTCTTTCGTTGATCCTTCAGCCAGTCTGATGGCCAATACATATAATTCATCCAATTATGGCAGTGTAAGTTCTACCGTGCCTAGCGGTTGGCTCATACCATTCACCTGGATTAAGATAGGCAGACCGAAGACTGATGATGAACGCATCGCTCATATCCGTTTGCTCGTACCTCACTCTTACGGTACCACATCGGCATCGGGCAGTGTGCAGGCATGTGTCTACGACATGACCCTGCAGAAAGGAAGATAAACATAAACAGAGAAAGATATATTTATGACACTGATTAAGTCAATTTCTGGTATCCGCGGTACTATCGGCGGTCCAGCGGGCGATACTTTGAATCCGCTCGATATCGTTAAGTTCACTTCAGCATACGCTACCTTCATTCGCCGTAGCGGTGCTTCAGAGAGTAATACCATCGTTGTAGGCCGTGATGCGCGCATCTCTGGCGAGATGGTAAAGAATGTGGTTTGTGGAACCCTCATGGGTATGGGCTACGATGTGCTGAACATCGGTCTGGCTACTACTCCTACCACTGAACTTGCTGTTACCATGAGTGGTGCCGCCGGCGGTATCATCATCACAGCTTCTCACAACCCACGCCAGTGGAATGCCCTCAAGCTCCTCAACGAGAAGGGTGAGTTCCTTACAGCAGCTAATGGTAACGAGGTGCTGGGTATCGCAGAGAAGGAAGACTTCGACTATGCGGATGTGGATCATCTCGGAAAATATACTGAAGACAATACCTTCAACAAGCGCCATATCGACTCCGTACTTGCTTTGAAGCTCGTAGATGTCGAAGCAATCAAGAATGCCCACTTCAAGGTTTGTGTAGATTCCATCAACTCAGTTGGTGGCGTTATACTTCCAGAGTTGCTCGATGCGCTCGGTGTAGCATATACTTTTCTCAATGGTGAGCCTACAGGCGATTTCGCTCATAATCCGGAGCCATTGGAGAAGAACCTCGGTGGTATCATGGATGAGTTGAAGAAGAGTGGTTACGATATGGGTATCGTTGTAGACCCTGATGTTGACCGTCTGGCTTTCATCTGCGAAGATGGCAAGATGTTTGGCGAAGAGTATACCTTGGTAAGTGTGGCAGATTACGTGTTGGGCAAGACTCCAGGCAATACCGTCAGCAACCTTTCATCTACCCGTGCCCTCCGTGATGTTACGGAGAAGCATGGTGGCAAGTACACCGCAGCTGCTGTAGGCGAGGTGAATGTAACTACCAAGATGAAGGATGTTAACGCTGTTATCGGTGGTGAAGGCAATGGTGGAGTTATCTATCCAGAGAGCCATTACGGTCGTGATGCCCTCGTTGGTATCGCCCTCTTCCTGAGCAGTCTGGCTCACAAGGGCTGCAAGGTGAGCGAGCTCCGTGCCAGCTTCCCTAACTATTTCATCGCCAAGAACCGCATCGACCTGACTCCATCTACCGATGTAGATGCTATCCTCGTGAAGGTTAAGGAGATGTATGGTAAGGAGAAGGATGTCACCGTAACAGATATCGATGGCGTCAAGCTCGATTTCCCTGGCAAGTGGGTTCATCTCCGCAAGAGTAATACCGAGCCTATCATCCGCGTATATAGCGAGGCCTCTACCATGGAGCAGGCTGATGAACTGGGCAAGAAGCTCATGCAGGTGGTTTACGATATGCAGTAAGATACTGAATATGAGATTATATAAAAAGAGATGAAGCAACGTAGATTTTGCTTCATCTCTTTTTTTTGTGCGCCGATTTCCATCTGCAAAACTTCTGTAATTTGAAGAAAGATAGAGAAAGATTTGGCTTTCTCAGATAAAAATCGTATTTTTGTTGCGAAATTGCAGACAATGAGGCCTCTGAGCCTTTGTTGCAGTAATGAAAACCTTGAACCGTTCCTTATAGGGAGCATAACTGAAATTACAGAATAATGGAATCTATTATAAAGCATTATCAGGTAGCCCATGTCGGGTTCAGCCTTTCTTGTCCTGATTCCTCTCAGGAGATGATGGCTGTTTTATTGGAGGCTTATTAGGCGTTTGAATGCGAAGAACAGGTCGCATCTGCTGCCCTGACCTCCTTCTCTCTTACCTTGAACGAAAGCGGGGAAGAACTGAGGAAACCTGCCGGTTTCAAGGAGGAATGCAGACAGGATGAGGAGGGACAGCTCATTATCAGTGGTAGTCTGGGAGAGAAGCAGAAGGCGTTCCTGATGGCAATGACTGATATGAAATCGATATTGGTTACAGGTCATGATTATCAGCATTCCAGTCTTCTGGTTCCTGCTGGCACCTTCAGCCAGAAGTCGGCTTCCGGATCCCTCAAGGCAACCGTTGACACCTCGCTGATGCTCCTCTATGCCATGCGTTCGCATATCGTGTATATAGAGCAGGGTAATACGCTGATGAGCGGAACTATTCGCGATAATCTTCTTCTTGCCAATCCCGTGGCTACCGATGAGCAGCTTACCGAAGCCCTTCATGTAGCCTGTGCCGATTTCGTGTTCAGTTTGCCGGCAGGTATGGATACGAAGATAGGAGAGCATGCCACCCGTTTGAGTGGCGATCAGGCACAGCGCATTGCTATAGCCCGCAGTCTTTTGCGCGAAGGCAACATTCTGTTGTTGGATGAAATCAGCTCATCGCTGGATGCCGAAACCGAGAAGCTTCTTTTCGACCGCCTCTTTACTTCGTATTCCGATAAGACTATTATCTGTGTTACGCATAGAAAGGAGGTGGCAGACAGATGCCAGGAGCAGATACGGCTGTGATGATGTGTTTTTATGGAAGTCCGGTTAACAAGGCTGCATGCTGTGTGTAAAGCATGGGTGTAGCGTAAGTATAAAAAGAAAGCTCAGGGCTATCTGCCCTGAGCTTTTTTCATTATCATGATTTCTGTATCATTTACTTCTGGCATTCCTTGCAAGGAGTCCAAGGCTTCAACTGCTTGAAGAAGTCGTTGCCCTTATCATCTACGAGGATGAATGCAGGGAAGTCCTCTACGGTAATCTTCCAGATAGCCTCCATACCGAGCTCTGGGTACTCTACGCACTCGATGCTCTTGATAGAACTCTTAGAGAGAACGGCAGCTACACCACCGATAGTACCGAGGTAGAAACCACCATGCTTCTTGCAAGCCTCTGTAACAACATCGCCACGGTTACCCTTGGCAATCATTACAAGGCTAGCGCCATGATCCTGGAACTCATCTACGTATGGGTCCATACGGTTGGCTGTGGTAGGTCCCATAGAGCCACATGGATAACCCTCTGGAGTCTTGGCTGGACCAGCATAGAGGATAGGGTGGTTCTTGAAGTACTCAGGCATCTCCTCGCCTGCATCCAGACGAGCCTTGAGCTTAGCGTGAGCGATGTCACGAGCCACGATGATGGTACCCTTCAAGTTAACACGGGTGCTTACAGGATACTTGCTCAACTCAGCACGAACTGCGTCGATACCCTTGTCGAGGTCAATCTCGATACCCTTGGTACCCTCACCTGGGTTACGGAGCTCCTCAGGAATCAACTCTGTTGGGTTCTCATCCATCTTCTCCAACCAGATACCGTCCTTGTTGATCTTAGCCTTGATGTTACGGTCGGCAGAGCAGCTTACACCCATACCGATAGGGCAGCTTGCACCATGACGTGGCAAACGGATCACGCGGATATCGTGAGCGAGATACTTACCGCCGAACTGTGCACCCAAGCCAATCTTGTGAGCCTCTTCGAGGAGCTTGTTCTCCAAGTCGATGTCACGGAAAGCACGACCCGTCTCATCACCTGTTGTAGGCAACTCATCGTAGTACTTGATAGAAGCCAACTTCACGGTGAGGAGGTTCTTCTCAGCTGAAGTACCACCGATAACGAAGGCGATGTGGTAAGGAGGACATGCTGCTGTACCCAGACTCTTCATCTTCTCTACGAGGAATGGGAGCAATGTGCCCTCGTTCTGGATAGTAGCCTTGGTCATTGGGTAGAAGTAGGTCTTGTTGGCAGAGCCACCACCCTTAGCTACCATCACGAAGCGGTACTCGTCGCCCTCTGTAGCCTCGATATCAATCTGAGCAGGAAGGTTGCAACGGGTGTTCACCTCATCATACATGTTGAGAGGAGCGTTCTGAGAATAACGGAGGTTGTCCTGTGTAAAGGTGTTGTAAACACCCAGGCTCAAAGCCTCTTCATCCTCGAAGTCGGTCCATACGCGCTGGCCTTTCTCACCGTGGATGATAGCAGTACCTGTATCCTGGCAGAATGGGAGGATGCCCTTCACGGCAGTCTCTGCATTGCGAAGGAACTGGAGAGCTACGTACTTGTCGTTCTCTGAAGCCTCTGGGTCGCTGAGAATCTTAGCTACCTGGAGGTTGTGCTCACGACGGAGCTTGAACTCTACGTCGTGGAAACCCTGCTGTGCCAGCAAAGTAAGAGCTTCCTTAGAAACCTTGAGGATAGTCTTACCCTCGAACTCTGCTGTACTTACGCCTTCCTTAGAGATAAGGCGATACTCTGTCTTGTCCTCTCCAATCTGGAACATTGGAGCATACTTAAAATCTGGAGTTTTTGCCATAATGTTTTTTGTTATTTTAAACTGTTGAAATATTCAAGTCTAATTAATTCTCGTATTCTATTTCCTGGTCGAGGCTGTCGACGAAGTTGCGGAAAACCTCTTCCTCCACATCGCCCATGGCAAATTCTTTCTCAGCATCCTTTCGGATTTCTGCTATCCATGAGCGGCGTGCCTTGATATAATCTTCGTGTATGCGGTTGGCATCTTCGAGTGTGATGTCACTGATGCCGTAGTAATCGCAGATCATCTGGTAGGTCCATGCCCACTGGTAGTCGCGATAGTTGGCATTGATTTCTTCAAATCGGTCGAGCAACTGTTCTATATTCTCGATAGTTCCTTCCTTCACATCCCTAACGATGCCTTCTTCTTCAGAAACCGGGAGTAGGAGTCCCGAAAGATCATCCCAATCGCCCACGCCGACATGGCTGGCTGGAGGAGTGATGGCTGGGTCGCGCTTCAGTACACGCTTCAATACGGCACCCATGTAGATGCGGAGGGCGATATCATAATATTTGATGCCCTTGTGGAGCGATGAAGCCGGTATGATATATTCGTGATAAAGATACTGCGAAACATTATCGCCCGTTACCTCGCGCAGGTTTTCAAGAATCTTCTTACCCTTCAGAATCTCGCCAACAGAATAAGGTGAAAGCCAGTCGAAGTTGACGATGCTCTTGCGGTTCTCCATAGCACGGAGGTCACGCTTAGGCCATTTCTTGATATCGCGGTACAGACCTACGGTAGTGATGTTTCTGCCCGGGATGAGGAACATCTTGTCGCCATCGGCAATGAGGTAGGCGAAAGGCAAGTTGCGGGTGTTAGGGTGATGCATCAGCTTGCCGAAGCATACTGAGAAGGAACCCAGAGTGGCTGGCATCAGGAGATAAGCACCGCTGGCTGTCTTGGAACCGCGCTCCAGAATGCCCCAGTGCATAGGTCCCATCTTGTAGGCATGGTTGCTGAAGTTGGTGGCAGAACCGGCGTTATAGAAAGAGAACATGCCTCCGATAAGCAGACTGCTCTTATGATGAGAAGCGGTGAAAGGACCGCAGAAGGCTGCACAAGCCTCGCCATTGCTCATATAGGAGTTGGCGAAGAATACGGAGGCTGATGCGGTAAAGCCGTTAGACAGCTGGCAGGCTTCGCCTACGAAGCAATCCTGTATCTTTACGCTGTTGATGACGCTGGCGCCTTCAGCGATGATGCTGTTTTCTGTAATAACGCCTGTGCCGATATATACGTTGCCATGCACAGAGCCCAATAGCGTACAGTCGCTCAGACGGGAAGCACCGTTCACTTCGCAGTAATCATTGATTACGCAGTTGGTAATCTCCTTGGTATTGATGATCTTCACATTGTTGCCAATCTGGCCCCGATCCGGCATCTTGTTGTCGATGTCGGTCTTGATGAGCTGGCGTATTTTCTCCTTCATTTCCTTGTCAGGGAAATACTTCACCATGAAGGCTGCCAGCTGGCTGTTTAGATCGCTGAAGAGGATTACGTTGCCTTCGCCCACCTCGTTGAGTACGCTCACAAGATTTCCTTCGCCGTAAGTAGCTCCCTCGGTTGTTTCCAGGGTCGAGATGTTTGAGATGTAGCAATCATCGCCAATGGTATAGTTGTTGATGAAATTGCCTACGTTTTCTATCAGACAGTCGTCGCCTATGGTTACATTGCGCAAGGTGGCATTGTTGATGCCCGAATGCTTTACGAAGCCCTGGCTCACCTCCACGTTCTTGTTGAAGGATCCGATGTTTATTTCGCCATAGAGCATCACGCGGTGCATGAAGTTGGGCTTGAAATCTTCTGATACATTGACTGAGGTCCAGTCTTCGGCCCAGCAGTCGTTATGTTTAAGCACCTCGATTTCCTCGGTGGTTAAAGGTCTGTAATCATTCATAACTTACTTGTTATTGATATTTATGTTCTTACTCATAATCCTGGTACAGGAAGTCGTTGTATGGATACTTCTGTACGTGCAACTCTCTTACTTTCTTGTAGAGTATCTCGCGGAATTCGTCGATGTTCTCCTTGTTCTTTGCCGAGATGAAGAGGCAGTCCTCATTGAGTTTTGCCATCCAGGTCTTCTTCAGGTCTTCCAGCGGGATGTTCTCTTTCTCCATCGGTGTGAGGTCGTCTTCCTCTTTTTCTACCCATGAGTAATTGTCTATCTTGTTGAAGATAATCATCAATGGCTTATCGGCGCAATCCAGTTCCTTGAGCGTATTCTCTACTACCTGGATCTGCTCTTCGAAGTCGGGATGTGAGATGTCTACTACGTGCAGAAGGAGGTCGGCCTCGCGTGTCTCGTCAAGGGTACTCTTGAATGAATCGACCAGGTCGGTTGGCAATTTGCGGATGAATCCTACGGTATCGGCAAGGAGGAACGGCAGGTTGTCTACCACCACCTTGCGTACGGTGGTGTCGAGGGTGGCAAAGAGTTTGTTCTCTGCAAACACCTCGCTCTTGCTGAGCAGATTCATGATGGTAGATTTACCTACGTTGGTATAGCCCACCAGTGCCACGCGCACCATTCTGCCTCTGTTTTTTCGCTGTGTAGTCTTCTGCTTGTCGATTTCTGCCAGTCGCTCTTTGAGGAGACTCATTCTGCCGAGGATGATACGGCGGTCCATCTCGAGCTGGGTCTCACCCGGTCCACGCAGACCAACAGATCCCTTACCGCCACCCGATCCTGAACCACCACCCTGTCGTTCCAGGTGAGTCCAGAGTCTTTGCAGACGAGGGAGCATATAGCGGTATTGCGCCAACTCTACCTGGGTTTTAGCCGCAGCGGTTTGCGCACGCATGGCGAAGATATCGAGGATGAGTGAGGTGCGGTCCAGAATCTTCACCTGCAGTTCCTGTTCGATGTTACGGATCTGTTTGGCAGAAAGCTCATCATCAAAGATGACCATACCTACTTCTCTATCTTCCTCTTCTTCGTTTTTGATATATTCTTTGATTTCTTCGAGTTTACCCTTACCCACATAGGTGGTCTGGTTAGGAGAAACCACCTTCTGCGTGAATCGCTTTACGGTGACAGCCCCCGCAGTATCGGCAAGAAATTCCAGCTCGTCGAGATATTCTTTTGTCTTGGCTTCGTCCTGTGTCTTGGTAATCAGACCCACGAGTACAGCGGTTTCCGCCTTGACTTCTGATATTACAAATTCTTTCATCTATTTTCTTTATCTATATAATAATGTGAAAAGATAGTGCAAAGATAGTGTAAAATACAGAGAAAACAAAATATAGCATCAATATTTTAACTTTTTTATTAATGTGGCAGAAAATATTCAAAAGACACAAAATGCATAGCTGTATTTTAGCCACAACAGCTCACAAATGGTCTTTTTGATGCGCAAAAATTGTAAACGTTTACGTGGTTTTTTGCATAAAAAATCGAGATTTATTTGATTTATATCAATATTTGTCTTAATTTTGCACCCAGAAAAAGAATTGATTTTCAAAAACGATAAAATCATAACTACATAAAAAACACAAACTGCTGAAACATTCAAAAACTTCAAAGGCCTCGACGCGATGTCGGGGCTTTTTGTTTTCTTCTCATCTAAAGGCTTTTCTTACCATTTATTTTTCCTCGTTTTTGTCTCTTTTTCGTTAGATTTTACGAAAATGGATGCTTTTTGAACAAAAAGTATACTCTTTTCTCTGCAAAATAACTTATCTTTGCATGCGGTTTTGTTGTATGCAGCAGTAACTGGAGTAGTATGCCGGCTATACTGCTGTAGCATCATAGAGAAGATTATAAATCAACCTAACAATAAAATGAAAATGAAGCAAAAAGTTTGTATAGCTAGTATTTTGTTGCTCGGCACGGTTTGTGCGAAAGCCAACAATTATAAAGTAAGTTCACCTGACGGCAGATTGGCGGTCAAGGTGGAATGTGTAGACGGAAAGGCTTTCTATTCGGTAGAGCTGAATGGCAAGCAGATGCTTAAACCTTCTGCCTTGGGACTGGTAGCCAACTATGGCGACTTCTCCCAGCATCTTACCATGGGTGCGATGAAAGGAACAGAGAAGCATCTTTCTTACGACATGACCCGTATCAAGAAAAGCCACATCGAAAAGGATGTTTATGAGGCTACCATCGGATTCCTCAATGCCAAGAAGGATTCCATGACCTTGCATCTCCATGTAAGCAACAACGATGTTGCCTACAAATATGAGATGATCCGTCCGAAGAAGAATAACCCTAAGTCGGTGATTATATATAATGAGGTGAGCGGTTTCAATTTCCCTGAGCAGACCACCACTTTCCTCTGCCCTCAAATCGGTCCGATGACTGGTTGGGAACGAACCAAACCATCTTACGAAGAAGAATATACTCCGAATGCTCCGATGACAAAGAAGTCGCAGTTTGGTATGGGCTATACCTTCCCTTGTCTCTTCAAGGTGGGTAATGACGGTTGGGCATTGGTCAGCGAAACAGGAGTATCGAGTGCATATCCAGCCAGCAGACTTTCTGATTATGATGCAGCGAAGGGATATACGGTAGCTTTCCCTCAGAAAGGTGAAAACAACGGAATCGGTTCAGAATATGCCGGTATACTTTTGCCGGGCGAAACACCATGGCGTACCATCACCGTTGGCACCACATTGGCTCCTATAGTAGAAACTACCATCCCTTACGATGTGGTAGAACCTCTGTATGAGCCAACTCAGCAGTATAAGCCTTCACGCTATACCTGGAGCTGGCTGATCTGGCAGGATGAGAGTATCAACTATGATGACCAGGTGAAGATGATAGATGTTGCTGCGGCTCAGGGCTATGAGGCTATCCTCGTAGACAACTGGTGGGACCAGCGCATCGGTCGTGACAAGATTGAGAAATTGGCTCAGTATGCCAAGAGCAAGCAGGTTAGTCTGATGCTCTGGTATAATTCGAATGGTTTCGAGAATGATGCTCCACAGACTCCACGTCAGATTATGAACAATTCCATCGCCCGCAAGAAGGAGATGGCTTGGATGAAGAAGATAGGTATTGTGGGAATCAAAGTTGATTTCTTCGGTGGTGACAAGCAGGAGACGATGAAACTCTACGAAGATATTCTGAGCGATGCCAACGATTATGGTCTGGAGGTGATCTTCCACGGTTGTACCATGCCTAGAGGTTGGGAGCGCATGTATCCTAACTATGTTTCCAGCGAGGCAGCATTGGCTTCAGAGAATGTATATTTCACCGATTATCATGCCAAAAAGGAGGCTTTCGAGATGACGATGCATCCGTTCTCAAGAAATGCTGTAGCCAGCTTCGACTGGGGTGGCGTGATGATGAACAAATATCTTTCAAGAGATAACAAGAGCCGCCATCAGCGCTATACAAGTGATGTCTTCGAGATGGCAACCGCTATCACCAATCAGAGCAGCGTAAACTGTGTTTGTCTCTATCCTAACAATCTTCAGGATGTTCCTCAATGGGAATTGGACTGGTTGAAGGGCTTGCCTACAGCATGGGACGATGTGAAGTTTATCGCAGGATATCCTACGAAGTATGCGGTTGTAGCCCGTAAGGCGTCTCAAGAGAACGGCTCTGGTGCAGCAATCAATAACGGAAAATGGATTGTCGGTGGTTTGAATGCTACAGACAAGCCGCTCACCCTGACCCTCAATCTGCCTATGTTCGCTGGCAAGACTGTGGAATATCTTACCGACCAGCCAAAGAAACAGGGTGAGAAGTTCTACACTTCGGTAAAGAAGACCTTGAAAGTAGGCAAGAATGGTAAGGCAAAGGTTGTGATTCAGCCAAATGGCGGTATTATCATCAATTAGAATGCTGTTCATCGCCGGTAATGAATCCGCAGAAACAATACATAATAAATAAAAAGGGGTGATTACAAAATCATCCCTTTTTTCGTCTTAAAACTAAATTAAAAACTAAACGAATAACAATAATGATGACAGCAAACTACAGCAGAAAGTGGATGATGGCAGGTCTTCTTGCTTTTTCTGCCTTTACCTCCCCAGTCATGGCACAGCACAATGGACTGGTAGATATGAGCCACAGCAAGGAAGCCCGAATGGTAAATATGCCTTTGGGAAGTACCCGTTGGACAGGCGGTTTTTGGGGTGGCCGATTCAAGGTCTTTTCAGAAACCTCGCTTTGGGATATGTGGAAAACCTGGGATACACCCGAGGTATCGCACGGCTTCCGTAATTTCGAGATTGCGGCGGGCGATGCTGAAGGCGAACATTGGGGACCTCCTTTTCATGATGGCGATATGTATAAATGGCTTGAGGCATGTGCTTCGGTTTATGCAGTAACCCATGATCAGAAACTAGATGCCCTGATGGATTGCTTTATTGCCGAAGTAGCTAAGGCACAGCGTGCCGATGGTTATATCCATACCCCTGTGGTGATAGATGAGCGCCATAAGGGCATCGATACGCATGCTCTCAAAGACCGGAAAGATGAAGCCGAAATCGGTATCACAGTAGGAGGAAAAGATGAGAAAGG
>ERZ1106954.2419-NODE-2419-length-12912-cov-10.510695_pt1 | contig 12912 bp, 14 predicted proteins | sample MGYA00403678_ERZ1106954 | MGnify/ENA primary metagenome ERZ1106954 (study PRJEB35170, sample SAMEA104062445) | human gut metagenome | biome: human gut; feature: human-associated habitat; material: faeces | place: Denmark | collected 2012-08-20 ... | reverse complement strand
GGTGTGGAGCGGGGGAAAACCTGGAGATAGTATCAAAGGGTTACCTATCGCTATTCGTGGATTGGGCCTTTTACAACGCCACGGGTGGCAGCTACATCATCGGACATGGCGGCGGCGCCACCATGCAGCACTCGTATTGCACTGATATTTCATGGTCGGATGCCCAGCCCGGTGACTTGGTGTTTTACCCGGATAATTCCCATGTTGGCATTATCTGCGGCCGGGACGAGGATGGCAGTCTGTTGGTGATCCACTGCGCCAGCGGTGCTAATAATGTGGTCATTACCGGCACAAGCGGTTTCATTTCCGTTGCGCGGCCGGATTACTTTTCAGATAATTGACTTTTTTCGACGGAGAAATACATTGCAAATCGAGGGGGTATCCTATATACTATGAATATAAAAAGAACTTTTTTGGCCGACAGGAGGAGATACCATGCTGAAGCTGGAAATCAAATTTAACGATGCTCAGATGCGAGCGGAGCATAAGTATGCTCCAGAGTCCATCTATGCCGCGCTGGACAAATCCTTCACCAAGTATGGTTTTCGCAGAGAAACGTTCTCTGATGGGACGATCTGCTATTACGGAAATGGGATGCCTCGTGACTATGGTACGTTTGGCCGGCTCATCACCACCCTGAAAGACAAAGAATGGTTTATGGCCTACCTTGTCAAATGGCTTTGGTACAATAGCGATGACGGTGAAAATGAGACGGACTTCACCGTGGAGGATGTTCTCTATCACTATGCCCACCGTGAGAGTGCTGCGTAATGGCGAGAAAAGAAGCCAAGCGTTTTAAGGCTCTCTACTTTGATTTGCGAATCAAAGACTTGGAAGAATACTACTCCAAAACTCGGCCAAAGGGCGCTTATGAATTGATAAAAAAGTTCCTGACGAAACGGAACTTTTCCCATGAACAGTATTCTGGCTACCATTCCTGCTACAAAACAACGGATTTGGAGATATTCGATCTGATCCACGATATGAGCGACACTTTCCCGTGGCTTCAGCACTGCGTCAATCACTTTGAAGTGACCAACGTGGGGACTAACCATGACCTCATGGGGCTGTTCGTTGAAGAAGTCGAAGATCCCGTCAGTCTGTGATTGCTGTCGAAATTCGTCTCAAATCGAGACACATTATTTTAGGCTCACACTGCCTTCCTGGCGGTGTGAGCCTGATTTTTTGCGTGTTTGAGCCAATGATGATACCCTGCTTCTCGGAGGTGCCATCATGTTGACCTTGGATAATCTTGAGATTTTAAGCTATGGAGCCGGAACGCCCAGCACAACCTTGGTTGGAATGTCCTGTGAAAACGCAATAAAGGGCTATCCGGTCTGGCCGGAAGTCCCCATATACGATGCGGTTATCTTCTGCGATCTCCACGCAGAGCCAAGTTGGGTATATCGGCAAGCTGCGTTTGCGGCTGACCTGTGCCGCAGGGCCGGTATTCCTTTTTATAAGTTGGATGTAGACTTATACGGAGACTATGTAAGCAGATTTGGAAAAGCGCGAGTTTCCAGCATCCCGTTTTGGACATTGGGGGAAGATGGCAAGAAAGGCAGGATGCCGCGGCAGTGTACGGTGGACTACAAAATAAAGATGATAGAGCGCTTTGTACGGTATGAACTGCTTTGTTACCGACCAAGGGAACGAACACTTCCTGTCGATAAGCACGCCCACGGGCTACATATGGGGATCATGGCCGAGGAAGCTCGCCGGGCAAAAGAGAGCAAAGCTGTCTTATTTGAAAATAAGTACCCACTTGTAGATATGGGCTGGACACGGAGCGACTGCTATGCCTATAACAAAGAAGTATGGGGAATTGAAACGAAGGCGTCATGCTGCGTATTTTGCCCGTTCCATACCGGCTATTTTTATCAGCATATTCAAGAGCATGAACCTGCCTGCTATGCCTGTGCCTGTCAAGTAGATGAATTGATAGAGCGTTATCAAGCGCACCCACCGTTGAAAAGTCAGCTGTTCATTTCTAAGACCCACAAAAGACTGCGGGATCTGTCTGACGCAGACTGTGGCGATATGCAGACCTTCCTATATAAAGGTTCTCCGGTTTGGACGGGGTTTTAGCTGCTGTCGAAATGTGTCTCGAATTGAGACGCATTTTTCCCTTTCATTTGGCTTCCCAGTATGCTACAATACCCATCGTGCGTGATTGGGGGTATCTATGACTTATACAGAGGAAGAAGCTGCTATTCTCTGCGGCTTTATAGGCCGGTATCTTGACCGTGCCACGGTTTGTGAGCCTGTCCGTGTCGGCTACTCTCGACTGTGCAAAGGACTGGAACAAAACACTTTGACCCATCAGGATTACCTATGGACGGAACGGGCGCTGCAATTCCTAATGCCCCAATGGTGGGTAGAGCGAGAAGATCACCGTGTATTGGCATCGCTTTTGCTGAAAACACAGACATTGATTCGGACAACAAGATAATTTCAACCGGGCGGATAGCTGTATAGCTGTCTGCCTGGTTCTTTTTTTGTAAAGAAATAGCGGCCACCAGTTCAAACGCCAGCAGCCGCTATTTGAAAGATACAATATCGTTCGGAGTACAGCCAATGATCTTGCACAGCTTCTCCAAGGTAAGCATGGTGATGTTTCCGCCCTTTTTGAGGGAGTCGAGCGTGTGATTATCAATGCCGCTCTGCAAAAGCTGGTATTGCGTCACATTGTTTCGTCTCATGGTTTCCCACAGCGGCCCGTAATCGACTATCTCCATCACCACATTTCCTGTCTGATAAAGAAATTATATGTGGTATTCTGAGAAAACCATATTGTGATTATACCCACAATGCAGTAAAATGAGAGGTAAGTCAGATACGGGGCTTGGCGCACAAATCGTCGAAAAATGCGTCTCAGTTTGAGACGCATTAAAAGCTATTTCGATTTTATGATCCTGTCCGGGAATACGGAAGCGTTGATAAGGTCAGCGGGATCGACCTCCAGCGCATCGGCAATATCGAAGAACACATCCAGCGAGAAGCCGTGAGCCATGTTCGGCGCTTCAATCGTGCTGATGAGTGAGCGGCTGACACCGGCCTTCTCGGCCAGCTTCTCCTGTGACAGACCACGCATTTTACGGAGCGCCGCAATGGCGATCCCAAGCTGTACGAAACGGTCACGATTTTTGAAGGAAACTTCTTTGCTCATGCGGTGTCCTGCCTTTCTGATGATAAGCAAATTATACGGTTTCCCAAATCTCTTTTCTGTATGTATCAGAGAGCTATTGATTTAATTAGTAAGCAATATTATAGTATAGGAAAGCACATGATGGAATTGGTGAGTTGCGAAATAGAGAGAGGGCACAGTCATGGAGAATTATCGTTGTGCGATTATAGGTCAGCATCCCATGCGGTTTCCGTGGGGCTTTGATGAAGAAGATACCCAATGCCGCCGAATGAAACTGGAACTGGCTCAGTGTATTATGGAACTGCGTCAATGTGGAGTGACAGAATTTCAAGTTGCCTGTGACCCCGGCGTGGGATTGTACGCCGGGGAAATCGTCAATATCACAAAGCAGAATGACGAGGCCATGCGCCTTGTTTGCGTAACCCCTTTTGAAGAACAGGCTACCAAGTGGACGCCGCAGCTGCGTGAACGCTATTTCGATATGCTGGCGGACTGCACCGACCTTTCCTGTGTAGACTATCAGGAGACACCCAACGCACAGCTTATGGCCTATCGGCGGATCGTCAAGCAGTCTGATATGCTGGTGGCCGTATATGACCCTGAACTTGCCAGCGGTAGCGCAGAGGACAAGGCTATGGCCTATGCCCTTGCGTTGGGGAAGCCAACCCTGCTGATCCACCCTAATACATGGAAAAAGAAATGGCTGAATGTTGTAAAACGTGAAGGCGAGTAGCATATTAAAAAATTTTATCCATCCTCATGCTTTAGAATGATAGACAGCCATGAGACATCGTAGCGGAACGTTGTGAAACGTTCCGTTACTGTCATATTAGGGGGTAAACTTCAAATCTGGCTCTGTGTTTTATACGCGGCCAGGATTACCGCTTACGCTGAAGCGCCTCGATGCCTTTGGGCTAATATGTAGCTGGAGACTGTTTTTTACGGCTCCGGCAACACCAAAGTGGATACGGGAACTGATGATCCGCTTTTAAAATCAGGAGGCATCTATGGAATACGGCTATGCAAGGGTTTCGACAAAAGAGCAAAACGAGGAACGTCAGTTGATCGCGTTGCGGGCGGCGGGGCTTCACAATCATCAAATTTTTCTGGATAAGCAGTCTGGAAAGGATTTTAACCGCTGCCAGTATCAGCGGCTGCTGCGAAGGCTGAAAAGGGGGGACACGCTTATCATAAAAAGCATCGACCGTTTGGGACGCAATTATCATGAAATTTTAGAGCAGTGGCGTATCATCACAGCGGAAAAGCAAGCTGCTATCGTGGTCCTGGACATGCCGCTGCTGGACACACATCAAACCCGAGATCTCACTGGTACATTGATAGCGGATATTGTCCTTCAGCTTCTTAGCTATGTGGCGCAGACAGAACGGGAGTTTACGCGCCAGCGGCAGGCGGAAGGTATCTCTGCCGCTAAAGCCAGAGGTGTACAATTTGGCCGCCCCAGAAAGGAGCGGCCTGAAAATTTTGATGAATTGAAGTCCCTGTGGGTCAGCGGGAGGCTGTCCGCACGAGTGGCGGCAACGCGAATGGGCGTCTCACACCAGACATTTCTGTCCTGGGTACGCGAACATTCTTGATAAAAATGACAAAAAAGAGAGGTTTGTCAAAAAAAGTAGAGGTTTTTAGACATGCAAATCTTGAACATTTTTAAGAGATGATGTATGATAACTTTGTGTATGACGTATGAGTTTTCGGCAATATCTGGGTGGTCAAAAACCTCTACATTATTGACCACTGTCCGGCTATAAGGGCGATTGCCGGTTTGAGCGCCGAAAGGACGGGCTGGCGGATCGGAAGCAAGGGGTGAGCATGGATGCGAACATCGTTCTACGACTTTTGCGTAAAGCAGGGCCATAGGGCTCTGCTGGCGCAGTGGGACGAGGTTCGCAACGCGCCGCTTACGACTGGAAACGTTTCCTTCGGAAGTCATCAAAAGGTATGGTGGCAGTGCTCCAAGGGTCACAGTTGGCAGGCGAAGGTCTACTCCCGTTCGGCGGGCAGTGGCTGTCCGTACTGTACCGGACACAAAGAAACGCCTGAGAACTCGCTGGCGATACAGGTTCCTGCCCTTGAGGCTGAATGGGATGCGGAGAAAAACGCCCCGCTGAAATTTGCCGATCTGACCGTAGGCAGCCACAAAAAGGTCTGGTGGCGGTGTCCTGCAGGGCATTCCTACTGCTCCGAGGTCAAGAGCCGCGTGCAGGGCACGGGCTGTCCCGTCTGCGCGGGGCGTGTTGTTCTGCCGGACGAAAACTCCCTCGCGGCAAGGTATCCCGCACTTGTTGCCGAATGGGATACCGAGAAGAACGCTCCTCTATTGCCGACGCTGGTCGCCCCGGGAACGGTGAGAAAGGTCTGGTGGCGCTGTCCCAAGGGACACAGCTACCGTGCCGCCATCTCATCCCGCGCGGGTGGTGGAACAGGCTGCCCATTCTGCGCAGGGCAAAAGGTCATACAGGGCGAAAACGACCTCGCGACCCAATACCCGCAGCTTGCCGCGCAATGGGACCGACAGAAAAACGGCGCTCTGATACCGGAGGCAGTGACTTCCGGCTCCAACCGCCGCGTGTGGTGGCGCTGCGAAAAGGGACATTCCTATCCGGCTGTTATAGCTCACCGCGTGCGGAGTGGAAGCGATTGTCCGTATTGCTCCAACCACAAGATTCTGCCCGGCTTCAACGACCTCGCGACGATAGATCCGGTCGTTGCCTCGCAATGGCACCCGACGCGCAACGGCAGCCTTACACCGCAGCAGGTGACGCCCGGCAGCCGCCGCAAGGTCTGGTGGCTCTGCGATAAGGGTCATGCGTGGCGTTCGGTCATCAGCAGCCGCACGGGAAAGAAATGGTGCGGCTGTCCGATCTGCGCGGGCAGACCATTGAGCCAATGCACAGCGATTCTAAGTGAATCTCCGGCAGAGCCGGTGAAATAAGTGCCCACCTGCAGGGAGCTGCAGAATATATAAATCTCTCACAGGAGGATCAAAATGAAACGCAAAGCATTATCTCTCATTCTTGCGTTTGCCATGGCAGTCAGTCTGTTCACGGTAGGCGCAAGCGCGGCGGAGCCTACCTATGGCGACACCGCGGGCCACTGGGCCGAGGCCTCCATCGAACGCTGGAGCGGCTACGGCATTATCCAGGGCAGCAACGGCAAGTTTGACCCGGACGGTCAGCTTACCTGTGCACAGCTCGCCACCATTCTGGCAAGACTCCTGAAGCTGCCCGCCGCGAAGGACGCGGGCTTCTCCGACAATAAGGCGGATGCCTGGTACTACGATGCCATCAACCGCTGTGCGGCTGCCGGCATCCTCAACGGCAACGGCGACGGCACCGTGACGCCCGAGGCTCCCATCACCCGCGAGCGTGCCATGGTCATGCTGGCCAGAGCGCTTGGGATCGAGCCGCTGAGCCGCCCTGACCTCTCCAGGTATGCCGACGTCGCGCAGGTCTCCGCCTACGCGCAGGGCTATCTTGCCGCACTCATTGAGGCCGGTATCGTTGGCGGCGTGACCGCCGACCGTCTTGCGCCGCAGGACAACATCACCCGTGCCGCTACCGTTACCATTCTTGACCGTGCCATCAGCACCTACGCTGACGAGGCAGGCGCGACCGTCAAGGTTGACGGCAAGGGCATCGTGCTCGTCGTCGCCGAGAACGTCAAGATCACCGGCGCTCCCGAGGGCACGAAAATCGTGGTTGCGGACGGCGCGACCGGCCTGACCGTCAACGGCAAGTCCGTTTCCGCGGGTCAGACCTACATCGTCCCCAAGACCGAACCTGCTAAGCCGTCCAGCAGCTCCTCCGGCGGAAGTGTTCACACGCACGATTATACTATCTTCGTGACCGATTGGAGCACTATGACCACCGTCAAGAAGTGCTCCTGCGGCGCGACGCAGACTATCGAAAACAGCAACACTTATTACATTGCCAACGATACGGACCTCAAGGCTTTCCGCGATAAGGTAAATGCAGGTGAAGCTTTTGCGGGCAAGACTATTGAGCTGACAAAAGATATCTCCCTCGCCGAAGAATGGGCGCCCATCGGCAACGGCTCCCGCAGCGGCAGCACCTATACCGGCAAGGCTTTCAAGGGAATCTTTGATGGTAAGGACAAGTCTATCTCCAATGTAACAATCACAGAGACTACCGCCAATGCGAGCGACGCGATCGGTTTGTTTGGCGTTGTTGATGGCGGTACAGTGAAAAATGTGACGCTGAATGTCAACATTAACGTTGCGAACAATGAACTGGCTGGCGGCGCGATCGGTCTGTTGGTAAACGACGGAACGGCTGAAAAAATTCATGTCACCGGTAATGTCAAGGCCGCTGACGGCGTCGGCGGTATTGTCGGTCGTATGCTCATCAGCGGAACCATTAAAGAATGTTTAAATGAAGCCGTTGTTAATGCGGCCAAGGACGGCAGCGGTTCCGGCGGTATTGTTGGAAAGGCATACTACACCGCAACCGGCAAGACCATGAACATTCAAGACTGTGAGAATCGCGGCTCTATTACTGCAGCCTATTGCGCGGGTGGAATTGCGGGCCTCTCCGCTGCGAATGTGAGCGGTTGCACGAACTCCGGAAGTGTTACCGCAGGTAATCATGCAGGCGGCATTGTCGGCGAGCAGACCAACTACGGCGCTGTTTCGGGCAACACCAACTCGGCTGATGTCATTGGTAAAAACACAGCCGCAGGCGGCATCATCGGATGGGTAAGATATCAGGATAATAGCAATTATACCAATAATGATTTAATCACGGTTACCGGCAATACGAACAGCGGTAGTATTGGAAAGGAAGACGGAGCCGGTAATCTGGGTTATGGCGGCATCGTTGGCACTCTGTATAATCAGGGTACCGTTTCCGGCAATACGAACAATGCGCCGACCATTACCGGCGGAACGTTTGCTGCCGGTATCGTTGGCGGTCCGCAGATTGCAAATGATAACAAGAAAATCAACGAAACAACTGTTACGATTACAAATAACGTGACCACAACTACGCTTGATAAGATTTCCGGCACTAACACAGACCTGATTGCGTGGAAAAATGACGAATCCTTTGTTATTGAAAATAACAGCGGGACCGGATGGACAGCAAAAATCGGTGAGGTTCAGTACGCAACCCTCGCCGCTGCCCTTGCCGCGGCCAAGGACGGCGACACCGTGAAGCTGCTGAAGGATATCACACTCACCGAGACGTGGACACCCATCGGCACAGAGGACGCCCCCTTTAAGGGCACCTTCGACGGTCAGGGGCACACTATTACAGACTTGAATATCAGTAGCGGAAGCTACGCCGGTCTGATTGGCGTTCTTGATGCCGGCACGGTCAAAAATGTTAAGTTTGCATCCGTCAATATTTCTACTACTGGCACCGATGTTGGTGCAGCAGTCGGACGTATTATCAATAACGGCAAAGTTGAAAGTGTTAAGGTTCTTTCCGGTTCTGTCAGTGGAGAAAAGCGCGTCGGCGGCGTGGTCGGCTGCATCAAGGCTTACGGTTCTGTTGCAGACTGCTCCAATGCAGCGACTGTTAGCGCGACGGCCTATAATGTTGGCGGTATTGTTGGCGCGGCATACTACACCAAGACAGGAAAGGCGATGCACATCTCCAACTGCGAGAATACCGGTGTGGTAACATCTAATGGCGTCGGCGCGGGCGGTATCGTCGGTCTGTCTGCCGCCCATGTGACCGGCTGCGAAAACAGCGCAGCAGTTACAGGCACTGGCACAAGTATCGGCGGTATCGTCGGCGAGCAGAAGAGCTATGGTTCGGTTACGAATTGCACGAATAGCGGTACTATTACCAATTCCGGAACAGACTATGGCACAGGCGGCATCATCGGTTGGCTGCGCTACCACGGAACAGGCGAAGCGAGCGCCTATGAAGTTTCGGCCATCATCTCCGTTACCGGCAATATCAACTCCGGCAGCGTGAGCGGCGGCAACGATGCAGGCGGCATCATCGGCACCTGCTACAATTCCGCGGTGGTCACTGAGAATGCCAATACTGCGGAAAGGCTGTCTGCGACGACCTTTGCCGCCGGTATTGTGGGCAACTATCAGACGACAGAAACTCCCGCAGCAGAAGAGCCCGCGAGCAATAAGCTGACCTTTGACTTTGAGGGCAATACCTCCTCCACAGCTATAAATAGTATTACCGCCCAAAACAAAGACCTGCTGATTTACACAAATGGCAACGTCGTTAACGGTGAAACTCGCTACACCCTTGCACAGTAATAAATAATTTTCATCCAAGCGCCCGGGCACTGCTCGGGCGCTTGCCCTTTTTACAGCTCCATACCAGCCGCAGGCACGAAAGGGCGTAGCGCTCCCGCTTCGCCTTTCCGTGCCTGCGTTCTCTTTGCCCCTATATCGCGGTGTACTTTCGCCTGAATGTAATCTGCTGAAAAAGTTGCAAAATTCGACTGCAATCGAGCAAAATCAGACGATTACCGCCGGGCATTGTAGAGCGATTGTATGACACAAAACGGCATTTATCGTGTATGATTTACTTAACGGAGGACACGGATGTTTATAAGGAATTTCGACCTGATGACCATTCACACAACGCTCCCCCGTCATCTCACTTTTACAGTGAAAACAGAAAATTGGGGTATCCCTAACGGCTGGATTTAGTTCCAGCATAGCAGAGGTCTTGTGCCAAGACCTACCGCTGGCCGAGAGGCCCGCCCCTGCTGCCCTTTCTCTGTTCTTATCCCAATTTCTAACAGGAGGGGTATCAAATGCCTTTAGTTTATTATGTACCTGAGTATGAACGAGACGCTTCGCAGACCCCGTTGGATGCCGAACGCCTGTTGCGGCTTCTCGGTGTGAGCGGCAAACTGACGGGTTTCCGCTATGCGGTCTATATGGTGGAGCAAGTTCGGGATCAGCCGGAGAGTATGATTCTTATTACCAAGCGCCTCTATGCACAAACGGCGGCGCATTTTCAGACCACGCCCAGCTGCGTCGAGCGCAATCTCCGCACGCTTATTCAGAGCTGTTGGAATTATCCTGACCACAGCTTTTTGAACCTGATTGCCGGGGCTGAATTGCGACAGCCGCCGACCAATTCCCAGTTTATCGACATTCTGGCCGCTTACCTGCGAAATTGACCGACAGGGAGAAAGGCGGCGCTGCCGCCTTTCTCTTTTGCCTGTCACTGAAAATGTGGCTCAATTTGAGACAGATTTCGACACTACCGCCATTCGGCACGAATGTATCGGCAACGGTGCATCTGTGCGGGCTGGCGACAGTCCGAGAATTGAATAGGTCTATTGGATACATCCGATATGCGCCCGAAAGGAAAGCCGTGCGGGATTGAGCAGGCCATGATCCCAACTTGAGAGAGGAGGTATAGGGGGAGCAGCCTTCCGCGCACAAACAAGCCGTGGCTGGCTTGGGGGCGATGACCCGCATATCGGGGAGATACGATTGTCCAGCCTCAGTCCGAGCGTTGAAACGGCCTTGAAAGGCCGTGAGCCGTCGCAGGCAAAGGGGACAACCTGTGAGAACCGCAGGGGGTGAAATTCCCGTGTAAGGTGTGCCAGCACCGTCCAATATGTTCCTGAAATGTACCTGCCAACAAACAAAACTACATCAAAGGCCGCGCCTGCATGAGGGCGCGGTTTTTGTCGATTTTAGACTGAGAAAAAAGTGCCAGTCAGCCCTACTGCCCGGTTAAATTGTTTTTAGGTGGAAATAATGCTTTTAGGGAGGTGCAATCTTGGAAAAGCAAGAAAAGCAACACAAAATTGGAGCTGCAACCTATGTAATCGAGAGAGTGTTTACCAGCAACAAAACGCCGCAAGAAGTGGTGGCGGAGGAAATCATTACCACGGCTAAAAAAGTCGATTTTTTTGACCACTCAGGAAAGAAAATGGTATAATATTAGTGTAAATGAGTGGTTCCAGAAAGGAGGACATCATGCGGAACCACATCAAACTCGCTGATATTTACTGCCGCTTATCCGATGAGGAAAAGAAACATAAAAACGAGTCCGAGAGCATTACAAATCAACGTGCAATCATTAGGGACTATTGTGAAAAGCACGATATTATCATCGTAAAAGAATTTGTAGACGATGGCTATTCTGGCGGCAATTTTGAGCGCCCTGGCTTTCAAGCAATGCTGGATCATCTTTCGACCGGAAAGGCCAATATGGTCATTACAAAAGACCTTTCCCGGCTTGGCCGTGATATGACGGAATCAAGTTACTACGCAGAACGCTTTTTCCCTGAGAACGGTATTCATTATCTGGCTCCCGGTAATGACTTTGACTCCATGGGAGACAACCTGATGGCACCGTTCCAATTTGCCATGAATGATGTGTACCTGCGTGATACTTCCAGAAAAGTCAAGCAGACGTTAGACATGAAACGGAAGAAGGGCAAGTATGCAGCTTGTCCGCCATACGGCTATAAAAAAGCGGAGCGTACCACCGACCAGCTTGTTCCCGATGAAAATACAGCACCGATCGTCCGACAGATTTTTGAATGGGCATCAACGGGACTTTCAACGCGGACGATTGCAAACAAGCTGAACGAACAATGTATCATCCCGCCTTTGAAATACAGGGTTGAATATCGTGATAAATTCACCCCACAGGGAGCATCCAGAGCGTCAGACTACTGGAACTATACTACGGTTAAGCGTATCCTGCGAAATCGCGTCTATTTGGGACACACCGTACTTGGGAAAACCCGTAAGGTCAATGTGAAGTCCAAAAAGAAAATCTCTATTCCACAGGAAGATTGGTGCTTTACAGAAAATACCCATGAGCCATTGGTGACACAAGAGCAATTTGACCGAGCAGAACATTTCCTCGGAGAAAACACAAAGTCCCATGCGGCCAACCCTGCATTTCGCCACAGTATTTTTGGCGGGATCGCATACTGCGCACACTGCGGCACGGCAATGTGCTCCGGCGGTTCGGTCTATAAGGGTGAACGAGCGAAGTATTGGTATCTTGTTTGTAACAATCTGACAAGTCGAACAAGAAATCGCTGTGAACATGGAGCAAGAATACGATACGATGACCTAATGGAGATCATTCGCCGGGATCTGAACGAGTTGCTATCATTTGATGACGATGATATTGAGGCCATCACACAGGCAGCTGTTCAACAATCCAATGCTTCACTTGGGATTGGCGAGGACAGGGAAAAGTCATTAGCCGATATAGAAATAAGACTGAAGCGTATTGTCAAGATGATTGAACGAGCGTACCGTGATAACGCAGCCGGAAATTTAAGTGATGAATTACTGGATCAAATGATGGAGCGATTTGGAAAAGAGCGTCAGGAGCTTGAAGAACAGCGTGACAGATTGATTGAGGATACTTCGGAAGAAAGCAATATCCGCGATGCGTATGACTTGTTTTTTGACCTCGCCAGACGCTATTCCCATATCGAAACTTTAGATCGAGATATTCTTCATGCCTTCATAGAGCGAATAGAAATTGGTGAAAAAATCTTGCCAGACGGTTTAACGATTGCTGGGCCGCGAACTCCCTACCGGCAAAGTATTCGTATCTTTTACCGCTTTATTGGAGAAATCGCAAAAGACCCTGTACGGAATGTAACAAGGGTAGCAAATCTTTAAGAGGTCAAAAAACATCAAACCACCTTGGTGTGTATTGACTTCAAAATAAAACTGAGTTTTTGTGGTGAATACACACCAAGGGAGGTCGGCGTCAACCTCAAGCAGGGCTACAACGGCGATCTGACCTCCCGCGAGG
>ERZ1106954.2417-NODE-2417-length-12919-cov-10.111241_pt1 | contig 12919 bp, 13 predicted proteins | sample MGYA00403678_ERZ1106954 | MGnify/ENA primary metagenome ERZ1106954 (study PRJEB35170, sample SAMEA104062445) | human gut metagenome | biome: human gut; feature: human-associated habitat; material: faeces | place: Denmark | collected 2012-08-20 ... | reverse complement strand
TCGCTTCTTCTTTCTGGTTGCGGAGGGAGGACTTGAACCTCCGACCTCCGGGTTATGAGTTGCGGTCGGGAACTGCTATCCGTTGGGAAACAACGGTTTCCGGCGCTTTTCGGTGTGTGGGAAATCGCTCTTTGACAGCACATATCCCGTTGTTTCCGCATGGTATTTTCCCCGTGTGGGTCACGGTGTGGGTCGGGGGCATATCTCTGTATCCGTATTCCCAACATAAAACTCCGCCATATCATCCAGCCGGAGACAGGCCAGACGGCGGTACGCCGCGTTGCGATTGCCGCAGCCGCAATCAATATCAAGGATGCCGTCACCATGCCATATCCGGAAGGGCTGGTCACTGACACCGGTCAGAAAGTTGACCGGCGTGTGGCCGACGATGCAGATGGCGTCCGGATAAGGACTTCTATCCTCGGGCTTTATGCGTCCCCAGATGCGCGTATCACGGTCAGCGCCGGGACAGCCGTGAACGAGGTGAAACTTCTGTCCGCCAACAGCAATGTCCAAATGATCCGGCAGCCCGGCCAAGAAGCGCAGGATCATATTCCGCTCGTGAGATGTCCGATGGTAGAGTAACTCCCGATAGGTGGATGAGCCGCCGTTCTGCCGCCAAAGCTCACGGGCGCCAAACTCATTATGCGGCCCGAGGGTGGCGAGGCACATCTGCTCATGGTTACCCAGCAGCATGGTCATGTTGGGCGTATCCATGACCAGCCGCAGGATGTCTACACCCATGGCGCATCGGTCGATAGCGTCGCCGATGATATACAGATGGTCGTTTTTCGGAGAATCGGATCAGCGTCAGCAGTTGCTCAAACTTATCCAACTCACCGTGAATGTCCGATACGCAGTAGAGCATGCCGTCACCTCCCGCAAATCGTGTTGCTGATAAGTATACTCGATACACCGGTGATTGCAAGTAGGTTCGCGGCTCAAAAACGGTGATGCAGTAATCAAAGAATACCATGTGTTCAGATGACACAGCAAAGCAGAGAAAAAGCCATGGATGGCCCTTTACGGTCATCCGCGGCTTTTTCTCTGCTTTTTATTGCGTCCGGGTGAACAGGGGATTCCCTTTTTTAGTGATATTCCGGCTTCAAATAATATGCGGTGTTTATTTCCCCAGTACGATCAGCTCATCCTTGGGGAAGTGCGTCAGGTTTACCTTCTCGTTATTTTCGCCCAGCCAGAGAATATCCTCGATGCGGCACCCCAGCTTTCCGGGCTGATAAATGCCCGGTTCAAAGGTGATGGTGTTGCCGGGTTGGAACACGGTGTCCGAGGTGCGGTTGGCCAGTGCCAGCGGGGCAGCGCCCAGCAGGCCGATGCCGTGTCCCAGTGCGTGCTGATAACAGCCCTCCAGCCCGCTGGCCTCGATATAATCCCGTGCCACCGCGTCCAGTTCCCTGCCGTTGACGCCAATGGCGTAGTAGTCGATGGCCTTTTTCTGTGCAGCCAGCACCGTGTCATATACCTGCTGCAGCTCCTCCGTGGCGTAGCCCACGGCAAAGGTACGGGACATATCCGACCAGAATCCGTTTTTCACAAGGCCGAAATCCATGATGAGTGCATCGCCTGCCGCGATGGGCTTGTCGGAGGGGTTGCCGTGAGGCATGGAGGCGTTGGCTCCGGAGATGATCTCCGGCTTGAAGGACAGATCATCTGCGCCGTTCAGGTACATCCGGTAGACCAGCTCCGCCTCCAGTTCCTTTTCCGTCATGCCGATGCGGAACACCTCCAGCGTTTCCGCCAGCGCCTTTTCCGCCAGGCTCTGGGCGTAGCCCAGCGCATCCCGGTCCTCCGGTGTCAGGTAGGCGCGCAGCTTGTCGATGGCCATACCGGCATGGACCAGTTCCACCGGCAGCGTCCCGCGCAGATCCTCATATTCACCGATGGTCATGTGCAGATCCTCTATTGCCAGACGCTTCACACCGTGGCGGCGGATCAGTTCGTTCAGCCCTTCGGTGGAACCCAGCGTATTGTCCACCAATGTAAAGCCTTTTTCGATGAGTTCCCGTTCAGCGGCCTCCAGATAGCGGGAGTCCGTGAGATAGCAGGCATCGCCGTCCTTCGTGACGAACACCATGCCACGGGATGCGATAAAGCCGGAAGCGGCGTACAGGCGACTGTTGTCAGTAGTCAGCAGCACAGCGTCCGCGCCCAGATTCCGCACCGCCTCCGCGATTTTTTCGATCTTGTTGATACGTTCCATGTGATCCTCCTATTCCTGCGCCAGCAGTTTTTGCAGCGCAGCGGTGTAGACAGCCTTCATGCGATAGAGGTCATCCACGGTGATATACTCATTTGGCTCATGTTCTGTGTTGGCTCCGCCGGGGAAGCCCGGCCCGAATGCCACGATGTTCTTCATCACCCGCGCATAGGTGCCGCCGCCGATGGCGATTGGCTCCGACAGATCACCTGTGACCTCCCGGTAGGCAGACAGCAGCGCCTGCATGAGCGGGCCATCCTTTTCCATGTAGAGCGGCGCGTTTTCATAACAGCACGTGACCGTCTGGCCGAGTTGCCGGGCGGCGTTCTCAATGCGGGTCAGAACTGTCTCCTTTCCGCACGTCACCGGATACCGCACATCCAGATACAGGCAGATCTGTCCATCCGTCGTTTCGATGCGCCCCGGATTGACCGAGAGCCGTCCGCTGACATCATCCGTCAAATCACCGCAGCCCAGCCCCTCGCCGAAACACCCATCGCCCAGCAGCGACAGATATGCCCCGGCATAGGGCGGAGGTGCCTCGTGCGCCGCCAGCCGCCGCATCAGTGCCGTGATGGCGTTCCGTCCCTCCCACGGAAGGCTGCCGTGTGCGGTAAGGCCCGTCTCCTGCACGCATGTACCGTCACACAGCACTGCGCGGCAGTGATCCGCCACCATGTTAGGCGCTTCGCCGCCCCGCAGGCTTTGGAAGCCGCTGCCGGCCAACGGCGCTGTCAGCTTCAGCAGCAGGACGCCCTTCTCCGCGAAAATGGCCGGGAAAGCGCCGTCCGGCGTAAAGCCGCAGTCCGGCAGCTGCTCATGCTGCTTGTACAGCTCCATGTCCGCCCATTCGCCTGTCTCCTCGTCCTGCCCCAGAATGAGGCGGATACGGCGGGCCAGCGGGACGCCGCTGTCCAGCAGCTCCTTCATGGCATAGATGCACGCGATCACCGGACCCTTGTCATCCTGTGCGCCCCGTCCATAAAGGCGGCCCTCCGACAGAGTGCCCGCGAACGGCGGATACGTCCAGCCGCTGCCGGCAGGTACGGTATCCAAATGTGCCAGAATACCGATCAGCTCCGGCCCGCTGCCGATCTCCGCATAGCCGTAGTGCCCGTCCGCGTTTTTCGTGCGGAAGCCCATACGCCGGCATAGCGCCAGTGTATGCTCCAGTGCCATGGCCGGCCCGGCACCATACGGGTATTTTTCATCGCCGCTGCCGGAGACGCTCTCGATGGACAGCAGCGCTGTCAGTGCCGCGATCATACGGCGTTACAGGAAGCTGATGATGACACCGGCCAGAATACCGGTCACCAGCGAGATAGACACCACACCGGAGATCACGACCTTCGGCTCGTAATAGGCCTTCAGGCGCTCCGCTGTTTCATCCGACATCTCGCTCTCCTGCCGGACGGCGGCCAGCGCCTCGGCGGAAATGTTCAGCGTGACGGGATAGCCCACCATGCAGGCAATGGACAGAGCCAGCACCTCGTAGAAGTCCAGCTTATAGACCTTGCTCATCAGCAGGCCCGTCAGGATGCAGCCCAGCAGACCGGCCAGCATGACCACAAAGAATTCCACCGCGATCACGCCCACATCGCCCAGCTTCATGGTGACGAAATCCGCCATCAGAGACAGGTAAACGATATCCAGCAGGACGGACATGCAGCCCACCTTTACCAGACAGTTATGCTCCAGCAGACCCAGCTCTGCAAACACAAAGCCAAAGATAATGTAGAAAATGTACGGACTCAGGCCCACAAGGTCGCCGATCTTGCCGGACACGAAGCAGATCACGCCCAGCACGAACATCACATAGAAGAAGTTGTTCCGCAGGAAATCCGGCACCGGGATCAGCGGCTTTTTCTCGCTGCGTTCTTCGGCGCTGACGGCCAGCTCGGGAACCTTTCCGTTCTTGACCCGCAGCAGCATACTCTTGCGGATGCCGTAGTTGCACAGGGGATAGCCAAGGATGATCTGCATATTCATGACGCACAGCACCAGCGCGATCAGGCGGGCGTTTTCGTGTTCCTGCGCGAACTTGATGAAGATCATGGCAGCCTGTCCGCCGCCGGCCACCTCCACCGTACCGAACAGCGCGGATTCCATATTGATAATGGTGCAGCCCGCCAGTGCGCCGATGCCCACGATCAGCGCCACGGTACACAGCGCGATGACACAGGTGCGCCCTTCACTTTTGATGCCTTTCAGGGTGATGGAGGTGCCGAAGCTGGCGATCAGAAACGGCAGGCCCCATGTGTAGGTGATGTCACAAAAGCCGGTAACAGCCACCGTGTCCTCCGGGATGATGCCGAACTGTCCGCCGAAAATGATGAACGCGAACATGGCGATGACCAACGTGGGGATCTTGTACTTGGTGAATTTGGAAAGCACCTCGCCTACGGCAAATATGCCGCAGAGAATGATGATTCCTACAAACAGGCTGGTTGTCATATCTCTCTTTCTCCTTTCGCTTTTTGGAACTTATGCCTGTGCTGAGGGATCGGGCTTTACAGGAACGAATTTGGTGCGGTTCATCACGGGGTGCTGGAGCCTGATGGCGCCCTTGCTGGGGCAGACCATGACGCAGGCACCGCAGTACCAGCACTCACCGGGATAGACGACGATGGGGTGTTTGCCTTTCTCCGGATCGGGGATCATGATATCGCATTGACAGATATTGGCGCAGCTGTTACAGCCGATACATTTCGTCTCGTCAAACAGCAGCGGCGTAGCGCTGCAGGGAACTACGGAGACCTTCAGTTCATTCATCTTCATCCGTTTTCACCTCCGATGTAATCCTGATTCCGATTCTCGTACTCTGTTTCCAGATCGCCGAAATAATCGCCGGGGATATCGCCGCGGACGATCCGGCCGTTTTCCTGACGGATGGTGATGAAGTGATGATCCTCCGGCGGGTCCATCTCCGGATAGTCGCTGCGCTCAAAGCAGAGCTGCTTGGAGCTGGATTTCCGCAGCAGGCAAGCCTGCAGGATCATCTCCGCCACATCGAGGATATCCAGCACCTCGTGGGTGCGCATCAGATCATGAGGATTGAAGCAGTACAGCTGCGGCACGATGTCACGGCGGTAGCTCTTCAGCAGGTCAACGCCCTCGTTCAGAAGTGCGTCGCACTTGACGCCGCCGCAGTAATTCTGCATGGCCTTGGAGATGGCGAAGTTCAGTTCCTTCCACGTCACGCCCTCTGTGCGGTACATGGGGGCGTACAGGCGCTGGATCTCGTCGTCGATCTGTCTGCGCTCCACCTCACCCAGTGCGACGGAGGCCGCATAGTCAGAGGCCTTGCGGCCTGCATAGTAGCCGGTGGCGCAGGCAAAGCCCGCGCAGTCAGAGGCAAACAGCTGGTCGCCGGCGGCATAGATGCCGTCGATATTCGTCTTGAGATCCCAGTCGTGCATGATGCCGCCGGGTGCCCCGAAAAGCTGCCGCTCCTGAGGCAGGAACGCGGCGGACTGCCAGCCGGTGCCGTAGCTCTGCATGGCGTATCGGGCGGGATCAAAGCCCTTTTCGTTGTAATACTGGAGAACGGGGATCTTGGTCTTGCCTTCCTCGCCCACCATCATGCCCCAGATCACGCGGCGCTCGTCCTCGGGCATCCGGCTCAGGTCGGCATAAAACGGCAGCTGGTAGCCGCGCTTCATCAGCTCGTCGAAGGGCATGGTTTCCGGGCCGCGGTACTCATACTTCGGCTCGTCGATAACGCCGCCCTTGAGGAAGAACTTCTGCCCCTTGACGGGATAATAGCGCTCGGAAACGGTCTTGAGCACATTTCCGTCCCGGTCAAGATAGGGAATCTCCACACCCCGCGCATCCACCATGGTGGCGGCGTACCAGGTGTTGTGGTTGTTGCCGGCGCTGTATGGCGGGAAGCTGCGTCCGGCGGCGGAAAATTCACCCTTGACGGACTTCTCCATCATGGTAAACTCCATCCCGGCGCGCCAGCCCATGGCATGTCCGCTGCCGATGGACTGCATGGGGCGGAATTCGCAGATGCCCACCAGGTCGGGATTGAACAGCCACACCCGGGCGGGGCGGGACATGGTGAGGATCGTCGCCTTTGCCCGGAAGATCATGATCTTGCCCGTGCGCGTATTCATGCCGATGGCGCCGATGCCCCGTTTCTTTCCGTTCTCTACAGCCGTCAGGAGGCAGGTGGCCTCGGTGTGGTCGCAGATGGTCACGCCCAAGCGCTTCATCTCATTATAAAGAGCAGGTTTGAACGTAGAACCCCATACCCGCAGGGTAAAACGGTTCTTATAGTCATAGGCGAACATGAGCTTCGTCTCGTCATCGCGGAACTCAGCGCCCTTGAATTCATCCTCCGTATCCCGGATCTTGCCGCCGAAGCGCTCCAGATCCAGCAAGCGGTCATACCCCTCACGGCACTCGATATAATGCGCGATGCCGTTGGAATAGTGATCCTGCTCGTCCACATACGCCTCCGCGATCTCCTTCGGCGTCACGCCGGAACAGGGATTGGTGCAGGCGGATTCCCAGTGGTCAAAGCCGGTACCGCCGGAGCCGCTGCGCTTTGTAGCGCCCTTTTCCACCAGCACGACCTTCTGTCCCCTGCGCGCAGCGGCGATGGCAGCAAAGCATCCTGCGAGGCCGCCGCCCAGCACCGCTACATCCGCAGTGATGACCTCCTCCTGCCCGAATTCATTGGCATAGGGCCATTTCATCTCTTGCATAATCGATCTCCTTTCGTGCCGGAATCGGTACCATTCCTTCTTGTTCGCAGTATAGCTTGCATCTTTAGATTATGCAAGATGCAATATGTAAAATGCACTGTTTTTGGCTGAATAGACAACCGGAAACTGTCTGCCTTGTAGAAAATGCACAGTTTTGTTCGGCGATACGGGCAAACGCCAAATACTGCATTGTGTTTTCCGCAAAATATGTTATGATTCTAATACAACCTTGAAGCAGCGGAGGCGGCGTATGCGCAGACAGATACAGACCATGACCGAGCAGATCTATCACGCGATACGGGCGGATATCTTTGCACAGCGGCTGCACTTTGGCGAGAAGATCACCACAAAGGCGCTGCAGGAACGGCTTGGCGTCAGCTCCACACCCATCCGTGAGGCGCTGGCCCGTCTGGAGAAGGACGGGCTGATCGTGGTGCAGCCCAATACTGGTATGCGCGTGGTGTCTTACACGGAGAAAGATGTGTCGGATATCTACACGTTGATGACAGAGCTGGACGCCGTTGCGCTGCGGCTCGCCTGCGCCGGGCCAAAACGCTCGCATCTGGTCGATGCGCTGCGCACTCTGCAGGAGGAGGCGGTACTGCCGCTGATGCAGGGCGATGCGGAGCGGTGGGAGGAACTGAGCGATACATTCCATCTGCTTTTCTATCAGTGGGCGGGGAATCCCTACCTGAGCGATGCGGCCAGCAAGACCCGCAGCCAGCTGACCGTGTTTTCTTACGCCTACCAGCAGTCCGCCGCCTGTCAGGAAGATATCCAACGCCAGCACGACACCATCCTGCACTGTCTGGAAAACGGTGATGATGCCGCCGCCGAGGAGGCTCTGCGCAGGCATTTCGCCAGCTCACTGAAAAAGGCGCTGGACATTCTGCACGCCGCACAGGCATAAGGCCGGTTTATGGATATCAACGATCTGAAATTGTTTGCCCGTGCCGCTGAGTTGGGCAATATCACCCATGCCGCGGCGGAACTGGGCTATACGCAGTCTGCCGCCAGTCATGCTCTGCGGCGGTTGGAGCAAAATCTGGGAACGCAGCTTTTGCAGCGGCTGCACATGGGCGTCTGCCTGACGGAAAACGGCAAAGAGCTGCTGCCCTATGTGTCCACCATGATGGCCGCGCAGGAGCAGCTGCTGCAAAAGGCGGCAGATCTCAGCGGCAGTGTGTCCGGCGTGGTATCGGTGGGCTGCATCAGCAGCGTCGCCATCCGCTGGCTCCCGGCGCTGATCGAGCGCATGGCCGCGTGTTATCCCTCCGTGCAGATCCGGTTTCAGGACGGCGACTACGAGGCCGTGGAGGAATGGATCCTGAAAAAGAAGGTGGAGGTGGGCTTCCTCTCCGCTTCCACCCGCCTACCTTTCCGACTGACACCATTGGTGGAGGACGATATGCTGCTGGTGCTGCCCTGCGGCCATCCGCTGTGCGAATCAGCAGAAGTGCCGCTGGCGTGTTTGCGGGAGGAACGGGTCATCGTCCCCGCCGAGGGCATCGACTACGATGTGGGAAATATTCTCCGCCGTGCCGGATGTACCGTAACAGACAGCGCCAGTGTTAACAGCGACTACTCGGCCCTGACGCTGGTGGGACAGGAGCGGGGCGTGACCATCCTGCCCCGGATGCTGCTGGGGGACTATGACGAACAGCGTATCCAACTGCGCTGTCTGGAGGGCCATCCCACCCGTACCATCTGTCTGGCGACGCTGTCGCAGCAGCGGCTGTCTCCGGCGGCGGAGCTGTTCTGCCGGTATACCACCGATATGTTCCACGCCCATATATAGAAAATGCAGGCAAATGCCCGCGTTTTCTTTTTAATATCGTCATGAATCAAATTCATGGTGGCTGGGAAAAATGTCCATTTTACAAGTTTCCGCGCACCTGATAGGATGTCCTTTGGATGGAAAAGAGCGTCCTACCGGGAGGCAGAAACACATGGACAAACTGCAGCACACATTCCTGCGCTACGCACAGATCACATTGGGGTGCGCCCTGTACGCACTGGGCTTTTGCTGGTTTTACGCACCCAACCAGCTGTGTATGGGCGGCTTTACCGGCCTTGCGCAGGTCATCAGCCAGTTCCTGCCCCAGATCCCTATCGGCGTTCAGGTATTACTGATGAATCTGCCGCTGTTTTTCCTGATCTGGAAAAACGTGGGACGCGATTGGTTCATCGCCTCACTGTACGCCATGACGGTCAGTTCGCTGCTCATCGACCTGCTGGACAAAGCGGTGACGTTCCAGCCCATTGAGCCGGTGCTGGCCTGCGTGTACGGCGCGGTGCTGGTGGGTGCAGGCTGTGGCCTGATGCTGCGGCAGAACGCCACCGTAGGCGGCACCAATCTGGCGGCGCGGCTGCTGCGCCTGCGGTTGGAGCGGGTCTCCATTGGCACGCTGTGCAGCCTGCTGGACGGCCTGATCGTGGTGCTGTATGTCATCGCCTTCCGCAACCTGAGCCATTGCCTGTACGCGGTGGCGTCTTTGTATCTCATCTCCCTCATCATGGATCGGGTGGTGTACGGCGGCAAGCAGTCCAAGGTGGCGTGCATCATCTCTGACCGGCACGAAGAACTGACTGCCGCACTGCTGGAGATGCACCGGGGCATCACGCTGCTGGATGGCGAGGGCGGCTTTACCCATCAGGCGCACAAGGTGATCCTGTGCGCCTTTGCCAAGAATCAGATCATCGACCTGAAAAAGAGGGTGCAGCAGGTAGATCCTGATGCATTCATCATCGTGTACGACGCCAACGAGGTGCTGGGCAAGGGCTTCGGCGCCTATCAGCCCGGCAGCGTGTAAGCGCACAGCAGCAGTCATCGGCGGCTACTGCCAGGGGTGCGCGGGGCATCACGCCGGAGGAGGTCATTGTCACCATCCCCGGCGCGGACAACAAGAAAGAAATTGGCGAGCATCAGCGGGCGCGAAGCGCACCCGCTGATAAATTTTCTCCCATTTGACTCAAATCGGTTTGAGAATATCCATCCATTTGCGGACGGCAACGGGCGCGTGGGACGGACGCTGCTGAACTACTGGTTGATGATCAACGACTATCCGCCTGCCATCGTCTACGAGGAGGATCGCCGCGCCTATTATGACGCGCTGCAAGTTTATGATGAGCAGGAGGACTTGACGCCGTTGGTGCAGTTTTTGGAGGATCAGACGGTCAAAACGTGGTCACGCAGTGTGGACGGCAAAAGCCCTGCACAGCACAAAAAATTGCATTTATTTTTGCTGTGATGCGTGCGCGGCGCGATTTTGGGGAGACATCGCAATTCTTTTCCGTTGACTTCTTCCCTCTTCTGTGATACTTGTTTGTCGCAGGAGGTGAGAACCATGTATGATACCCTGCGGGAGCTGCATCGCAAATTCTGGAAAGAACTGCCCATACCCAAACTGGAACGGCAGTACGACGAGGCTTTTCGTGAGCTGATGCGTCGGCTGGAAAAATCGGAGCGCAAGCTGGTGCTGCGGCTACTGGACACAAGATGTCTGCTGGCGGAAAATGCTGCGTTCGACAGCTTTGCGTGTGGCTTTCGGCTGGCACTGGAACTGACAACGGAATCACAACAACACAAAAAAGAACGGTCAGAGGAAGCTCTGGCCGTTCTTTGCGCAACGGAGGAGGAACAAGATGCACACTAGAATCATGTTATTGACAATCGGTGCGGCGCTGCTGCTCACGACCTGCGGACAGATGCGGAACAGCTCAATAGAAAAGACATCGCCGCCAACACCGGCGGTGCAGGAAGAAGCGCGGCAGCCACAAGCAACACCTGAGCCAACAATGACAGCGCAGGAACCGGACACAGTGCTGATCACAGTGCAGGAGCAACCACCAAAAGAGAATACACATCAAGAGGAAAGCACTCCGCAAACCGCCGCTACCCATGAACCCGTCGCGGAACCTACCCATTCAGAGGACATCCCCTCCGAGACCGTCCACGCAAAAACAGGATATGTTGAGCCAGAGCCTACACCAGAACCTGAACCGGCATCCACGCCATCTGCGCCCGCAGACCGTCAGGCGGCCATCAATGTCGCCAACGCCTATGCGGTCACACAGTACGGTGTCACCACAGACACAAGCCTGACAATGGACAACAGTGCCTACCGATTCCCGGCGGCAGTACCGGTGGAGAACTCGCAGGAAACACTGGAAGCCAAGGCGCGAGACATGGTAGACTTCACCTTCCGCCAACTCATGATGCAGGCGGGCGTGGATACCATCGCGGACGCCGGTTTCCGCTGCAATGTCTACATCGTGGAGGATGGCGGCAGTCTGCTGATCTACGTCCTCTACGACGGTTAAGCGGTGCAAAACCTGCGCCGGTGTAAACCTGCTAAAAAGTCAAGCCCTAATTAAAAAAAGTTATAGGCAGAAAAAGAGTATAGCAAAGCAGAGGCGGCAAAACGGAACACTTGGCCGCCTCAAATAAAGCATTGGAGATCTCAGCTCATTCTATTGCCGGCAAGCTGCGGTAGAGCTCTGTGACCTTGCCATAATAGACTCGGAGGAACTTATTCAGGCCAGCCACCATAGCGAGTTTACCACTCTTTCCCTCGCCGCGTTTTTTCTCAATGAATGTAAAGATCGGGTCGTTTGCCGGCTTGTGCATCACATAGCTCTGCATGACTTCGTACCCGGTCTTACGCAGATAGCGATTTCCCCGCTTGGAGATATGCCGGTTATTCGCGCAGAATTTGCCGGACTGGTACGGCGGCGCATCGATGCCGGCGTATGCGATGAGAGCCCGCTTGCTGTGAAAGCGTCGGACATCTCCGATCTCCGCGATCAGGCGCGGAGCCAGCGTGTCCCCGATGCAGGGCATTTCGCGCACGAGAGAATATTCCGGCAGAGTCTTGGCGAGAGCTTGCATCTGTGTTAAAATAGCGTCACGGGACGCCTCCACTGTGTGGAGGACTCGTATCGCTTCCGTAATGACGATCTGCGTGGATGGTGCATTGGGAAGCACAGGGATACCGTTTTGAGCTGTGGCAAAGATGAGCGCTGCCATACGTTCGCAATTGCGGTATCCCTTTTTTTCCGCCCATTTGCAATAATCCTTCCGAAAGCGCGTTTCTCCCATTTCGAGGATGTGAGTGGTGTGACGATACCGCAGGACAAAGTCCGAAAGCTTGTGCCGCCCTGCATGGTCGTTCATGAGCTCCTGCATACCGGGCAAAACCTGATCACAGATGGCATTAAAATCGACCTTTGCCTTGATCAGCATGGAGGTCATCTGGTAATACTGCCGCGCCAGAAGCTGAAGCTCCCGATATGTATCCTCCGGCAGTCTGGCCGGTTGAAGCTCCTGCCAATAGGCCAGACCGTACAAAGCGATCTGCATAGCGTCGATTCGATCGGTCTTCACCTTGCGGATACTTTGTGAGCAAAACCGCTTCATCCGCAGCGAATTGACGACGGAGACGAATATTCCGTTCTCCAACAAAGCAGCCACCACCGGGCAATGGTAGCTGCCGGTGCTTTCCAAAACGGCACGAACCTCTTCGCCGCTGCTGCGCAGCAGTGATACGAGCTCCGACATTCCTTCCCTTGTGTGCTGAACTTCAAACGGAGCGTACACGATTTCTCCCCCTGGCTTCATTCCGCACACGGTGCTTTTTCCTTTGGACACATCGATCCCGATACTGAGCATGGGCATTCCTTCTTTCCTGATAAAATATTGCAATGCTTCCGCACCGGCTTATTACGATTCAATTTGGTTCGTGACGCGCACGCGGCATAGCCGGAGCAACCTGCTCAATCGAATCTTTATAACAAGAGGGCGGAGGACTGTTTACAGCTCGAGCGCTTGGCTCACCAAAGAAACCGTCCATCCATTGCCCTCCCATTATAACAAAAATAAGCATAGTCTCCGAGGCTTCATATCCGCTTCGGGTGCTATGCTTATTTTGTACCAGACAAAGAAAAGCAGAACTGACATCCGTCAGTTCTGCTTTTCTTTCTGTGTATA
>ERZ1106954.2413-NODE-2413-length-12935-cov-3.461335_pt1 | contig 12935 bp, 12 predicted proteins | sample MGYA00403678_ERZ1106954 | MGnify/ENA primary metagenome ERZ1106954 (study PRJEB35170, sample SAMEA104062445) | human gut metagenome | biome: human gut; feature: human-associated habitat; material: faeces | place: Denmark | collected 2012-08-20 ... | reverse complement strand
TAGATTAGTATGAGTATCTAGGAAAGGAATTTGAAAAATGATTAAATATCACTTACTTATTGATGAAAGAAGTACAATTTCTTTATTTACAAACAAACTAAAAGATGCTTCAACAATTAGGTTTTTCGGATTAAGTAAAAATTATTCCGAAGCTACAAATAATTTGCCTAATATTTATCTTAGCGATATTGTTGTTGTATCAGAAAATTTGGGTATTCAATTTTTAGACAATTTCAGTCATCTTTTGTTACAAATAGTACAACGTCTAGTCATGCGTGTAAAGTTGTTAAACTTGTATTAACTAAAGATGAAGTAAATGAAGTTAATGCTTCTTTATATAAAGAAATGGGCTATGATGATTGCATATCTTTAAAAGAAAGTGATAAAGATCTTATAAAGCATTTGAATACGTTGGTTTATCAAAAACTTTGTTCTTTGTATAATCATAGTTTAAAGAAATCTTTGGATGACGGAATTGAAATTCCAGGATTTAATGAGATTATGGTTGATATATTACATGATTTTGGAATTCCAGCATCTTTAACTGGTTATCAATATCTAAAAAGAGCTATTGAAATGGCATTTTTGAATATTGATACTGTAGTTGGTGGTGTAACTAAAGTTATTTATCCAACAATTGCACAAATGTATAATACCACTTCTCCTAGAGTTGAAAGATCTATGAGGCACGCTATTGAAACTGGTTGGTGTCGAGCAAAAATAGAAACTATGGAAAAGATTTTCTCTTATTCCTATTCGAATGAAAAGGGAAAACCTACAAATGGTGAGTTTATAGCTAATATTTCTGATTATTTGATTATTCATTTCAGAAAAGAAAGAAAAGAATACTTATCGGCTCATCCTGATAATGTTGAAAATGTCAATCATATCATTAATATCTCTAATGCTGTTTCAATTGGAAATAATAAAGAAAAGGAACCTGTAATTTAATCTTTGCTGAAGCCGTTGTGAAATATTGTCTAATTACAAATAATGATGAATTAATACAAGCAATTACAATAAAAGCTTATAATTCTAAACATTTGAAATGCAATTGTATTATAAAATCAATGCATTCATTTTATGAAAATTTAGATAGATTATATAAAAGTGATGTTTTACTTGTTGATTCACGAATTAATAAATATGTTTTTCGCGTATTACAATTATTTATCATAAAAAGTCATAAATATAAAAATGCCTATAAAATTTTGCGTATAATTTTAACAACTGAAAATGATAAAAATAATTTTAATTATTTTAATATTGGTTATAATTTAATGTTGAATATTGATAATTTAGATAAATATCCCTCTGGATACTTAAGAAGTAATATTATAAGTTATCGGAAATATTTAAAAGATTATAAAAAATTTTTGGATAATAAGATTGTAGCAAATAATTTAAGAACTGAATATGTTCTAAGGCAGATGAAGATACCTACTTATCTTACTGGATATAAGTATTTAAAATTTTATTTGCAAACTGAAAAGTTGACAATTTCAAATATAATTGGAAAAAATGAGGATTATATATTGAGTACGATAGCTATAAAATATAAAAAACCAAAATATAAAATAAAAAGAAGTATAGTTTCTTCAATAGAAACGAGTCATTACTTTTTAAAAGAAACAATGTTTAAAGTTGCATTTTTTAGTTCGAAAATACCATCTGTTTCTGAATTTATTGCTGGTCTTTCGTTTCTTCTATTTTTACATGAAAAAACATATTACATCGCCTCTTTTAATGATAAAATCTCAGCAAAAGAAAGGCCTCTTGATGAACAAAGAGACCTATAAATTTAATTTGTTATATTATATTGAAGTCATCCATTGAAATCTGGGATTCAATTTCATCTAGAATATTCATTTCATCTCCAGAAAAGTTTTTCTTACTTCCGTGAACGAATTTTGCTTCATAAGTATCAGTATATTTTCCGGAAGAGGTGTTACCAGTTGTTTGAAATAATAAAGACATAAGTTTATTGTCTTATATATAGAAAGTGAAAGCATCTATATTTTCTGTGTTTGTGCCATAAGAACTTACAGAGTGGAGTTGAGCTTTAATTTCTAATGAGCTTCCAGATTTTGTTCCAGAAACAGAGACATTAATTTTTGAATTATTAACTATAGTTTGACCTAATCCATAGGTTTCAAAGTTATTATATATACTAGCAATTTCATTCCAATATAATGGATTGGCATCTAAATATTCTCTGGTATTTGTAATATAGCTTTTGGCCATAAAAGCAAATGCAGAAGTAATATATTTTGAGAATTTACCACCACGAAGAATTCCATAACTTTCAGCTTTAGTAAATATTCTGAAATCAGATTTATCACCTATTGGTTGATCAGAACTATCCATTAATTGAATTGTACCATTATTATCCAAAATTCCATTGGCATAAGAAATAATTTTTCCTTCGAATATTGCATCGCCAAATTCTGTTCTATCTGTTGTTGCAAAATCAAAAGCATTGTGATATTTCATAGAATAGTTTGTTTGTCTTATATTATTAGAATAAGCATAGATATTTTTTACAATTTCAAAAGCTGTGTTTTCATCAATTAAACCATCATTTAAATTGGAAATGTCGACAATATATTTTGGCGCGTTATGAATATTATTTTTATTTTGAATGTCATCAAAAGTATAAAGAGAATCATTAAAAATATCTTTTTCACCGAATTGAATATTTGTTATTGTATATGATGTTATTGAAGATGTTCCTATTTCAAAATCTGTGTCTAAACTTCCAATCATACTTCTATTTTGTGATTTTATTTTTGTGAATGTATTTGTTGATGTATTGTAATCAACTTCGAAATTAATTATTACTGGTTTGTAGTCATCAGTTCCGGGAAATTTACTTGTTAGTGAGTAATGTTCAATTCCATTTTCAATGTTATATTCAATTATTGGAGTTTCATAACCGCTTTCTGTAGGAAAATAACTATTAGGATCTGAAAAGGCAGTTTTTATATCAGTAATAATACCTAGGTAATTAAAATATGTATTTAAATTTCTGTAATAATCCGTTTCATAGCATTCAACGAATGATTGTTCTTTCATAGAATTGCAGATGAAGTAATCATATATATAATTATTTTTTAAATATATTTGTCCCTTGGCTTTAGTATTTAAGACAGCTTCGGTTTTTTCAACACCATCGAGAGAGTCAACAGATATGTTATCGACAATTACATCATTATTATATAATTTGAACTTATGAGTAGCCTCGTAGTTAACTAGACCAGTTGAAACGTTTCCAGTAACTATATATTTGGAATTGTTATAGGAATTATATGAATATGAACGATCAATAAAATTATAACTTACGATATTATCTAAATTTATTTCTGATAAAAGTTGTACCACTTTTTCTTCAGGTTTAATTGTTGAAGAGGAACTATTACTAGATGAACTTGATGAAGAAGAACTCGATAAAGAAGAACTTGATGAAGAAGAGTTAGAAATAGTGGAAGAAGTAGAAGTGTTTTGTGAATTATTGGATTTAGAAGATGATGAGACTGAGGTAGAAGGAGTAGTTGTGCAACTGGCTAAAACAGTTAATGTTGCAATTAGTGAAAATAAATATTTTTTCTTCATTTTAAATACCTTTTATTTTGCTTCGAAATAATATGTTAATAGAGAATCACTATCCAAAGTGCCAATATCGTATTCGGTTCCATCTTCTAAGAAGAATAATTTTGATTCAAGACTTTTTGTATCGTCAGATATTTTATAAGCAATACCAGTTTTAATTGTTGGAAGGTAATAGTAATTATATTCATCATAATCACCATTTGTTAGATTGAAAGAATTGAAAGTAATAGTTTTATTAGTTTCATCGATAGTAACATCATATTCTGTAATATATGTAAACTGAGCTTCATTAGCTTCGATATAAAGCATGGCTTTAGTACTTGAAACAAATTCTAAACGATTAGATGTTATATCTGTGCTATGTTCCATACTTGTATCTTTGCAGACATATGTAGTTGCTAAAATCTTATCGATAAATGATAAATCTTCTTTTTTTTCATTTACATTAATAGATAATGTCTTCCTGATGGTTTTATCAAGTCTACTTGTGGCAGTAATTGTAGCTTTACCAGCAATATCGCTTTGATAGGTGTAAGTGTTATTGTTATTTTTTGTTAATTCTCCAACGCCTTCTAATGTTACATCAACATCTTGTAATGTTATAGAGGGTAAAACTTCAAATGATATATTTTCTAATTTTTCACCAGCGTTGATGGTGATTTGATCATCGGTTTCTTTTCCATTAACTTTTGCAGTTATAGAAGAAGGGGAAGGAGTATTAACAGAAATGTACAACTCGGTTTTAACTTGATTTTTTAAGGAATAAATAGTTAATTTACATACACCAGCGCCGATAATTTTTATTGATCTGCCAGCATCTTCAATTGTAGCAACTTCTGAATTGCTGACTTCATCTATGATGATTGAATCGATGCGGCTATCAGCATATTTAGGTTGTTGATTTAAATAACTAATATAATAATAATTTCCAATTTCAAATTTGTTTGCTTCATAGCCGTCCTTAGTAGCTAGAACAGGAGTATAGGAAGTGAAATATAAATTGTTTGGATTCAATTCATAGTTTTCTATTGTGGTTAATGATCCAAATATTTGTTTATATTCAGTAGAGTACATCTCACGATATTGAGCATTTTCCTTTAATTCTTTAGTTGTAAAATCATAATAAGTATTATCATAAACATAAGAAACAACTTTTATATCTGTCAATATACCATCACTGTTAAATTTATATTCACCATGGTTGAAATATACTTCACCAGTTGAAACTGAAGAAGGATAAGTTTCTATGAATGATGTATCAGCAAAAACTATATTATCTTTTTCAACAGTTTTAAGATTTCCTAGTCCTAAACCACCAAAATACATAGGTATAGAACCAAAACCGATAGAGTTTTCATAAAGACCGTTGAAATGGGATTTAGCAATTTCGGATAATCCAACATGAGAATTCATTATCATTGTTGTAGAACGTGTTAAAGCATCATCTCTGGTAATTTGAGTTTTGCTATCGCTGACTGAATCTACAATTGCTTTTTTATAAGGAGTAACCAAATGTTGTCCGTTATCAAGTACTTGATATTCATAATAGTTACCATCACTCATTCCTTTGAAAATATGAGAATTATATGAGTTTTCTTCGCTATTAGTTTCCCCATATTTTGTATATGAAGTTGTAGTTGTTGTATCACCTATCATCAACCTATCAGTTCCGTTTTTATGAATGTTGAATTTAGTTGATTGAACAGCATGAGTTCTATTTTCATTAATATCTAAGGTATTAAAGTCTAAATTAACATCATATTGAGAAACAGTTAATCTTTCTTCTTTTTCTTTAGATGAATCTAGCTTTGCCACAATTTCAGAAGTATCTTTTTCACCTTCGTTAATAATTTTTAAAGCGAATTCTTTTGAAATATTAGTTCCTCTTACCTTTAAAGTTAAAATTACGCTTTCAGCTTTTTTTAGTGGTGTAATGATGTTGGTATTTGGATCAAAGCTAACTACTCCATCAATACTAAATGAAGCCTCAAGAATGTTGTCTTTAGAATCAGTAGAATCGAAAGAAACATTTAATGGATAAGATTTACCTAATATTAATTTATAGAATGTTGTATTTTTCAATGTGATAGTTTCAACTGAAGAGTCGAAATTAGCATCGAACTTGGAAACTGTTGAAGATATTACTTCTATTGCTAAAGTATCTTGAATATTTCCATCATCGCTTGATACTGTGATTATACAATTACCACTTTGTCTTGCTGTGATTAAACCATTGAAAGAAACTGAGGCTATATCCGTATTTGATGATGAATAATTCAAAATTTTATTTGTAGCATTTGTGGGTAATACTTCTACATTTAATTGTATAGTTTGACCTACTTTTAAAGTAGTTACTTCCTTATTTTTAATTGTTACAGATTTGACGTGAATATCATCTTCTTGTGATGAAGAATTGTTTGATGAAGAAGAACTCGATGTTGAAGAAGATGAATTAGAAGAAGAACTACTACTTGGTGCAATTGTTGTTGAAGAAATTGTGCTAGAACTTGATGAAGAAATATTAGAAGAGGATGAAATAGATGAAGAAGTATTACTGGCTGAAGAACTGCTGGATGAAGTATTGACATTGCAAGAAACGAGTGACATAAGTAGAACGCTTATTGCTAACAACCTTTTTTTCATTTAAAAGCTCCATTCCGCCGCGTCCGCGGCATAAATTTATATCAGTCGAATTATGTATTTTCGGTTGGGTTTCGGTTATTTCTCCTTGACCGCTTTAAAAGCGGTACGGCTTTGCAGCCGCCTATGATTCAAAAAACGGCTTTGCGTCGGAAAGCACAATATTCAGCTCCGGAAATCTTGCGGAAAGAAATTCGCCAAGAAATTCGCAGATAATGTTTTCTGTTTCAAAGTGTCCCGCGTCAATTATGTTAAGCCCCAGCTCGCGCCGTCTGTGCGTGGTGGTGGTTTAAGTCCGCGGTGACATACGCGTCGGCGCCGGCGTTGTATGCGCAGTACATATTACTGCCGCCGCTGCCGGAGCAGAGCGCGACTGTCTGCACATTCTCCGCGGGGTTGCCCATGAATTTTATTGCGCGGCAGCCGAGGGTCTCCCTGACATATGCCATAAAGTCCTCAAACAGCATGGGATATTCAAGAGTGCCTACACGACCTATGCCGTCAAGGAGCTTGCCGGAAGGCTCTGCGCACTCGTCGGGAGTGAATTTGCGTACATTCTCAAGACCGAGCTTTTCGGCAAGACGGTCATTCATACCTCCGTCCGCCTTGTCAAAGTTGGTGTGCATGGAATATGCCGAGATGTCGCTGCGCACAAGGGTGCGCACAATCCGTCCGATTGCGTCCGACTCGGTTACGCTTGACAGCGGATGAAAAATAAGCGGATGATGCGATATTATCATATCGGCGCCGCACTCAACCGCCTTGTGAACATTTTCCGAGGTAATGTCAAGGCAGACAAAAACGGTTTCGATTCGCTGGTTGACATCGCCGACCATAAGTCCCACGTTGTCCCATTCCTCTTTAAGACTGCGCGGCGCAAGCGCTTCAAGCTCGTCTGTTATATCGGATACTCTGTACATTTAAAAACCTCCTTAGTGCTATGTCAGTTCGGTGATTATACCGTTTATTTCTTCAAGCTTTGCCGCGTTTTCGGCGAGCGCGGATTTTTTCAGTCCCTCCGCACGGCGGCGCAGCTTTGAAATCACACGTTCCCTGTACTCGGCAAAAAGCTCCGGCGAGGTTTTTTCGATATTCTTGCCGAGGTAAAGCTCGCGCGCGGAGTATTCTGTATTTCCGCGCGGTATGGCGGTTATAATATTATAAAGCTTGTTTTCTTCCTTTACAAGATACTCGCCGCATACCGTGTAGCCGCCCTTGCCAAGATATTCGCGCAGCTCCGTAACCGCGGTCATCGGCTGAAGTATAATAAGCTCGGCACAGTCGGTGACAGAGCGTGAATTTTCAAGAATTTCGGAAATCAGTATTCCGCCCATGCCTGCTATTATGATTACGTCCGCCTCGCTCTCGGCGACCGTTTCAAGTCCCGCGCCGAGCCGCACGTCAATCCTGTCGGCAAGACCGCAGCCGCGCACGGTTGCACGCGCCCGCGCAACCGGACCAGGTACTATGTCGGAGGCGATTGCATGGCTTGCTCTGCCGCTTGCGACCAAAACCGAGGGGATATACGCGTGATCCGTTCCGATGTCCGCAACGGTGCCGCATACGGGGACAAGCTCCGCAATTTTTTTAAGGCGCGGCGCAAGCCTGATTTTTTTTGTGGATTTGTTTTCGGGTTGCATATGTTGATACTATTTCTCCATTTTAATTACATTATATATCTTTAATTATATACTATTTTTGAATTTTGTCAACGATTATCTGATTTAAAGCGTAAAAAAGAAGGATTTACGGCGGTGACGCAGAAAATAAAAGTAGGTACAAGAGCCGAAACACATACCGTGTCCGGCTCCGCAGTGCAAATAAAGAGCTACGGAAGGGCGTGGTGTTTGATGACGTTTCGTGAAAAAACCGAGCAAAGGGAGCGCGAGTATTTAAGCCGCTATGCGGTGTGCAGCGCAGACAGCCGCGGCAGGGCGCGCGCGGAAGAGAAGTGCGGGCTGCGGACGGATTTTCAGCGCGACCGCGACAGGGTGATACATTCAAAGGCGTTCAGACGCCTTAAACACAAAACTCAGGTGTTTCTTTCACCCGAGGGCGACCATTACCGTACGCGGCTTACGCATACATTGGAGGTTGCGCAGATAGCGCGGACAATTTCGCGCGCGCTTGACCTTAACGAGGATTTGACGGAGGCGATTGCGCTCGGTCATGACCTTGGACATACGCCGTTCGGACACTCGGGCGAGCGTGCGCTTGACAGGCTTTGCCCGCAGGGGTTTCACCATAACGAACAGAGCCTTCGTGTTGTGAATGTTCTGGAGCGGCACGGCGGACTAAACCTTACATACGAGGTAAAGGACGGCATTTTGTGCCACACGGGCGACAAAATGCCGCAGACCGCCGAGGGCGAAATTGTGAGATTTGCGGATAAAATCGCATATATAAACCATGATATAGATGACGCGGTGCGCGGCGGAGTGATAAAGGAAAGCGACCTCCCAAAGGAGTATACGCAAATTCTGGGCAAAACGCGCACGGAGCGTATTGGCACGCTGATAAACGGAATTATTGACAGCAGCATAGATAAGCCGCATATAGAGATGGAGCAGAGCGTATTCGACGCCATGATGGGTTTGAGAGAGTTTATGTTCAGCAATGTATACAGAAATCCGTATGCCGAGGCGGAGGAGGTCAAGTCTTTCGGAGTTATAAAGGCGCTGTTTGAGCTTTTCGGCGAAAAGCCGGAGCTTATTCCGGAGGGTATCCGCCGTACAAGCCGAAGCGACGATAATATGATAATTGTCCGCGATTACATAGCGGGGATGACGGACCGGTTTGCGATCGCGCTTTACTGCAAGCATTTTGTTCCCGATTCGTGGAACGGAAAATAATAACAAGCTATTGAGCTGCTGCTGTGCGGCGGCACATAAAGAAATTTTATATAATAAAAAGGAAAGCGGGGGTTTTGTGTCGAATAGTTAAGGTAGAAGAGGTGAAACGATGGCAAGGTCGGTAGACTTTCAGGATTTTATTGATACGGTTATAGAGAAAAACGATATAGTGGACGTTGTGTCACAGTATGTTACGCTGAAGCGTGTGGGGAACAGATTTCAGGCGCTCTGCCCGCTGCACAACGATAAAAAGACGCCGTCGTTTTCGGTGTCTCCTGACAAGCAGCTTTTTCACTGCTTCGGCTGCGGTGCGGGCGGTACGGTAATACACTTTATAATGGCAAAGGAAAACCTTGACTTTATGGAGGCGGTAAGGTATCTCGCTGACCGTGCGGGAATTCCCGTTCCCGATTTTCGAAGCGCTGCGGAGCGGTCAAAGGCGGCGGAAATCCACAATAAGAAAAAGCGGATGTACGAAATCAACGCTGCGGCGGGGCGGTTTTTCTATCAAAACCTCATTTCCCCCGAATATGCGTACGCACTTGAATATTTTTATAAAAGGCACCTGACAAACGCTACGATAAAGAGCTTCGGACTCGGCTATGCGCCCGATTCGTGGTCGGCGCTGATTGACCATATGGCTGCAAAGGGTTATACCGCGCAGGAACTTGAGGAAACGGGACTTGCCGTAAAGCGCGATAACGGAACGTATTTTGATAAGTTCCGCGACAGGGTGATGTTCCCGATTATCGATATACGCGGCAATGTAATAGGCTTTGGCGGAAGAATAATGAAGGACAAGGACAACGCGCCAAAGTACCTTAACTCTCCCGAAACGCTTATATTTAAAAAGAAGGAAAACCTTTTTGCAATGAATCGTGCCAAAAACAGCAAGGAGGGCAAATTCCTTCTTATGGAAGGCTACATGGACGTAATATCCTTGCACCAGAGCGGCTTTGACAATGCGGTTGCGTCGCTTGGCACGGCGTTTACGCCGCAGCAGGCGGAAATCCTTAAAAAGTACGCGGATAAGGCGGTACTTTGCTATGATTCAGACGAGGCAGGGCAAAAGGCAACAGACCGCGCGGGTGAGATTCTGCGTGAGGCGGGCATAAAGGGCAAGGTGCTGACGATTAACAGCGGCAAGGACCCGGACGAATATATAAACTCAAAGGGCGCGGAGATGTTCAGAGTTCTGATTGACAACGCGGAAAGCTTCATTGAGTATAAAATACATAAAATCGAGGGACAATATAACCTTGATGATACCGTTGAAAAAATAGAGTTTATCGAGCAGATTGCAAAGGTGCTTGCGGGAATTGCGAACAGAGTTGAACGCGAGGTATATATAAAACAGATTTCGCGGCGCACCGATATATCGGTTGACAGCATAACGGCACAGGTTGACAGCAGCCTGCGCAAGTTGCAGGTGCGCGAAAAGGCGAAGGAGGAGCGGAGCGAAAAGCGTGATTACGAGCAGCGCACGGGCGGCAGAAAGGATCTTGACAAAATGCGGCTGTTCAATGCCGAAAAGCTCATGCTTAACCTTATCTGCGAGAAGGAGGTTTTTGACCGCGTTTCACAGAGAATATCGGCAGAGGACTTTACCGAGGGACTTCATCGCGAGCTTGCCCGCGTAATTTACGGAATATACGAAAAAGGCGAGAGGGTGAATCCGATTTCGGTTATATCGATGCTGGGCGAGGAAAATATAGGCCGTGTTTCGGATATACTGTCGGACGACAAGAATGTCGACAACAAAAAAACCGCGGCGGTTATGCCGCTTAAAATAATGGAGGAATACAAGCTGCGGCGGCAGGAGGAAAGTTCCGCCGACAGCGGCGATACGGCAAAGCTCCAGGAGATAATGGAGCAGCTTAAAAAGGATAAGAGATAAAGAAACACAGAAAGGCGAGGAAATATGGCTACAGCAAAAACAACCAAAACCAAGGCGCAGGAGACGTCGGAAAAGAAGTCAAATACCAAGGCGGCGGCTGACTCAAAAGAGAAAAAGGCTATAACGGCAGAGATGAGGAAACAAATTCTGCACGAGCTTTTGGAGCAGGGAAAAAAGAACGGAGAGCTGACCTATAACGAGATAGCGGCAAAGTGCGAAGCGCTTGAAATGGACGTGGATCAGATTGAAAAGATATATGATTTCCTTGAAAAGCAGGGCGTTGAGGTTATCGGCAATTTTGAGGACGATTTGCCGGAAATAGAGGATGATTTCAATATTACAGAGGACGAGCTTGCAGATCTGAGCGTTCCGGAGAGCGTAAGCATAGACGACCCGGTAAGAATGTACCTGAAGGAAATCGGCAAGGTTCCGCTGCTTTCAAGTCAGGAGGAGGCTGAGCTTGCACAAAAAATGGCAAACGGCGATAAAGAAGCAAAACGCCGCCTTGCTGAGGCAAACCTCCGCCTTGTCGTAAGTATCGCAAAAAGGTATGTCGGCAGGGGGATGTTGTTTCTTGACCTTATTCAGGAGGGAAACCTCGGACTTATCAAGGCGGTTGAAAAGTTCGACTACACAAAGGGGTATAAGTTCAGTACCTATGCCACATGGTGGATAAGACAGGCGATAACCCGCGCGATTGCGGATCAGGCAAGGACAATAAGAATACCTGTTCATATGGTGGAAACAATCAATAAGCTCATCCGCGTTACGCGGCAGCTTGTACAAGAGCTGGGACGTGACCCGCTGCCGGACGAGGTTGCAAAGGAGATGAATATGCCTATTGACAAAGTGGGCGAGATTATGAAGATTGCACAGGAGCCGGTATCGCTCGAAACGCCTATAGGCGAGGAGGATGACAGCCACCTCGGTGATTTTATACAGGATGACGAGGCGCCCGCGCCGTCGGACGCTGCAACATTTACACTGCTCAAGGAGCAGCTTATGGACGTTTTGAATACTCTTACTCCAAGGGAGGAAAAGGTGTTGAGATTGAGATTCGGTCTTGATGACGGAAGGGCAAGAACGCTTGAAGAGGTCGGAAAGGAATTTAACGTAACACGTGAGCGTATACGTCAGATAGAAGCAAAGGCTCTTAGAAAGCTCAGACACCCGAGCCGCAGCAAAAAGCTGAAGGATTATCTGGAATAACTCGCGGCAACGGTATTGCAGAAATTATACTTATATAAATAGGAAACGGGAAGAAGTAATTTGAAAAATTACTCTCGGTTTAATATGACGGTTGACATTGCGGTGCAGCGGCTCAGTGCGGCTGCACCGCAAATTTTTTGCCGCGCGGGAAAATGTGTGCTATTTTGTATTTTGGCTTGCGGAATTTTTCTAAAAAAGCGTTTTGCGGCAGAGGATATAAAAAATGCCGAAAAAGTCAGTAAATATCGGACTTTTTCGGCGGTCTGACAGGGATGGTTTAATCTCTGCGCTGTGTTTTCGGCTTGTTACTTGCCTTTTGATTCAAGAAATTCGTTAATTTTTGAAACAAGCTCATCGGGGTCTGTTCCGTGAACCATGCACGCCTGCTCAATGCTTTCGCCGCTTGCGGACGGACAGCCGAGACAGTGCATACCTATTTCAAGAAAAAACGGCGCCGTTTCGGGATCGATATGGAGAACGTCCATTATTATAGTATCCTTTGTTACCTTTGCCATATTTTATCACTCCTAAACTGTATTTTCTATATTCTATCATACCCGCGCGTTATTTGCAAGACATAATTTTTAAATCAGAGGTATTTTTACAGGTAAAAAAGGAAAAAATAAAATATATTTGAAAAAACAAAGATTTTTAACAAAAGTACTTGACAAAAGGGGAAGTATGTGGTAATATAAATGAGTTGTCGCTCGGGAGCGGTGAGCTCCGAA
>ERZ1106954.2403-NODE-2403-length-12973-cov-4.528255_pt1 | contig 12973 bp, 10 predicted proteins | sample MGYA00403678_ERZ1106954 | MGnify/ENA primary metagenome ERZ1106954 (study PRJEB35170, sample SAMEA104062445) | human gut metagenome | biome: human gut; feature: human-associated habitat; material: faeces | place: Denmark | collected 2012-08-20 ... | reverse complement strand
GTCTCCTTGTTGATCCAGGTGGGGAAGAAGCACTCGGTCTCGATAAATTCCAATTTATCGAGCAGTCCATAAACACAACACAAGACCAAAGAACGATGATTTCGTCTTTGGTCTTTTTTTATATCACTACAATTTCAGACAAAGGAGGTCGCAATGACATATCCAACAACCGAACAGGTAGAGCAAGCGAGCCTTGCTGATTTTTTTACCCAGAACGGATTTGAAACCGAGCGCATAAGGAACGAGCTGCACGTCAAGGGCTACGGCGGTTTATATGTAAACACCGAAACCAACGAGTGGTACTGTTTCTCGCAGGCAGAAAAACACGGCGGCAGGAACGCAATCAACTGCCTGACCGACATTATCGGAATGGATTTCAAATCCGCAGTTGAAGCTCTGTCCGGTGCGAACATGACGTACATGGACTACCGCAAAGCCGTTCCAAAGCTGCCGCAGGCGAAAAAACTGGTTCTGCCGGAGCGTGCGGACAATATGCGGAAGATGTTTGCTTACCTCTGTCAGACGCGACGGCTTGACAGCAAACTTGTTTCCGAACTGGCTCATGATGGTATGCTATATCAGGACAAGCGAGGGAATGCCGTGTTTCTCCACAAGGACGAGAACGGTAATTCTATCGGTGCTGAAATACAAGGTACGAACAGCGAAAAACGCTACAAGGGAGTAGCTCCCGGAACGAGCGACAACTTGTTTTCCGTGACGCTGGGCACTCCGACAAAGGCGTACATTTTTGAGAGCGCAATAGATTTGCTCTCCTTTCGGCAGCTTGCAAATCAGCAGAAAATTCAAAACAGCGTACTTGTATCAATGGCTGGTCTGAAACCAAATTCGCTGAAAACGCTTTCCGATAAAGGTCTGCAATTATTCGCCTGCGTTGACAATGACGAAGCCGGCAGGAAATTCATCAGCAGCAATAATCTCACTCAGCGTAACCATATCCTAAAGGAATTCGGCGTGAAAGATTTCAACGAGCTGCTTGTAAAAATCACAAAGCTCCAACAGAAAACTGAAAAACGACCGCTTAACCGAAAACACCCCCGGCATTGATTTTTTAAATCTGAGTGAACGGCTTAAAGAGCGTTTTTTCAAAAATGCGATTTTTGAAGATTTCGGTTTCACCGAATTTTTCAGGTTTTGCGATTTTCGCAAAAAAGGCTGAAAGCTCATTTTTTCAATTTTGAAAAATCGGGAGTTTTAGGGGTGAACGTCCCCTAACGAAAATGTGCTTTTGGAGAACGAAGTTTGCCAAAAGTACAATTGAGTATTGTACTTATTACAGCAACATCAAAACTGGTGAAGGCATACGAAGATGATTTTGAAAAAAGCAGAAATATCATCTTCACAGGAAATCGGAGGTTTTACAAATATGAACGAAAATCAGCACACCGGATTATCCGTATCTTTTAGAATTGACGATGGTATCATCGAACACAATAACCGCAGTTTCATTGCAAAAAACGTAGTCCGTGAACGGATACCGGACAATATAACCTACAAAAAACAGAATATCCGTGAATTTTATTCCGAGCTGTTCGGAGAAGCCCTTGCCGAATACAATTCCAGAATGAAAAGGCGTGACAGGATCATTCCCGACTACTACGAACATATCAGAAAAGGAAAGCAGGAGAAAACCTTTGAGGAAATCGTTGTGCAGTTCGGCGATATTAACGACTGCTCTGTCGGATCCGAAAACGGCGAACTTGCCAAGCAAATGCTAGACGAGTATATGCGTGGATTTGAAGTACGCAATCCGAACCTCAAAGTGTTCAACGCTGTTATGCACCTTGACGAGGGGACACCACACCTGCATATAGATTTTGTTCCGATAACGCATACCGGCAGTCGTGGGCTATCTACAAGAGTGTCCATGAGTGGCGCTCTGCGTGAAATGGGCTTTGCTCCGGAAAACAAGTTTCTGACGGAATGGGTCGCATGGTCTGACAGCGAACGTGCAGTCATGGAGGAAATACTCTGTGAGCATGGTTTGTACCGTGACGATAAAAATGTTCATCGTGAGCATTGGTCGGTTGATGAGTACAAGCGGAAAAAGCAGGCGGCGCAGGAGATACGTTCCATGAACGACCACATAAATGCTCTGAAAAAGAAAAGCGATGATTCCTACACTTCCGCGGAAATCGCCGCTATCAAAAATCAGAACGATTATATGCGCAGCGAAATCACAAAGCGTGACGAGAAGATAGCGGCGCTGAGCAGGCAGGTCAACGCCACTTTCGTTCCATTCGAGATTTACTCGGACGATAAGCTGCAATACGTTGCTGACGGACTGACCCGTGCAAAAATTCCGTTCATCGAAGAAAGCCGTATGCTCTACATTCCCGATTATGCAGTAAAGACCGCAAACGTAATAGCTACTCATTATCAGTCTGCGAGTATGGGAACGATCCGTAACAGAATTGCCCTCGACATAGACCGGCTGATTTACTCCTCTACATCTGTGGAAAATCTGTTAAACAGATTAAAAGAGCATGGATACGAAATCAAGCACGGCAAGTATATCGCTGTGAAATCTCCTTTTGCGGAAAGGTATGTGCGGCTGAAATCCCTCGGAGATGAGTATCTGCCGAAAATGCTTGAACAGCGCATTTCTCTCAACGGCACCTATGCGAGAAAAGTCAGAGAACGCATGAGCTGCAGCAGCGAAATGGAGAAGAAAATCTGCTCCGTCATTCTTGATACAACGGTCGCTGTTCAGCAGTTCAGAATTATTCCGAAAAAGACAAAGCCGCAGAAGATTTACACACTCAGCAACGATGAGAGCCTGAACCTGCTCGTCAAGCAGCTTTCTACGATTGGTGAGTTCGGAATTACGTTCCGTGATGAAATTTACGCAAAAGCTGAGGAACTGAAAAATAGCGTTGATGAGAAAACCGAAGAATTAAAGGCGCTGTCGAATGAAGCTCCCACTTTGAAATCCGAAATTGCACAGATCCGGTTCTACTTTGAAAACGTCCAGAACAGGCGCAGGCTGGATTCTATGGGACAGATCAAACTAGCTGTTGCGAAAGAAGTCGTTGACAAGCATGGTATTCGTTCTGAGAGCGAAATTGCGGAGCTGGAGGAAAGGCTGAAATTACTTCCGACCTATATTCGGACAGTCCAGAACAAACTTTCCGAGGAACAGGCAAGGCTGAAAAGAATCAATCGTCTTGCGGACGTTTATGAGAGTGTGATTGAGGGGAACTATATTGATAATTTGGTTAAGGAACAAAAAGAAGCTGAACTGAAAAATCCCAGAAAAAAATAAATACGGTGGGATTCGGCTCACCGTATTGTTTATAGGGTTTTCAAAAACACAAGCAAGGCGTCGGCTTTATCATCTGTCAAATTACGAAAACACTTAATGAGTTCCTGTTCCTTAACGCTGAGATAAGAAATGTTATCTGATTCGTTGAGAAGTTCCGGAAGCGTTATACCAAGCGGAACGGACAATCTGGACAATGTATCAATAGACGGGTTTCTGTCACCACGCTCCAGATCTCTGATATGAGTTTCAGATACTCCGGAAAGCTGGGAGAGCTTATAGACGCTTATATTTTTTGCCTTTCTTATTTCTTTTAATCTCTTTGAAATATCCAAAAAGCCCACCCCTTTCAAACTATATTTATTATAGTATAAATCAACGCAAAAATTAAGACAATAAAAGCGTTGACAAAGCAAAGATATTGCGTTATAATAGCAGATGTAGTATTTCCAGTAAATATAAAATACATTCTTATCTTGATTTTTTTGAGCATTAGTGTTATACTTGAAGCAAATATTTACAAGAAATGAGGGTAAGAAATGATTTCTGCTGCTTTAGCGGTTCTTAAAACCGATGAGGAAAGAAATGCCTTGTCGGAAATATATACGAAAAATATTAAATTCTTTTATTCGATTGCCTTTTCAAAATTACACAACGCTCACGATTCAGAAGATGCAATTCAAGAGGCATTTTTGGCAATAGCCAGAAATCCAGACAACTTTTTTGCTATCCCACAAGAGAAAAGGGTTTCATACATAAACGTAATGATTAGAAATATATCATTCAGTATCTGGAACAGAAAACTTAAAATTGAGGATACTCAGGTTGAACTGGATGAGAATATTGTTGATGAAAGTATATCATTAGACGAAAAAATATCTAGTGAATTATCATGCATAGAAATATATAGATTTATTGATACTCTTTCAGAAACCACCAAGACCGCATTGTATCTTAAGATTCATTTCCATATGAAGTACTCTGCTATTGCAAGCCAGCTTGAGATATCAGAGGAAGCAGTAAAAAAGAGAATTGCACGAGCAACAGTAAAAATAAAACAGTTTATGGAGGATAGTCATGAGTAATACCTACACGATTGAAGAACTTATCAATGGTTACTACGATCAAGAATTTTCTAGAGTAAGTGTCGAGCCAGTTCCTAAGTTTTCCATAAAACACAGGATAAAAATGAAAAGAGCATTTAATCTCTATCAGAAAAAGGCAAAACCACTATCGATGGTAAGCTCAAACGAAAAAAGAGAAATGAGTTTACGAAAACGAGTCATTATTGCGGTAATGGTAATTGTTTTTATGGTAATTGCTACAGGATTCGTCATCGCATTTATTTCAAAGAGCTTTCGCGGTACCGTTTACAATGACAATACCCAATTATTGGCATTTGGTTTTGACAGCTGCCCCAATATCATTGAAAAAGAGTATTCACTGTCGGTTATACCATATGGATATGAACTGTATAAAATGATAGAGTCCGAAGTCCGTGTATCAATTATATATAAGAATTCTACAAATGATTTACTTATATTTGAACAAACAGTCAAGGAGGCTTATGACTCCCACATAAATACCGAGGGGTATACAATACAGGAAACATCAGTTAATGAGTGCGATGCTATTTGCGTAGAGTTTAATAGGGACACAGGTACAGAAGCAATGGTTATTTGGAATAATAAGGATTATATATTGAAACTACATGGCAGTTTTACTAAAAATGAATTAATAGAATTGGCAAATAGTAATGAAAAAAACGGCTTTTGAGTAATTTTTTTATTTTTATGTCCCGTAAACGTTCCTTTTTGTAATGTAATATATAGAAGGATAAAAACTTCAAATATAATACGAAAGGGGGATACTTTTATGCAGATTAAGCAGATTAATAAGTGTTTTGCATTAATACTGTCAGCATTCATGATGTTATCAAGTGTAAATGTAGTGGCTTCAGCTGAATTAACTGATAATATTTCAGATGAAGATATTGCTCCTGCATATGAATACTCAGATGATGCTCAAAGTATGTTAAGCATTTCTTCCAATACCGCTAGTTGCACTAGTAGTTGCACTGGAGCAAAAGATGTTATTCAAATCACTGTGTAACAGACTTTACAGAAACACGCGGGTATGTGGGCTTGGAACAATGTGAATGGCGCAATATGGTCTACAACAGAAAAGGGAAGTTATATTTCTGTGGATAGAATCAAAAGAGGTTTATCAGGTGGAACATACCGCTTGAAATCTGTATTTACACTGACAACAAAAAATGGTAAGACCGAAACAATTACCATTTATAGCCGGGAGAAAACAGTCTAACTTTCGTTACTATTTTGCTTTTTTGTGTTATTTCTCACAGATGGATGCGAAATATATTTGAAACGATTGTGCCTAAAAGGAGATGATAAATGAAAGCATAGCATTTTAGCTACTGTGTTATTGGACTTTTTATTTTTCGATTCATTCCACAAATCATTATATTGAACGAGTGGCATATTTAGTTGTATGCCTATAATCGTTCATATACAAAAAACAGGAGGTCTTTTTATGAACCTAACAAAACGCATTATTTCAAGTGCGCTTGTTCTTTCCATGGCTACGTTAACAATTCCGGTTGAAGCTTATGCAACAAGCAATACCATAAAGGGTCAGGTATTCTTTGAGGATGGCTCTCCGGCTGCTGGTGTAAAAATCAATATTCTCTCATCAACTATTGATGAGGTTTATGACGATTATGTAGTTGGATTTTCCAACAATTACTACACATCTGTATATACCGATTCTAACGGAACATACGAATTCAATCGCCCGTCAGACTATTGTCTTGTTAAGGTGGATTTAGATTCTTTACCTACAAAAACAGGTATTAGTTCTGAGAGTTCTTTCCTATATCCGGGTGAAACAATAGAGCCATTTACTATTTATAAAATTGCCGATATAGGATTAAATGCCGATAATTCTGTTGAAGTGTACAATAAAAATGGTGAAGTTATATCAACCCCCATTGACATCGGCAGTTCACTTAGCGGAGACAACATAACAGATATTGTTAATTCCGATAATATTGACACCACATATACCATAAATGCAAACGATTTTCTCACGGAATTAAACACCACTTATGATTTTTCTGACTATTCTGTGATCGAAAAAGCTGATATTCTCTTTGAGCAAGGATTATTAAGCCATGAAGATGTGCTGGCTACATATTTATATGCCATAGAGAACGAAGAATGCAATGACATGGAATGCTTCAATCCGGTATATGACGCCCTTGCGGATTATTATAATGACGCAGATTCTAGTAATCTTTCACTGAAAAGCAGAATTGCCGATACATTAGCTCTGCGTGATATTACTGAGCCATCAATTGATCAAATGTCAAAATACTTTAAAAAGCCAAAAACGGTAATAGCCGGAAAGTTTACACTGCATTATGAAACAGAAGCAGAGTTGGACAATACAGTGTCTTCCACAAATCTTTCTAGCATTATTTCTATATTAAAAAATGTTTCAAATGCTTATTTTAAAACGTATGGCTTTAAGGCTGAAAAAATGGAAGATGAAGAGACAACATATCATGTTTATCTTCGTGACAATATTAGTGCAAATGGTTCTACAAAAAAAGCTAATAATGGTTTATACATAATCATTAAATATATTGATGAAAAGTATGAGTCACAAAACTTTGCCAGAACTCTTGCACATGAAACATTTCACATCCTTCAGGAAGCGTATAAGAAGGATAGTGAAAATTCGGTTTTAAGCTGGTTCAAAGAAGCGGGTGCTTCCTGGGCTGGCATGGAATACATAGATAGTTATTGCTCATGGGGTAATACTTTTGCAAATAGGTACTTGAAAACAACAAAGGATTCCATTATATCCAAAACAGATTGGGTAAATGATAGACAATATGGTTTGTACTTATTTTTTAAATATATAAGTCAGAATAATGGTGGCTTTAGTTCAATGAAACGTATTCTAGAGGCATACACCGAATATGACGATATTTATAAGGCATTTGGATATTGTCAAGAAAGTGGGAAGACATCATATAAAGCTTTGTTTGCGGGTTTCCAAGCATATAATGCAGATCCAAGTTATTATGAATACCATAATGGTAAAAACTCCTATACTCATGCAACATATCAGGAACTAAGTTCGGGGAAAATAGAAATTAAGCCTTCCTCAGCTCATCACTATAATTTTAATGCCACGTCAAAGTCATCCCGAATTGATTTTACAGTATCAATGGCTAAAACTGATTGTAGCAAAATGGCAGTATCTATTGCAAAATTTTCGAGTGGTAATAAGACGAAACTAATGCGATACTTTCCATCAAATACAGAATCATACACGTTCTCGGTCACGGGATACTCTACATCTGCTGGCAAAATCAATTCAATTACGGTAGCAGTTTCTAATGCAGGGCATAGTTCAGCAGACAGCTTTAATTATTCTCTTTCATCCAAAGTAAGCTGATCTTACGCTTTTGGATAATTAATGAATATTCATTAGTTAAGAGTTCACTAGACGAACTGGCAGAGTGTATCGCAACGATAGACGATACACTCTGTGCGCTTTCTCATAAATGGTTTTAAATTTAATCGATTCGCTTTATGCAAAATCAGTTTAAAGGGGTGTCACATTATGAATCTGAAAAAAATAATTGCTGGTGTTTTGTCTGCAATGTTGATGGTATCAACGCTGGGGCTTTCTACATTCGCTGAAACCTTTCCAGAAATGGTGGAAACGCCGAAGATATCCGGCATTAAGGTGAATCAGCCGGACGTGATTCTCAAGACAGACTACAAAAAGGGCTTCACAACACTGCTGATATGCATTCCGGACGAAAAATTCGAGCTTTTCGAGAAAATGAACGACAAATTCACCACACAGATGAATATGTTTGTATGGTTCGGGGGTATTTCAAGAAAGCGGGACGATTCTGACAGGCAGATAGCGCAATACCACGTTTCATACTACTACTGCGGCGAGGGCGAGAATATCGAGAACGAATGGATAGGCGTATATGGCGACGGTGAAGACGTTCCGGAAGATGACTATGAATCGGAGAAGTTCGTGACAAAGGACGGCACGCATTGTTTTGCGCTGTCGCTGAGAGAGGACACACGCGTTGCCAAAGCCGCAAGGAAAGCCGACCAGTTCCGCATTTCGTATTACATGAAAGACATGTTCGGGACCATAGACGGCAACGCGGGTAAGAGTTACATCACCAAGACTGAAACGGGCAAGCCCATGCAGGAATTCCCGGAGCTTGACTGCTCAAAGCCGAACGTAGAGCTGCTTGACAACTGGCAGGAGGGCTGCTCCACGCTGTTTTTCGTTATCCCGAAAGAGAAATATGAAAAGCTGTATCAGGACGACATAATCTCTGACCACCCGCGCATTAACATGACGGCGAATTTCAGCGATGGACGGAGCGCAAAGCTCACGTTACGGGCGATGCGCGGGCTGGAACTTACTGCGTATTCCGCTGACGGTGTTCCGGACAAGGGCAAGTTCTCAGTGCAGAGCGGATTTACCCAAAACGGCGACTACATAGCGGCGCTGACCTGCGACAGCGATGAAAGCTTCATGGACAAGGTGAAAGCAGACCAAAATGTAACGATGAGCTATAGCATGACCTCTGAAAAGGGACTGGTTGACGGAAGCAACGAACCTCAGGTAATCTACGATTTCTACCCGCCGGAGATTGACCACTCCAAGCTTGATTTCACGCAGCCGTCAGTCAGCGTCAGCACCGACTGCTATAAGGGCTACGTCAGCGCGATTTTCACTGTTCCGGCTGAAAAGGTGAAGCTGTTCAAAGAGAAGTACTCCAAAGACGACCAGACGAGTATGAATATGAATCTGTTTTTCCAGTATGATAACTGGGCGATGGTCGGTATCGACGGCGACGGCAGCTATTCAATGGAGGCGTTTGAGGCAGACTGCACGGCTGACGGTGGCTTCCGGACATGGCTGGAATACACTGACAACGGCGACCTCATCGGTGTGTTTTCCTGCAGCGATAACGCGCCCTGGGCACAGTCGCTGCGTGCCAGCCGCGACTGCACACTTGCCTACTATGTCACCGGAGCCAAAAACGTCCTGGTGGACGGCAGCAATGTCGGTTACACAGTAAAGCTCGGCGTTGACCGCGAAGTTATTCCCGGCTATGAGACTGACAAACCGGACATATTTGTAAGCGCTGACTACAAGCCAGGATATACTGCGCTGATATATTCCGTTCCAAAGGATAAATTCGAACTTTTCAAAAAGACCCAGTCCAAAGATGACACTTCGCTTTCTATGTCGGCATGGTTTGGCGATTTCTCTAAGGAGCGCGACGAGGATGATGAGCTTCCAAATGCAGCTTATCACGTATATTTCTACCTTACTGACCCAGATGGCGGCGAGATGGGATGTACCATCGAAACATTCGTAGAGGACCGCGAAGAGGACTTCATGCCGATGATTGAGGAATTTAACACCAAGAACGGCGGTTACGCTGTTGCCGTGTGCTTTAAGAATTCAGATAGTATTGCCAAAGAGCTTGAAAGAGCCGATGAATTTAGAATATATTACTATATTCTAAGCAAGGGTAGGTACGTTGACGGAAGCTGGGACGAGTACACTACAAAATCTCTGAAAACAGATATTTCGGGGCTGAAATTCGGTAAGATATCCAGCAAGGCATACACTGGAAAAGCTATGAAACCTACCGTCATTATCAAAGACGGCAAGAAAAAGCTTGTGAACGGTACGGACTACACAGTGACCTACAAAAACAATAAGAACATAGGCACAGCCACCGTAACCATTACTGGCAAGGGTGAATACAAGGGCACAAAAACGCTTAAATTCAAGATAGTTCCGCCGAAAACAACACTGACCTCCAAGACCGGCAAGACCTCCGGCGGCTGGAATCGTGCAACGCTCAGTTGGAAAAAGTCCGCAGGCGCTGACGGCTATCAGATATACTATTCTGAGAACGGAGGCAATTTTAAAAAGCTGACAACTGTAAGTTCCGGAAAACTCAGTCGCAGTGTGAGATACACTACCGGCGACACCGAACAGTTCAAGGTGCGTCCATATAAGAAGGTGAACGGAAAAACTTACTTTGGTGCATGGTCCAATATTATCACTTTAAATTAACAATTTTACATTCGTGAACCCAAAACCGATAGCCCTCTTCATTAGTTGCGGAGGACTATTGGTTTTTTAACTTTTCAAATCACCAGATATACAACTAATATGAATTGTTATTATTTATAAAAAAAGAAACTGTAAGTTATCGAATAGTGACAAATTATAATATCTTTTATAATTTATTGTCCCTTAAATAAGTTATAAAATAATGTATATAGTAGAGGGATTAAAACTGCTAAATAATTATAAATGGAGGTGAGACCAATGTCTTTATCGTGGTGATTAAAGCGATATCAGAGTGGTTAAAAAGCACCTATCATGTAACTAATTTTATGCGATTACGTTGTATATAAACTTATGCATTTTAGGCGCAAATGGGATTTTATTGGCAATAGCTTAATCTAAATTCAATGCATATGACCCAAATCATAAAATATGAGAAGGGTTAAATTATTGTATCGTGTTTGCACAAAGCAAATAGAAAGGGTTTTATTATGAGAGCAAAACAGATGATTATTGGCATGGTATTAATATGTACTAATGTTTTTTCAGGATGCAGTAATGCCGTGTATTCCTCAAATAATGTTTCTTCCATAACAGAGTCAAAGAGTGAGGAAACCAAAATACCGACCAACATAGCTGAAAGCACTATTGCTCCAATAGACTATCAACATGGCTATTATGACGCTTTCTCCCCGGAAGTATATAATCAGTCCGAAACAGGAAGTGTTATGAATTACGATGAAGCAATGGATATGATATCAGATATAAATAATGGAGTGATTAGGTCATTTTATCTGGTTAAAACAATCAAGGCATTAACTCTCGAAGAATGTGAAAAGTTGAATGGCTGGAATGAGTGGTTTAAAGCCAGTTATGCCCTTGATTACAACCCGGATCTTAAGAGTGAACACGAATATTTTGGAGACAAAACAATATACGAAGTTGAAATTGTTAGTGACCTGCTCAAAAACACCGAAGGAACTGGTAATATGTATGTGGCAATTTCAATGGGTAATCCCCTGGAACAGCAAGAGAGCGACCCTACATATTGTCCCGGTGAAATGTTTACGGTGGCTGTATATGAACCGGATGACAATTCTGAAATTATGCGTTCTTGTGGCGGGTTTATGCTTAGATATGATATTGAAGTTTATGATGGTGATTATCACGTTTTGTCAAGGAACAATTATGAAATTGACAAACTTAAAATAGATGGTTCTAATAATATTAATGAGATTGCCGTTACAAGCACAACAGCAAATCCCGTTAGGTACTCTCAGGAACTGACTCTTAATAAATTAACAGAATTCATTAAAAGTGATTGGGCAGAAAGAGGTATTATATGAAGTTTATCAAACGAATTGTTTCAGCAACGACAGCAATAGCATTGGCTATTTCTTTTTCCGTAGCGTCATATGCACATACTGACAGTAGTAACATACAACATGACGCTGCAAATAATAAATGGGATATTTACGAAGTAGGTCATTCAAGAACAACGCATAGTAGTGGAAATGGAATTTATGTGATTTGTGACAGTTCTTTAACATCTGTCAATTCCTATTCCACGACATGGAATAATTATGTTGATACTGCAATTTCAGCATGGACAAGCGCTTCATTTAATGGCTCTAATGTTTTCAAATGGAAACTGATACGAAAGGCTGACACATATAGTTTAACCAATGATGATATAAAGAATCAAAAAACATTGGTTAAAATATATGCGATAAGGGATGCAGATGCGCGTTATTGGGCTGAGACCATGTTTAAGTTTGATGAAGCTATCTATTATAGTAAAACGAGCAGCGGCGCACATATCCAATATATAAGAATAAAATTAAATCTTGCAAAGCTTGATGATAGAACGGTAAAAAATAGAAAATATACACTCATACATGAACTGGGTCATGTTATCGGTTTAGCAGATTTATCATCAGATTTCAGTGATTCCACTTACAACGACTGTTTAATGGGATATGAAAATTATTCTACCCTAGCACCACAACCGTCAGATATAAAAGGTGCAGCGGTAATTGCAGGTTATCACACATCTCATACGATGAGTGTGTGCGATCAATATATAAACAGTGAAGGAAAGGTTGATCCTAAATATCATAAAATGTCATGCCCCACGTGTGATGGTTATGTTACAGCTGCCCATACGTGGCGTTCTGGGAAATGCAGACAATGCGGATATGTGCAGTGATAATTCAAAGAGGGTGAATAACATATCAAGTTTATTATACAATGTTATGCAAGATAATTCATTTTGCATAACTACTTTTTCCTATCCGCGTTCAAATATTAATAATAAGTGTTGCACTATTTGATATGCCTTTGAAAACTAGCTATTCAATGCGGCAGTTAAAAAGCTGCCGCATTTTCTTTAAAATCGGTTTCTCGAATAACGAAAATCCTTTTCCCGAAAAACGGGAACTCAGCCTGTTAAACCCTGCTATAATATAACCATAGGGGGTGATGTTTTGAAAGAGAGGGCTAACAGGCTTTATGAATTGCGTAAGAGCC
>ERZ1106954.2399-NODE-2399-length-12991-cov-11.405071_pt1 | contig 12991 bp, 10 predicted proteins | sample MGYA00403678_ERZ1106954 | MGnify/ENA primary metagenome ERZ1106954 (study PRJEB35170, sample SAMEA104062445) | human gut metagenome | biome: human gut; feature: human-associated habitat; material: faeces | place: Denmark | collected 2012-08-20 ... | reverse complement strand
TCACTTTAGAGTAACTCCAGTTTGATGCAACTGACAAGTAGAGTTTGTTCGCAGAAGTGCGCTCCTTGAGCGTGTTTTGTTCATCTATATCCACCGTAAAACGAAAATCTTTGGTATTTTTCCTCTCAAAAATAAGCGCCTGTCTGCCGTTGGGATAGTAATATAGGTATTCTTCTGTAACAGCCTTATCTGTCACAGAAAAACCATACGCATATCGGATACCTTCAGTGGTAAAGATGACCTCAAAGCTGCTGGGGCGCGTTGGCGTTTCCGGATCAAACTTGAAAGGCGAACGGTCAATGGTCTTATGAAGCTGCTGGTTATGTGAGGTCAGCACATAGTTTACCATGAACCAGAACGCGTTTAGGACATTGGACTTCCCCGAAGCATTGGCTCCGTAAATGACAGCAGACTTCAAATAGCTTTTATTTCCATCCATGATAAGATGCTCTGGATGCTCATTATCCTTGCTGGCCAGCAGGGATAATACAACCTTATCTTTGATGGATAGAAAATTCTCCACACTAAATTGAATCAGCATAAAACAACCTCCTAAATCCTTGATATAATATATTATATCCGCGTTTTTGTGAAAAATCAACGCAAATGAAAAATAAAAATCTATATAGAGGGGTTAAGAGGATAGTCGTGTGGAGAGGATATGTGGTTGTCAATCAAAAATGACAACCACACATTAAATTACACATAAGTAATGTGCGGCTGTCAAAAATCTAATATAAAGAAAGTGGCGAGCCAATGATAGAAGGCAGCCTGGGAAGCAGTTTATTTTGCTCCCCAGGCTCTTTTGCTTACAGGTTCTGACGGATGATCCGGGTGATAATACCTACGGCCACACCCCGCTCCATATCCAGACGGGTGACGGCAAAAGATACATCGTCCTTTTTGCCGGGCATCCGGTAGTCATAGCAGGAATGGGCTACCGCATTGACGCCATTGGAAAGACGCACATAGACAACGCCCTTGTGGACATCTGTGACACGGCCGGCATACTTGCCCTGGATACGGCACTTCTGCAGGTTGTCCCTGTCGGTGTTCTCGGAAATACTCTTGATGTCAGCCTTGATGCCCAAGTCCTCCAGACTGTTGCGCCGCACGCTGAGAATCCGGACCAGAACCTCATCGCCTACGGAAAAACGCTCATGGGCGTCACCGATCCAGTCCCAGGCAAGGTCACGGGCAAGGATGGAGGTTTCAACGCCGAAAACTTCCACGCGCACAACCTTTTCAGCCACTGCAATCACACGCGCCTGGACGATGCGGCCCTCATAGACACGGTACATACCGGCAGCATCCGTATCCAGATAGAAAATCTGGCGTTTGCGTAGCATGGCCTCCTTGCGGCTGGCAACTACGCTGCGGGTTTTGGAGTCGATACCACGCACGATGAAGTCAATGTCAGCGCCGAGCATGTTGCCAAGAATCTTATTTTGGCGCAGCATAAGGTCGGCGTATTCCTGACCAGAAGGGCTGCGGCCCAGATTGATCATCATTTCCTTGATAGGGATAATGACACGGAACCCCTTGTAATCTACAACTGCCACCGTCTTGCGGTTGTCCAGCTGTTCAATGCCGCCCAGCTTGCCGGTGATGATCTTGCGGGTGCGGTAGGCATTATGGATTTCATGCCAGATTACATCATCACGGTCTTCGGCAGTCTCGACATCATCCCGGCTGCGGATGGTAAGGACGGGGGCCTCGCTGCGCTGGGGGCGGGGCTGATGCCGGGGAGGAGACGGAGTGGGGGCAGGAGCGGCAGCTTCCTCCACGGCAGGAACGTTAGGCTCCACAGCAGGTTCCTCCGCAACAGAAATGGTTTCGGCTGTATCCGCCGACTCTGTTGTTTCGGCAGGAACTTCCTCTGTGACAGTTTCTTCAGGAGCAGCTGCTTCTTTCTTCTTTCGGCTGGTACGCTTGGGCTTGGGAGATGCAGGGGGTTCCTGCACAGCGTCGGCGTTATCTTCGTAAACATCAGGCGGCTGCACATCAGAGTCTTCCGGCATATCAGTGGGAGCAGCGCTTTGATCGTCTGTTTCAGAAGGCGTATTCCCGAACATTTCCTCCTCGGTGAGTTCAGGAAGGGGATCTTCAGCCATATCTTCGGCAGAGGTGTCCTCCAGGGGCTGATCCATCTGCCCCAGCAGTTCGTTCAAATCCAGACCATCGCCAGCGTCAGCAGGAAGGGATTCAGGTTGAGCGGTATCGGCCAGCAGAGTTTCGCCTTCCGACATAACGGTTTCGGTAACAGGAGCCTCCTGTTCCAGAAGTTCTTTTTTCTTGGTTGCCATAGATTAAAACCTCCTATGAATTTGATAGTTTTGTTTAAGACAGGATGGAATCCTTGTCTGTGGTGATAATGCCTTCCGGCGTACCGGCAGATTTGGGGGCCGGAGCCTCTTTGGGTGATTTATCCGTGGGGGATGCCGGTTTGGTGGCTTTGCGCTTTGCCGGTTTCTTTGCTGCAGGAGCCGGTTTCGGCGCGGGCTGCGGTGTTTTGGCGGCTTCTTCTTCCAAGCGGCGCCATTCCGGTACATGGGCAGATGCTTTGCAGGAACGCAGGTACTTGGCTTCCGGGTGTTTGGAGTAATCCATTTTGTCTACTTGCAGAACCTTCTTGCCACGGATGATGATGAGCGCCTGATCTATCGTCAGCCATGACGAAGGTGGAGAGGACATCCAGAAGCTGCTTTTCTTCCAGATTGTCGTAGTCACGGATACGCCGGGTGGGAAGGCACTGGTCATAAACCTGCGTAAAGCACACCACACAATCGCTGAAGTGGGGCATGGGATGCTCTTTGGCGTATTGCTCCAATGAGAAGTAGAACGGGTCGAGCAGAAACTCAGTGTTTTGCCTCTGCTTGCGTTTTGGGAGCAGACCGGGCAGGGTGACCTCCAGTACACCGTCCTCATAGACAACCTCAATTCCGTGTACAATACCGGCGGATGTCAGGTAATCGCCTTTGCGGATGGTGGTGCTGGAATATATCAAATGCCGCAGCCTGCAGGCAATTTTCTCTGCCCGCAGGGCGGCATCAGTGGATAAGACTTCATAGTTGTCCGGATAGCGCTGAATATCCGTGGTATCCATCGCGTAAAGAGCATTGCTCAAACGGGATATATCATCAAGAATGCTTCCAATTCGGTGTGAGATGATTTTTCGTTCCAATCAAGTTCCTCCTGTTTTCTTAAAGTAATGCACCTGGCCCGCTGCATCCACAGTGCAGAAACCGGAAATGCCAGGGCAGTCAATGCGGCGAATGTCTTCCGGATTATCGACCAAAATGATGCGGCGTCCACCGCTGCGGTCATCCCGAAGCGCATGGTTGATCAGGGCCTCCTGGCCGGAAGCTGCGTAGACGATTTCGTATAGTTCACCGTTTGCAAAGAAGATAAGCTTGACCGGAAAATCACCGGGAGCATGGTATTCCACCTGCCCGATAAAATCCAAGAGTACCCAGGCAGCCCGTATCAGGGAGTTGTCTGATTTTGCTGCCCAACCAGACGGAAAGTAACCGCCTGTATCAGTTTGAAAAATACGGCCCTGCTTTTGCAGATGGGAGAGCAGGGTCTTGATGATTTCTTCTTTGCCAGGGTGAAAGCAGAGAAGCTGCTGCATATTGAGACCGGGATACATCGTGACGATCCGCAGCAGAGCCGCAGCTTCATTTCCATAGATTTCAGCCCTGGTCTTCATGGGTATCACCTCCAATGGCGTAATATAGGCGTATTCAAGACGCATTAAATAGGAAGGAAAGCCAGTCAGTGTAAGCTAAAAAGATGATCTGGCTGGCAAAACTGGCTTTTAGGCGTAATACAGACGCAAAGCAGACGCATAGCGGCGTCTGGAAGGAAAATTGCACATGGGAATCACCTCGCTTTTCAAATTGTTATATCTGCTGTTCGGCAGATGTGGATTGTTCACGGCGTTTTCGCTCTACGATTTCACGCAGCTCGCGGCGGTCGGTAGTGATCAGATCCTTTTCCAGAGGGCTGGCTTTGAACTCCACCATAATATTGTTGTTATTGGTAGAAATCAGACCGTGACCTCTTTCAAAGTGAGTGATCTCCATTGTTTCAGCATCGGACAGGTGCAGGGCTTCCTGTACCCGCTGGGCTTCGTCGTCCTCCAGATTCAGAATGATCTTGGTCTTGGAGTTGTTGATGATGCCCTTACCAAATCTGCCGCCGTCAAGGTCAAAGAAATCGGCAAGATCCTGGCTTGCAAAAATCGAGGCGCCGCCGTAACCGCGTATGGTTTTGGCAATTTCCAAAAGAAAATCGCCAGCCAATCTTACACCAGCAGCACCGGCGCCGGATAGAAGCTGCCAGCACTCATCGATGAAGATGGCTTTTTCTTCTGTACGGTCGGCTTTGGCTCTGTCCCAAACAAAGTCCAGCGCCACAAACATACCTACGGTGAGCAGGTCTCCGGTGAGGGAGGAAATATCCAAAACAGTGTACTTGTTGTCGAGCCGAACATTGGTCTGCTTATTGAAGGTGCTGGCGCTTCCGTTTACCAGACGGTTTAGGATGTGGGCCATGCGCATCGTTTCCTTGGAGGTTTTCAAAATTTCGTACAGGTCACCAAGCACCGGCATTTCACGGTACTGGCCGGGCTTTGCAGGGTCTTCCAAAGAGGCGTTATCATGAGTGATGCCTTTTGTATTATAGGTACGAACAAGGGCTTCGTCCAAAAGCTGTCGTTCCTCGTGAGACATATCGGGGATCAGCAGACTGAAAAATATGTGGAGCTGCTGGATCTTTGCTGCAAGTTCAGATAACTGGATGCCTGGACCGTCCAGAAGTTCATTCACCGAGCGGTCTACCCGCCGAATCTCCATGACATTGATGCAGTGGGGACTGGCCGGTGAAATCTGGATAAAGGAGCCGCCCACATTGGAGCAGGCGCGATGGAATTCATGGCCTTTTAGGGGCGCAACAATGAAAATGGGGATATTTTTCCGCCTCATTCGCAGCGCCATCAACTGCATGGTAAAGGTTTTGCCGGCTCCGCTCGTGCCAAGGATCGACATATTGGCGTTCTTATAGACCGCAGAATTGAAGATGTCCACGATAATAAGGGAACTGTTGTACTTGTTGACCCCCAGCAGGATACCGTTATCATCACACATCTCATAGGATGTAAAGGGATAACAGCTTGCCGCACCGCCTGTCAGCAGGTTGCGCTTACCCCGCTCATACAGTTTCTTTTCCATTGCCACCAATGGCAGGGCAGATAAAAACGCCTGTTCCTCCCGAAAATGGCAGGTGCAGGCGTTCATGTCCTGTGAGAGCAGGAGCTTTTTCATTTCGCTGACCTTCCATTCCAAGTCTTCCTCGTTGGAGGCAGTAATGGTAATCAGCAGATTCAAGTAGTAGAAGTCCTCGTTGTTGGCAAGACCCTCTTTGAGAAAGTACCCGCTTCGGATAGCGCCATCAATGTCATCAAAGTCGGTGTTGGTGTCGCTGGCGTCCTTGATTTTGGAACGGTTGATACGCAGCTGCTGTCCGACTTTCTGGATGATGGTTTCTTTGGGCTGACGGGAGAGGAACATATCCATATCGATCCCATCACCGGCATTGACGATAAGACTGAGCCAGCCGGCTGGAACCTGCGTTTTGTAGCCATCAGAGGGCACCAGCAAATAAGCATAATACAGACCGTCAATGCAGATATGGTGACCATGCGTGAAGTCAATGCTTTTTGGCGCACAGAATTCGGTGGCAGGGATATGGTCGATCTCACTGTCGCGCCCTTTGGCAAGGTACTCAGCCACAACCTCCTGTGCCCGGATGGAGAGCGGCTTTACAGCACTTTCATTTCTGCAGAGCAGGTTATAGAGGACATCTACCGTAAACTCATCCCAGTTTTCCGGAACGATGACCTCGTTACCGCACTGACGGAGGTAGTTGGTAGCAGTATGGACTGCACTTTGCAGGGCATTGATTGCCTCGCCTTCTTCATCAGAGCGCTTGGTGTTGCTCCACGGCTCACATTCAAAAATCAGGAAGAAACGTCGGGTAATTGCCTCACGGGAACCGATCTGCTGAACGAACTGGAGGTAGTCTTCCTGCATGAGCAGACACTGTTCATTGGTCTCCTGTTCCATCTCCTTCCGAACGGTATTCAGATGGCGGTTGATCTCTGCCCGGCGTGTCAGTACCTTGATTTGCAGCTTGATGGGGCTGATTTTCAAGTAGGATACAAAGGAATAGATGATGTTCCGCTGTTCCTGGGCGCTGCGCAGCATAAAATTGATGGGTACTACCTCGACGACCTTGACATAGCGGTGGTCCTTCGTGTAGATGATGCCGTTTTCAATTTTGGAAATCGGCAGATAATCTGCTACCGGGTTAAGGCAGGCGGGCTTCGGCTCCTGAGTGCGGATAGGGCGTTTTACTTTGCGCTCCTTGGAGACCTTCTTTTTTTGCTTGGCGGCTTTCTTCTCCTTGGCAGGCTTCTGCTTTTTCACAGGACGGAGTTTTTGGCGGATCTCGTAGCTACGAACCTCATCAAACTCCGCTGGGAAATCCTCTCTGCCGGAGCGCCGTGACCGCCTGGGAGCCTTATCGGGCTTGTGTGCCTTCTTTTTAATATGCTTGCCGCCATGCTCTGTCGCAGGAACCGCATCTTCTGCGCTGTTACCGCCTACAATGCGGCGGTTTCGCAGGTACTTTATGAAAATCAGCAGAAAAGAGGAAAGGCTCTCACCGGAAACTCCGATAAGCGCCACCAATGCTGCTGGCAGTGCGGTCAGGCACAAAGCGATGATACGGGCAGTCAGGCCAAGAGGGAGCAATGAAAAAACCGGCACACCAATGGCAAATGCCAGGATGCCGGCTTCAATCACATTGCGGGCTTTGAACATACCACCGAAGAAGGTGCCTGACTCGATGAAATTCGGTGGTATTATGTAGGTATCTCGGTCGATTTTATGATTCATGATTAACCTCGTTTCCGAAGCCGGGCGGGCACATCAGCCGATAATCCAGAACGGACCGCCAGCTCCAGCGCGCCGGCTGGCCTCATTTAAGATAATGGACAGATCCCAGAGCTGTTCGCTCCGTGTGTAACTGGCAGGGTCAGCCACCATGATCTTGCCGTCTTTTACGCCACGCAGGACAATGAAGTGACCGGAAGAGGTAAAGTGGCCTTCAGACATGATTGCTACTACCAGTTTACCATTAGCCAGTGCGTCTGTGATGCGCTGTGGTTCCGCAGTGGTACAGCCGGAAACCGGAAGCCCCCATTCCCCAGCGGCGGCAGGTATCAGCGCATGGTAAGAACCACTGCTTTTACACCAGTAGCCGTTGTTGTAAGACCACTCGGCCATCTCCACAGGGTCAACCATATCGTCCGTCAGAGAGGACACCACGATTGCCATAGCGGTAGGGCCGCAGCCATAACCGCCAATATTGTCCGTACCATATGCTTTACCGGCATAGCGTTCATCCAGTTGATTGTAGTAAACAACAGGTGTGATCCCGTCGGTGAAAGTAACATCGCCCAGAGCGGTGATGCTGTTTCCGGTCCACGCTTCCAGATTTTGCAGCAGACCATCGCCCAAGAACAGGCTTAGGTTGGAAGCGTAATCAGATGCAAGCTCCTTTTGGTCATCGGTAAGCTGGAATACAACATCAGAAAAATAGGACTCACCGTTGTAACGGACGGTATAGACCATCCATGTTTCGGACACCGTTGTTTCTTCCCCAGTCTCCGGATCAGTCACGGTGCTCTCACGAATCTCTTGCTTGCTGGTGTAGGAATATAGATGCTGTTTGTTTTCCCGCAGGGTGGCGGCAAGGTCATTCAGAGAAATGCTTTCAAAATCCTTGTCTTTGGCCGCACAATACTGAGAGATAAACAGGTTGGCGTTATAAATGGGACCGCCGGAATAGGCATTTTTGACCTCCATATGGTCGGCTCCCGATGCCGCAAAGTCAGCTTCGATCCGGGCAAGTACATCATCCAGTGCCTCGCCCAAGATGCCGTTGAGGGTAAAGGTGATCTCGTTGGCGTTCTCAATAATCGCTGTTTCGCTATTCAAAATCGGAATTTCGGGGTCAGATGGCGAAAAGGCATTGGTCAGTCCGCCGAAAATAAGACCGGGGAGCATGAGAACAAATAATACCGGCAGCATAAGCAGGGCAATGACTGCCACAATGATTTTTCCGATATGCTTCCGACCTGCCCACACTGCGCCTGCAACTGCACCGTAAGGACCGCCTGCGGCAGCGCCTTTGGCAGCGGAGGAAATAGCTTTTCCGGTTTTGATTGCGCCGCGGATGGTATGCGCTGCGGAGGCGCCGGTCTCCACAGCTTCGGAAAAACTGCTTTTTTGATCTTCTGGCATTTATATCTTGTCCTTTCTCCTCGGGGCTGGAGGCAGCTTTTTGACAATGGACTCGTTGAAGGCGATAGAACCGTCAGGAGCCATATAGGGCGATTTGTCAACAGCATCCACAGCGTACTGCTTATACCATGCTGTGCCATCCACGGCATGAACGGTGGTGTACTGGCCTTCCGGGGCAACATATTGGTCTGCGTGGTACATACCAAAGGAGATGCCTTCGGGATGTTCCGCAGTCACTTCTGTGCCGGTGATGCGGCCGCCGCCAATTTCGACATTTTGGAAGGTCGGAACATTTTCAGCTCCGGATTCCAGTGCCGCATATCCCATGTAAGAGTGCAGGGCTTCGGCGGCTTTTTCACCGGAAATGGAACCCATCTGGCTGATACTGCCCGTGGCTACGCTGCCGATTACGTTGTTGGCAAAATTGCCGCCCTTACTGACGGAAGAAGCGTACATATGGCCGCCGATCCCTCCGGCTGCAGCATCGCCTAAAAGACTGCCAAGACCGGAAGGCTTGGAGCCGGGAGTTGTGGTGGCTGTTTTGATGGCGCTGTTTGTGACTTTTCGGCTCACCACTCCAGCAAGACCGCCGCTGGCAAACCCTGCTCCAAAGCCGCCGCTGCCTTTACCACCGTTTGTGTTGACATTGGTGGAACTGCTGTTTCTCCCGCCGCCAAAGTGGTGACTGGAAAAGTTCTTGATGCCGCCGATGCCTCTGGCAGCAATCATAGCCTCAGCCAGCATGCTGCCGCCGGTATGTCCTACATTGACACCAAGACTGGAGAGGAAGGAATCGATTTTCTGGCCGACTTTGAGAAAGCCGATAGCACAGAGAAACCAGATAAACACATTGCCGGAAACGGCTTCTTTTCCCACAGCGTCTACCTGAGCCTGCACATCGCTTTCGGAGATAGCGGCAAAAGCCGGCTGGCAGAGCAGGCAGGAGAGAATTGCGACTGTAAAGGCCGCAAACAAAATTTTTTTGAGTTTCTTCAAGGATAAGACCTCCTTACAACGAAAGCGGGTTCGCAAGGAAGGACCCCACCATGCTTGTGAACAGGCGCAGGCACCAGGCGTTCATGACCAATAGGAAAATTTGACCGCCAAGCATCCGGCACCAGGATTTCCAGATGTTTGCTGTGGTCTGGCTGGCGCCCATGGAAAAAGCCACAGGAGCCGTGTAGACCAGTACACCGAGCAGCACATACCGTTCGGCTGCCTCGAACAGAAGTTTTAGGTAGTTCCAGGCCAGGATGAGAACCAAAATCAAGGTAATCAGCGCCACAGCCCCATTGGCACACACACCGATGATGACCAGCATCACGGAATTGAAGTCTGCAAAGCTTAATGCAGGAAGGTCGGACTCCATGATCCAGTGGTAGGGGGTGCCGCCGATGGTAAGAACAATATTGACGATCTCATCTGAAAAGAGCGTCAGCAGGATAAAAATAACGGAACGGATACTCAGCTTTACCGGATCTTCTGCTTCCACACCTGCGCCAAGACCGAAGTTTTTGAATAACTGCCAGACCCAGTTGAGCAGGATGATCCCGATTGCCAGAGCCACAAAAACAGAGTACATAGTCTCTGCTGCGGGAAAATAACGCAGAAATACAGCCATATCACAGCCCAGCGCACCCAAAACCGATGTGGTCACCAGATCAAGACCGGCCATTACCTGTTCTGCGATCCATTCCACTATGCCGTCTAAAATGCCCATAAATGCAAGCCTCCTTTCCGGCGAGCAGTCAGACGGTCAATCAGCCTGTCCATTGTCCGCCACTAAAGAGCGGTGTCACATACGCCATAATAAAGCCCAAGCCGTTGAGGATAGCCCAGGTGATACAGATTCGTTTGAGCCAGGCGCGGCTTTCATCCACCGTCCGTCCAGAACGGGAGAAGTTCATGAGCAGCAAGGCTACCGAAGCAGTGACGATGGCGGCGATAGTGGAGATGGCGAGGATTTGGGTGTATACATCCTGCATGATCTCTTTGGCCTTGGTCCATACATCTGTTGCCGCATAAGCCGGCTGGCAGAACATCATGGACATCATCACACACAGGAAGGCGCTGTAAGCCACTTTGGGCAGCGAAAGCCTGCGCTTGGACTGGGTATCCGGCTCCTGAAGCTGCGGAGTTTGAGGGGTTTTCGTTTTCTTCAATTTGCGATCCTCCAATTCTGAATGATTTTTTGATGCTCAATAGGGAACAGAAAAGCCCACACCTGTCAAAACAAATGTGGGCTTTCAAATGGCCGGGCGGCCATCTGGGCAGCAAAAAAGCACCCTGATGAAAGGTGCCGTTACTGTCCTGTTCGGTTTTGGGTGCAAGTTTGAGCATATTCAGTTTAACACATCGGTATTTACACTGAAAGAGCAGAACCATGCCAATTTTGTTCCCGAATTGTGCCAATTATTTGCCCGATTGTCCGGAAGGTGATTTTGTCTCTGGAAAGAACTGCTCCAGCATGTCTAAACTGTCCTTGGAGGTATAGCCCCAAAGGACGGAACTGAGGGCTTCAATAGCTTCCCGGCGTTTGCGGTAGTAGGTTCTGAAACTGATGTCACGAATATGCGGTCGTAGGGTCTCGATGATTTCCTCAACATTTTTGAGCTGCTGCGGCGAGAGGAAGGAGTAGTACAGCAGCCAGTAATATGCCTCACCGTTTTTGTGCTTGGTACGCAGCAATTCGACTGCGAAATCCAGCAGCTTGAGCATTTTGTGGCTGCGTTCAATGCATTTGGCATGGTGCTCGATGTCGCTTCCGGCCAAATCAGCGCCAGCCAGATAGACTGAATCCAGAAAATCCTCGATGGAGGTGCCATACTCGATCTCAAACTTGGTGCGGACATGCTGGACAGAAAGCTCCAGGCTCCACACAACATCCCGGTATTTTTTCAGCAGTTTCCAGGTATCATGGTACAGGGGATTATCAGCAACATCAGGTTCAACAAATTTTCTCATTTCAGGTTCCTCCTATTTTCGTGCTCCTCAAAGGGAGTGAGTGTAAGTTCAAAAGTGGCGATTGAAGTGTTTGTGCCGCAGAGGATGGTCAGACCAAAGTGGGCTGTGGATTTCCCTCGCGCACGCGGAATCAACTCTTCCCAGCAGTCGTCCGATAAGGGATATAACTTATAGCGGGAGAGCGGGCAAGAAAAGCAGGAAATCCCTTGCGTAGATAGGATGTCAGCCATCTTGCGGAGTATCGTTTCAATGTGCGATTTTGAAACGCTGGAAAGTGCATCCGAAACAATGACCTCATGCTCAGAGATGGAATGGCTCTCTTCGGTTTCAGCAGTTTCCGGAAGCTCCAGATGAATGTTTAAGGTCATGGCAACTTCCTCCTTGTCGATTAAAACATCGGAAATCTCAAACATGGTGGACAGGTAGTTCTGCAGGTAGATCACGCTTCCATGCCGGCCGGGAAACGACATGATAGAGATATACCCAAGACCGTCCAGTTTTTTCAGTATACGGCATACGGTAGCGCGTGACAGCCCCCAGCGGCAGGAGAGTTCGGTATAACTGACCAACGGGTTTCCTGTACCATTGCGAAAGTAGGCTACCGGACCGACCTCTGACCCCTGCACCTGCGTATCGTTGTAGACAGCGGATACCCACAGATCCAGAACGATGTCCATTTCAGAGCAGCGGGCAGAGCTGACCAGTTCCAGGGCAACAGAGACTGGAAGGAAGAAAAAACCGGTATCCTTTTGGCATGGGGCATTGTACTCCAGTGCGGAATTGTGGCGGGCCCAGTGGAGGATTTTATATTTGACTACATTGCCACGGCCCAGCAGTGTATAGGAAATCAAGTGCTGCTTCTGAAGGGTATCCAGCATGGACAGCGCCTGCCGATGAAAGCGGGTGCGGAACCAGCAAGACAGTTCCTTGACGGTGCACACCCATTCGCCGGGCGAGACTGTATAACTGATCCCGTCAATACGGCGGTATGAGGTGCGGAAGTTTGCATAGCTGCAAAGTACAGTAAAATGAAAAAGGCCGGAGCCTCCGTTTATGCGGATGCTCCGGTCGTTGATCAGTTTGTGGATGAACTCACGATAAATCCGGCATCGTGGGTAATCTACCACTTGTTTAATTTGAAGTTGGTATTCTGGCATAGTGAACCTCCTAGTTTTTTATGCAGACAAGTAGTTCATTGAAAAATGTTGACTTGAATAACTGATGGGGTTATACTCATATTTGTATGAGCTGCAAATAAGCAGTTTGTGCATTGCTGGTTTCCGCAGTTTTAGCATCGATACCTTATAATATAGGCTAAAAGCGATAAAGAAACAGTATCAGGGATGTTCTTCATGGCTCTACAATGTGCCAGTCCTTTTTGTGGAAGATTTATCCAATTTTTGACATTTTGGAGTTGACACACTTTTTCACAAAAAAATACGCCTACAAACAACTACAATTTTTATACAACTTTTCGAGTGAAGCGGACGGCCCAATAGGACACAAGACGGATGATAAATAGTTTCAAAAACCCAGCAATTATGCGGATTTTGCGCACTACGGAGCGGTATGAGGCGGGATGGAGAGAGCAAAATTTTATTCCCGACGATGAAGCCGCTGGACATGCCCAAGAAGGCCGACAAGGCGGAAGCCGC
>ERZ1106954.2396-NODE-2396-length-13001-cov-3.845589_pt1 | contig 13001 bp, 10 predicted proteins | sample MGYA00403678_ERZ1106954 | MGnify/ENA primary metagenome ERZ1106954 (study PRJEB35170, sample SAMEA104062445) | human gut metagenome | biome: human gut; feature: human-associated habitat; material: faeces | place: Denmark | collected 2012-08-20 ... | reverse complement strand
GGAAAGCCCTTTGGTGGGGCGATGGGGCAAAGCCCCATATCTCAAAATGCTTAGAGATATTGTTTCTTGAAATGTTCGGTTTTGAACTGCTTGACAGCCTCTTTTTGTGCTATAGGCTTGATGGGAAACGCGGACAAGAGGTATAATAAAAATTGTGCCGAAGACGGCCATGTGAAAGAAACAAAACAACGAGCGAGGAAAGGAACAGCCCACGCATGGATATACAGAGCGTTTTATCGAGTGAATTTCAAACCGCGCCCGCGATCATCGGCAGGATCGTATCGCTGATCGACGAGGGCAACACCATCCCCTTCATCGCCCGGTACCGCAAGGAAATGACCGGCGCGATGGACGACCAGAAGCTGCGCGAGATCAGCGAACGGCTGGATTATCTGCGCGGGCTGGATAAGCGCCGCGAGGCGATTGCCGCGTCCATCACGGAGCAGGGCAAGATGACGGACGAGCTGGAAAAGAAGCTCGCCGCCGCCGCGACGCTCTCCGAATTGGAGGACGTCTATCGCCCGTATAAGCAGAAGCGCCGCACCCGCGCGATGATCGCCAAGGAAAAAGGCGTTCAGCCGCTGGCGGACGCGATTTTTGCCCAGCGGCGCGGCGACGACCCGCTCCGGCTGGCGCAGGCGTATGTGAGCGAGGAAAAGGGCGTGCCCGACGCGCAGACCGCCGTTCAACTGGCGCAGGATATCCTCGCCGAGCAGATCAGCGACGATGCGGCCATTCGCGCCAGCCTCCGCGCGCTCTATCGCCGCACGGGCATGCTGCGCGCCGTCGCGGCGAAGGAGGGCGAAAGCGTCTACGCGCAATACGCCGACTATCGCGAGCCGGTGCTGCGCGCGGCGGGGCACCGGATTCTGGCGATCAACCGAGGTGAGCGCGAGGAATGGCTCAAGGTCGCGGTGGAATGTGACGACGAGCAGGCGCTGCAAATCATCTGCCGCGCGGTGATCGAGCCGGGCAGCGCGTGCTGCGACGTGGTGCGCGCGGCGGCGAAGGACGCGTGGGGCCGGCTCATCAGCCCGTCCCTGGAGCGCGAAATCCGAAACGAGCTGACGGACAAGGCGAACGAGGGCGCGATCCGCGTCTTCGGCGACAACCTGCACCAGCTTTTGATGCAGCCGCCGATTCGCGGCAAGGTCACGCTGGGCGTCGATCCGGGCTTCCGCACGGGCTGCAAGCTGGCGGTTGTGGATGAGACGGGCAAGGTGCTGGAAACCGGCGTGGGCTACTTCACCCTGCCGAATCACGAGGCGCAGAAGCCGCGGGCGAAAGCGCAGATTCTGGGCATGATCCGCCGCCATGGGGTCACGGCCATCGCCATCGGTAACGGCACGGCCTCCCGCGAGAGCGAGCAGTTCATCGCCGCCCTGCTGCCGGAAGCGCCGGGCGTGGCCTACGTCATCGTCAGCGAGGCGGGCGCGAGCGTGTATTCCGCCTCCAAGCTGGCGGCAAAGGAATTTCCGGAATACGACGTCTCGCTCCGAAGCGCGGTTTCCATCGCGCGGCGCATGCAGGATCCGCTGGCCGAGCTGGTGAAGATCGACCCGAAGGCCATCGGCGTGGGGCAGTATCAGCACGATTTGAAGCAGGCGGAGCTGGAAAACGCGCTCTCCGGCGTGGTGGAAAGCTGCGTTTCGAGCGTCGGCGTGGATGTGGAGACGGCCTCTGCGTCGCTGCTGACGCACGTGGCGGGCATCGGCGAGGCGCTGGCGAACAACATCGTCGCCTATCGCGACGAAAACGGCATCGCCTCCCGCGCGCAGCTCAAGAAGGTGCCGAAGCTGGGGCCGAAGGCCTTTGAACAGTGCGCGGGCTTCCTGCGCGTGCACGGCAGCAACCCGCTGGATGCGACGGCGGTTCACCCGGAGAGCTATGCGGCGGCCAAGGCGCTGATGGAGAAGCTGGGCTATGCGCCGCAGGCGCTCAAGCGCGGCGGCATTGTCGGCATTGCGGAAAAGGCCGAGCAGGCGGATATGGCGAAGCTGGCCGAGGCGCTGGGCGTGGGCGAGATGACGCTGCGGGATATCGTCGCCGAGCTGGAAAAGCCGGGGCGCGACCCGCGCGACGAGCTGCCCGCGCCGGTGCTGCGCACGGATGTGCTCAGCATGGAGGATTTGAAGCCCGGCATGGAGCTGACCGGCACGGTGCGCAACGTGATCGACTTCGGCGCGTTTGTGGATATCGGCGTGCATCAGGACGGGCTGGTGCACATCTCCCGCATGGCGGACAGGTTTATCCGCCACCCGAGCGAGGTGGTGCGCGTCGGCGACGTGGTGACGGTCTGGGTGGTCGATGTGGACGTGAAAAAGCAGCGCATTGCGCTGAGCATGGTGAAGGGGAGAGCCTGATATGCGAAGGGGGATTCTCGTGGGGCTGGCGGCGCTGCTGCTGGCCGGCGCGCCCGCTCTGGCGGAGGAAAGGACGCGCAGCTACGGCGGGAGCGGCGCGGATCGCCTGACCCGGCTGATTGAATACGGGGACGGGCTGATTGCCGTCGGGCGAACCGACTCGCGCAACGGCGACCTGGCCATGCGCACACGGCGCAATCAGGCAGGGTGGATGCTTTGCCTGAACGGCGAGGGCGCGCCGCTTTGGAGCTACTGCACGGCGAAGGACGGCCGAAACGAAATGAGCGCCCCCTTTGCGCACGAAAACGGGCAGATTTCCGCCGTGCTGACCGGCCGGGGGATCGACGGGCTGGAATGGCTGATCGTCAGCGGCGAGGGCAGGCTGGCGCAGCGCAGGACGGCTCCGGCGGTCGAGACGGTCTGCGCGCACGGCGGCACGGACATGATCGGCGTGCCCTACGACCGCGACGGCGCGCCGCATCTGGCGCTGATTGTCGAGCACGGGGACGGCGCGTGCTGCGTCGCGGATCTGGACGCGGACGGGCGGCTTGCCCAAGGCGCGGGATTCCCAAAGGGAACGGCGGGCTTTGCGCCGTGCGTGGATGGCAGCGGCCGCCTCGTCTCGGCGGATTGCGCGGGCGGGGAGGCCGGAGTGATGCTGGTCACGCCCGGAACGGACGACGCGCCGGTGAGAATCCCGCTTTCCGGCGTGACGGCGGAGGCGGCGACGGCCGTTCTGGCGCTGGAGGACGGTTCCACGGTGGTCGGCGGGAAGCGCGGCGGCGGCGGGTTTCTCGCCCGCGTCAACGCGCTGGGCGAAACGCTGTTCGCCGTGGCGACGGATGCGCCGCTTGAACGGCTGGCCGCCAATTCGAGCGGGTTTGTCGGGCAGGACGGCGCGCGGCTCGTCTATTTCGACGAGGACGGCCGCCTGCTGGGCAGCCGGACGACGGGCTATGACCGGGACGCGGCGCTCGGCGCGCTGGAGGATATGGCGGGGCTGAGCGGCGAAACGGCGCTGCTGATGGACGCGGAGCGCGTCGGCGGCGGGCGCGCGGAGATCGTCTTTGTGCCCGATGAAGGAATCGAGGCAGCGGAGGAAGAATATAACCATGTGCTGTACATGCAGCCCGGCTGCGTGATGAAGGACGCATGGGCGCGGGAGAGCGGCGTGCTGCTGCTGCTCGAACGGGAGGACGGACGGCAGAGCGGCGTTTACGTCAGCGCGGACGGAGACACGCGCGAAACCGACGCGCCGACGGCGCGCGAGGCGGGGCGGCAGGCGGTTTCCGGCGGCGTTTTGGCGTGGCGGGAAGAGCGGGGCGGCGCGGTCGTGACGCTGGAGGATGCGCAGGGCGGAGAAATCTGGCGGCTGCGCACCGTGATCCACACGGCGGCGGACAGGCTCGAATGGCGCTGCGCGCTCGAACTTCCGGATGGCAGCTACGCCCTCGGCGGGCGCTACCTCACCGGCGAGGGACAGCGGACGGAGCAGGCGGCGGCGCTGGCCGTCGTCGGCCGCGAGGGCGTTCTGCGCCGAATCGTCCCGGTGGAGGCAAAAGAAGCGGGGCAGCGCGTCGGCTGCGTCTGCGATATGGCGTATGACGCGGAAAACGGGCTGCTGCTGCTCGTCTCTCGGACGGAAGACGGCGCGGAGAACGTCGGCGCGATTCAGACCGCGGATGGCGAAACGGCGTGGACGGTCGGCGCGGGCATGGACGTGGAGCAGGCGCGGCTGATCCTCGACGCGGACGGCGAGGCCTATCTCTGCGGAACGAGCCGAAGCGACGGGCAGAGCGCCGCCGCCGTCATCCGGATGGATTTGGAAGCAGAAGACAAATAAAAAAACGGCGAGAGGCCGAAGGACGGACGCGAAGCGGCGTTCGGCACCAAACAGGAGGAAAATATGAATACCGATATCGTCATCGTCGGCGCAGGTCCGGCGGGCATCTTCACCGCGATTGAAATGATTCGCCGGGGAAGCAAAAAGCACATCACCATCGTGGAAAAGGGTCAGCCGATTGAAAAGCGCCGCTGCCCGAAAACCGTCACCAAGCACTGCGTCAACTGCCGCCCGTATTGCCATATCACCACCGGCTTTTCCGGCGCGGGCGCGTTTTCTGATGGCAAGCTCTCCCTCTCGCACGAGGTCGGCGGCGATTTTCCGACGCTCATCGGCGCGCAGAACGCGCAGGATCTGATCGACTACACCGACGGCATCTACCTCGAATTCGGCGCGGACAGCCACATCGAGGGCATCGGCAACACCGAGGAGGTGCGCGAGATTCGCCGCCGCGCGATTCAGGCCGGGCTCAAGCTGGTCGATTGCCCGATCCGCCACCTCGGCACGGAGAAGGCGCAGACGCTCTACCTCGCGCTGGAAAACTATCTGCGCGACAACGACGTGGAGATGATCTTCGGCTGGGAATGTGAGGAGCTGCTGATGGACGGGGAAACCTGCCTCGGCGTTTCCCTGCGCAGGGGCGACCAGACGCAGGAAATCCGCGCGCAGCACACCGTCGTGGCGACGGGCCGCCGCGGCGCGGACTGGCTGGAAAAAATCTGCGCCGAGCACGGCATTGCCCACCAGCCCGGAACGGTCGATATCGGCGTGCGCGTCGAGTGCCGAAACGAGGTCATGGAGGAGGTCAACCGCGTGCTCTACGAGAGCAAGCTGATCGGCTATCCGCGCCCGTTCAAGAACAAGGTGCGCACCTTCTGCCAGAACCCCGGCGGTTTCGTCAGCCAGGAGAACTACGACAACGATCTCGCCGTCGTCAACGGCCACAGCTACAAGGATCTCAAGAGCGACAACACCAACGTTTCCGTGCTGTGCAGCCACAATTTCTCTATCCCGTTCAATCAGCCGATTGCCTACGCGCAGAAGGTCGGCGAGCTGACCAACATGCTCGCCAACGGCCACATCCTCGTGCAGCGCTTCGGCGATATCCTCGACGGCAAGCGCACGTGGGAAAAGGAGCTCGCGCAGAGCAACGTCCGCCCGACCCTGCCGGACGCGGTCGCGGGCGACATCACCGCCGCGATGCCCTATCGCGCGATGACCAACATCATCAACTTCATTCAGGCGGCGGATATCGTCGTGCCGGGCTTTGCCGCGTCCGAAACGCTGCTGTATTCGCCGGAACTGAAATTCTACTCCAACCGCGTGAAGATGGATGAGGAGCTGAACACCAACGTGCGCGGCCTGCACTGCCTCGGCGACTCCTCCGGCTGGACGCGCGGCCTGATGATGGCCTCCGCCATGGGCGTTCTGATGGGCAGAAAGCTGGCGGAGAACGAGGCGTGAAGGTCTGCGGCAACCAGGATAGCGGTCTGCTCGTGATTCAGGCGCTGGACGCGCGGGAACTGGAACGGCTGGAGGATGAGGTCAAGGCGCTGCAAAGCATGGGCGGCGCTCTGCCGCTTTGGGCCGCGTTCGCGGTGGAGGACTGGAACGACGCGCTCTCGCCATGGCTCGCGCCGCCCGTTTTTGGCAAACATGGCTTTGCAGGGCAGGCGGAGAAAACGCTTGCGTACATCCAAACCACGCTGATTCCCGAGCTGTTTACGGCGTACCATCTGGCGGAACAGACAAAAATTGCGTTATGCGGTTATTCGCTTTCCGGGCTGTTCGCGCTCTGGGCGGGCAGTCAAAGCGAACGGTTCAACGCCGTCGCGGGCGTTTCGCCGTCGGTCTGGTTTCCGGGTTACGGCAATTATGAACAGGCGCACCCGATTCGCGCCGAACATGTCTATCTGAGTCTCGGAGACCGTGAGGAGCAAACAAAAAACCGCGCGATGGCGGCTGTCGGAAACGAGATTCGCGCATTATATGCACGGCTGAGCGAAAGAAAAGTGGATTGCGCGCTGGAATGGAACGCGGGCAATCACTTCTGCGAGCCGGAATTGCGCGTAGCGAAAGGCGTCAAGTGGATGATAGATTCACTGTGAAGGCTGATTCTCGTTCGGCCTGAGCGTATGCACGGCGTACAGCTCGCCGAGCGCGTAGGCTTCTTCCAAATCCTCTGGCTCGGCCGGGGTCAGCCCGGTGCATTCCGTGCTGCTGGCCACGTTCCCGCTCGTGCGGGGCTTTCCCTTCTGCGCGGGCGGATTCCACGCCTTCGCCGAATTTTTGCCTGAATGAGCCATATAAAAATTCCCCCTGTCTGCGTTTGATAGCCGTATCATGGCGCAGCGGGGGGAATTTTATTCGCCTTCCGTCATGGCTTTGGCGTGCTGCGAACTCCTTCCGTCATGGCTTTGGCGTGCTACGAACTCCTTCCGTCACGACTTCGTCGTGCCACCTCCCTCTAAGAGGGAGGTATTTAAGGCGGAGATTCCTGCGAGAGAGGATGAAGCAAATTCTGCACAAAACGCGGAAGGCGTTAAAAGCGCTTTTAGTTCTTCCGGCAGCGGCTCGACGACCTCCACCGTTTTGCCCGTGACGGGCTGGACACAGCGCAGGCGCGCGGAATGGAGCGCGAAGCGGTCTTTCAGTTCCGGCAGTTCGCGGCCATAGAGGTAATCGCCGCAGATCGGGCAGCCGATATGCGCCAGATGCACGCGAATCTGGTGGGTGCGCCCGGTCTCCAGCCGCAGGCGGATGAGCGCGCGGCCTCCGGCGGCCTGCTCGACGCGGTAATGCGTCACGGCGCGCCGACCGTCGGGGCGAACCGCGCGTTTTGCGCCCGTGCCGAGGCGGGCAATCGGCGCGTCGATCACGCCCTCGCGCTGCGCGGGAACGCCCTCGGTCACGGCGAGGTATTCGCGGATGAAGCTGTCCGTGTGAAGCTGGCCGGTCAGCAGGCGCTGGGCGTGGGCATGGCGGGCGACGCACAGCAGGCCGCTCGTGCCCTTGTCCAGCCGATTGACGGGGTGATAATCAAACGCCGCCGCATCCTGCCCGAGCAGGGCGGCGAGCTGCTCGCGGAGCGTCCCGGTGTGGATATGGCCGCAGGGGAGCGTGGCCAGCGGCGCGCCCTTGCTGACGACGAGCATATCCTCGTCGATATAGCGGATGAAGGACGGCGGCAGGCCGTCGAGCGCGGCTTTGATTTCGGCTTCGATTTCGGTTTCGCCGTTGTCCATGCGGATTTCCAGCCGCTGCCCCGCGCGCAGAACCGTGTCCGCGCGCAGCGGCGCGCCGTCGCAGAGGATGCCGCCCTCGACCTTGAGCCGACGAAAGGCGTGTGTGCCGAGCTGAAACCGGCGGGGGACGACGCTCCGCGCCGCGCGCCCCGCATCCTCCTTGGTGGTGATATAGGTTAAGATGCGCATAAGGCCTCCTGTGTGTACAAAAGGGAGAAGACCGGCCGTCAGTCGGCGCGCCGCACGGGGCGTCTCCCGAATCTTTTCGTCGTTTCCGACACCGACATTATAGCCGACAATCAGCGCGGCCGCAACGGCTGCGCCCATGAAAAAGGCGATTTCCCGCGACTTGGCGGCTCGGCGGGCACATCGCCTGCGGTCAATTGACAAACGCCGCCGATGCGGGGTACAATGAGCTATCCCAAAAAACAAAGGAAACGGGGGACGCACATGAACGCAGTCGCTGCTTTTGAAAACCGAAAGGATACGCTTCGGGCGCAGCTGGAGGAAAGCGAAAATGTGCCGCAGGCGATTTCCGCCGCGACCATGACGCTGGAACAAATCGCCTGCGATCTGGCGCAGGATGAACAGGATGATTTCGCCCGCCAGCGGCAGCAGGCCGTCATGGCGCTGGCCAAGCGCCTGCCGCTGGGGCTGCGCGCAAGCCGCGCCAAGGCGCAGATTGTGCTGGAGGAGACGCAGGAGCAGCCGAGCCGGGTTCGGCGCGGGGCGGTCGGCGCGGGCGCGGTGATGATCGCGGCGCTGGCGGTGTATGAAGCCGTGAACGGCAAGATGAATTTCGCGCTTTTGCAGGCGCTGGGCGCGCTGCTGATGCTCTTCGGCGCAAACGGCGCGCTGACCGCAACGACGCGGCAAATCCCGCGCGCGCAGGCGGAGACGGCGATTGACGCGGCGGACATGGTGCGCGAGGTCGGCGAAATCTGTCAGGCGGCGGATCTGTGCGCGGCGGATCTGGCGCTCATCGAGCAGGACAACGCGCCGGCGCGCCTCTCCGGCACGGCGGACGAGGCCATGCTCGATCTGCTCTCGGCGATGATGGAGGCGCGCGCCTCCGGGCGGCAGGATCTGGCGCTGCGAAGCCTTGACCAGGCAGAGCAATACCTGCGGATGCTGGGCGTGCAGAGCGTGTTTTACGACGCGGAGCACGCGGCGCTGTTCGACGTGCTGCCCGCCCGAAGCGGCGAGCGGACGGTTCGCCCGGCGCTGGTGCGCGACGGGGAGCTGGTGCGCCGGGGTGTGGCGGCGGTCGCGCCGATGGCCGCAAAGGAGGCGTGAACATGAAGATTTTGGGCTTTGATTTGGGCGACGGTGAGAGCGCCGTGACGCTGCTGGACGAGGATTCCACCGTCGAGCCGCGCGTGATGCCGCTCTGCGGCAAAAACAGCCTGATTTCCGCCGTGGGCATGAAGGACGGGCGCATCGTCATCGGCGAGGCGGCCAGCGTGACGGACGGCGCGGCGGAGGCGAAGGTGCGCTTCAAATCCCGCTACCTGACCGACCCGGCCGCCTCGGCGGACGTGCGCGCGTTTGCGCAGGGCGTGATGAACGAGCTTGTCCGCACGCAGCCCGCGCTGATGGCCGAGGTGAGCCGAACGGTGGTCGGCTGTCCGGCGGGCTGGGGCGACGGCAGGCGGGAGCAATACGCCGCGCTGCTGGAATCGGCGGGCTTCCCGAACGTCAGCGTCGTGCCCGAACCGCGCGCCGCGTTTCTCTATGCGCGGCACGCGCGCGGCCTGCGCGTCAGCCCGGAGCTGATGAAGAAAAGCGCGATGGTCATCGACATCGGCTCTTCGACGACGGATTTTGCGTATATCGTGGACGGCCGCCAGCAGAACGTGTCGCTCTTCGGGGACACGAACCTCGGCGGCGGGTTGATCGATGAACGGATTCTCGCCCACGCGCTGGCCGCGTCGAAGGACGGGAAGGCGCTTCGCGCCGTGTTTGCGGAAAGCCCCGCGTGGCGGAGCTATTGCGAGCTGGAGGCGCGGCGGCTCAAGGAGAGCTATTTCCTCGACGAGGGAAAGTGGGCGGACGCGCCGCTGACCCGGACGCTGACGGTCTGCTACGACGAGCCGCTGGCGCTGGAGCTTTCCGTCGGCGGGACGAGCATCCGCGGCATGGTGGAGGAGCCGATTGCCGCGCTGGGCGGGCGGAGCTTCGTCGGCTGTCTTCAGGATGCGCTGCGGGCGGCGGTGGAGGTCAGCCGGGAATGCCCGCCCGAGGTCGTGATTCTGACGGGCGGCGCGTCGCGCATGGCGTTCTTCCAGCAGGCCTGCCGCGAGGCATTTGCGGACGCGCTGGTCGTGCTCTGCCCCGAGCCGGAGTGCTCCATCGCGCGCGGGCTGGCCTACGCGGGGCGCGTGGACGAGCGGCTGAGCCTGTTCCGGCGGGAGGTCGCCTCCATCGCGCACGGGGAAAAGCTCTCCGTGGCGGTGAACGCGAGCGCGCACGAGCTATACGAGCCGGTGGCCAAGGCGCTGTTTGACATCGCGCAGGAGAGCACGCTCGAGGCGGTGCGGCTTTGGCGCAAGGGTGGCGTGGACACCATCGAGGAGCTGAACAAGAAGGTCGAGCGGAAGATTTCAAAGGCCTTCGCCGGGGACGCGCTCTGCGACCGCATCGGGGGCGAATTGCAGGCGTGGCTGGACGAGCTGATGCGCACGCTGGAAAACGAGCTGACGACGCTCTGTGTGCGCTGCGGCGTGCCGCCTGAGCGGATGAGCCTGACCGGGGCGAAGGTGGACGCGGGGCTTTCCGGCGTGAAGCTCTCGCTGCTGGACGCGATGGGCATGGATATCCTCTCCGGGCTGATGGGCGTGGTGCTGGCGGTCGTCGGCGCGAGCCTGTGCGGGGGCGGCGGCGTGGCGATGGTCAGCGCGGGACCGGCCGGCATGGTCGCGGGCGCGGCGGCGGGCATACTGCTGGCGCTGGTCGGCAAGAGCGGCATGGAAAAGGCGCTGGTCAAGGCGAAGCTGCCGCTGCTGGTGCGCAGGCTGGTGACGGATAAGGCGGTGAAGAGCGGCCTTTCCCGCCAGCGGGACGAGATTGAAAAGGCGATCATCAAGGCGCTGGCCGACCCGGCGAACGGCTTTTCCGCGCGGCTGTGCCAGAGCCTCTCTCAGACGCTGGGCGCGCAGATGGAACGGATGGCGAAGGACGCGGAAATGTCGATTTGTGCGTGATGACTACAAAATAAAATGGATAAAAGGGCGAAATATATAAATGGCAAACGGTTTGACTGTCTAAAATGACCAGAAACGGAAAATAAAACGTGAATATTCGCACAAAATCATGCAAATTCGCGCCGAGTATGCTATAATGGCGGCAGCAATCTAAATCGAGGAGGGATTTCATGGAATTCCATGTCTACGAAAACGCGCGAGCGGCCTGCGAGGCGGCAGGCGTGCTCATCGCCGCGCAGATCACCCGCAAGGGCGACAGCGTGCTGGGTCTGGCGACCGGCTCGACCCCGATTCCGGCATATGAAATGCTGGTGCAGTGGTACGACCGCGGCGTGATCGACTTTGACCGCGTCCGCACGTTCAATCTGGACGAATACGTGGGCATTGACCATAAAAACCCGCTGAGCTACCATGCGTTCATGCAGGAGCATCTGTTCAGCAAGGTCAACCTGCGCAAGGAAAACGTGCATCTGCCCAGCGGCAATGCCGCCGCCGACGTAGAGGCATACGACAAGGCGATTCACGCGGCGGGCGGCATCGACATCCAGCTTCTGGGCATCGGCCGCAACGGCCACATCGGCTTCAACGAGCCTGCGGACGATTTCACCTACGGCACGCACGTCGTCACGCTGGCGGCGGACACCATCGAGGCGAACGCCCGCTTCTTTAAGAGCGCGGACGAGGTGCCGCGTCAGGCGGTCTCCATGGGCATCGGCAACATCATGGCGGCGAAGTGCGTCGTGCTGGTGGCGACGGGCGAGAACAAGGCGAAGGCCGTGTACGACACCATCCGCGGGCCGATCACGCCGCGTGTGCCCGCGTCGGTTTTGCAGCTCCACCCCTGCTGCGTGATTCTGACCGACCGCGAGGCGGGCAAGCTGATGCTTGAGGAGTAAACCATGCTGGTCAAAAACGGAACGGCGTTCATTGGCGGCCACTTTACGCGCGCCGATGTGCGCGTGGAAAACGGAAAAATCGCGCAGATCGGCGATTTGCAGCCGCGCGAGGGCGAGGAGATCCGCAGCGCGGCGGGGCTGTATCTTGTCAACAGCATATTCAAGCCTCTCATCAACGCAATCCCGATGGGTGATTTGCAAGGTCTTATCACAATGCTCGTTGCAAAAAATGCCGATGGTCTTACGGCAGCGGAATGCGCAAAACAAGGCATCGCGTTTGTTACGGACATGTCCAAGTCCGTGTACATCGACTGGGGCGCGTTTATAATGGCAATCATCAACTTCCTTATCACCGCGCTTGTGCTGTTTGCAATGGTCAAACTCATCAACATGGTGCGCGGCGGATTTACGGGACTTAAACGCGACACCAAATTCCTCGAATCGCTCACACCCGAAGAGAAAGCCACAATCAAAGGTAGATTTGCGACAAAGAAGGAACTGAGAGCAATCAAAGCGGCTCGCGACGAGGCACAAGCAAAAGCAGACGCAGAAGCAGCGGCGGCGGCAGAAGCGGCAAAACCCGAAACGACGGACGATTTGCTCCGCGAAATCCGCGACCTTCTCAAAGCGCAACAAGTCGAAAAGGCAACCGCTCTTCTCGAAGAAAAAACCGACAAAGAATAATCGAATCAAAACATTGAAACCGCTCGTCCGAGCGGTTTTTTTGTTGCTTTCCTTTTATAAATCTCTCTTTTTATTTGACCTCTTTCAAACAACGATATCATTGCCGCAAGGCAACATCCCTTTCCGCAGAACAATATCACCGTGCCGTCGGGTACAATATCGCTATATCTTGACTTTTTTGCACAAAAATGCTATTGTATAGCGGTGCGCAACTTGCGCTCGGAGAAGAGAAATTATGATTGCTACAACGTTATCTATGATGGAAGGCAACGGCATGGCGGCATATATCATCCTGCTTGCGCTCGGCATCATCTTTGTCGTCAAAGGCGGAGATTGGTTTGTGGACGCGGCAAGTTGGATTGCCGAGGTGTCCGGCATCCCGACTTTTATCATCGGCGCGACAATCGTCAGCGTCGCAACGACGATACCCGAAATTTTGGTTTCGAGCATATCTGCGGCGCAAGGTCAGGCGTCTATGGCAATCGGCAACGCAGTCGGCTCGGTCAACTGCAATATTGCTCTTATCATGGCAATCTCGCTTGTGTTCACCGCCCCTGTTTTCAAACGCAAAGACTACGTTTTTAAGGTTGCGATTTTGCTTGGCACAATCGCTCTTCTGTGGGGACTCAGCGCAAGCGGCGAATTTAATTGGTGGAACGCAATCATCATACTTGCAATGTTTGTGCTGTTCCTTATCGAAAACGTCATAAGCGCAAAAAAACACTCCCAAACTCTAATCAACGACAAAGGCTTTGAAAGCATAGATG
>ERZ1106954.2393-NODE-2393-length-13006-cov-5.066481_pt1 | contig 13006 bp, 9 predicted proteins | sample MGYA00403678_ERZ1106954 | MGnify/ENA primary metagenome ERZ1106954 (study PRJEB35170, sample SAMEA104062445) | human gut metagenome | biome: human gut; feature: human-associated habitat; material: faeces | place: Denmark | collected 2012-08-20 ... | reverse complement strand
TGCTCTTCCGATCTCCGGCTTCTTGCGCTTCTGTTTTTATCATATCACTTATCTAGACAAGTTAATACGATTTCTATGTTCGGTCAGCGGTCGATTATTGGCCGTAAACGGTATAAGTCCAGTATTTTGCCTGCTAAATCCGACATATCTGATGGCTGCAATTTATATTTCTTTTCTACTTGTCTAGATGTGCTTGTCTATATCTATAGACATGCCTATACTTCATTACAACATTCACCGCCACGTTAAGGAGTCACCATGAAAAGCGCGGTCTTCTATGGAAAGCACGACCTCAGAGTCGAGGAATCGGCAAAGCCGGCCGTGGGCAGGCGCGACGTTCTGATCAACGTCAAAGCTTGCGGCGTCTGCGGCACCGACGTTCATATCTATGAAGGCGACAAGGGTGCAGCCGACGTTACCCCGCCCACGATCCTTGGTCATGAGTTTGCGGGCGTTGTCGAGGCCGTGGGCAGCGACGTCGCTGGCTTTAAACCGGGCGATCGCGTGTGCATCGACCCAAACCATCCCTGCGGCTGCTGCGAACCCTGCCGCGACGGAATCAACCACTACTGCGAGCATATGACCGGTTACGGCACCACCGTTAACGGCGGCTTTGCCGAGTACTGCTCCGTCGATATGCAGCAAGTCTACAAGTTGGGCGATCACACCAGCTTTGAGCAGGGTGCTATGACCGAGCCCGTCGCCTGCTGCCTGCACGGCATCGATATGTGCAACATCAAGCCCGGCAGCACAGTTGTCGTTATCGGCGGTGGCATGATCGGTCTGCTCATGATGCAGCTTGCTAAAAACGCCGGCGCCACCAAGGTTGTCTTGCTCGAGCCTGTCGAAGGCAAGCGCGAGGTTGCGCTCAAACTCGGCGCCGACCTGGCAATTGATTCCATCCACGAGGACGTCCCGGCCCGCCTGAAGCAGGAGGGCGTCGGCAACGTCGATGTCGTTGTCGAGTGTGTTGGCAAGCCCGTCACCATCGAGCAGGCCATCCAGATCGCCGGCCACAAGGCTACGGTCATGATGTTCGGCCTCACCAAGCCCGATGAGACAATCACCGTCAAGCCCTTCGAGGTCTTCCAGAAGGAGCTTGTGCTTACCTCGTCCTACATCAACCCTTATACGCAGCGTCGCGCGCTCGAGCTCATCGACTCTGGCAGGCTCGACGTATCCTCGATGGTCGCCAAGATGGCTTCCCTCGACGAACTCGGCGCCATCCTGTCAGACCCAGCTCTGCGTGCCATGGGTAAATATATAATCGACCCCAGCAAGTAAATCGATCGACACTTGTGCGAGCAGTCCTCATCCACCGCTCGCGCACTCAGCTCTAGGAGACCGTCATGGCGCGAGCCATCTTCCAAACAATTTATGACAACGTGAAGCAGTCGATTGACGACGGCACATACGCCTATCTAAGCTATCTGCCTTCGGAGACTGAACTCACGCAGCTGTTTGGCTGTTCGCGCATGACGGTCCGTCGCGCCATCTCGATGCTTGCGGCAGATGGATACGTGCTCCCCCAGCAAGGCAAAGGCATGCGCGTCATTCGCAACATCAGTGACGAGACGAATCGTGGTGGCGGCGGACTCGAGACCTTTAAGGAAATCGCAGCCAGCCGAGGCTTTGAGCTCAAAACGGTTACCACTGTCTTTGAGCTCCTCGTCTGTAACAAGGCGCTCTCCAAGATTACCGGGTTTCCTGAAGGCTGTGAGCTCACGCGTGCCAAACGCATCCGTTATGCAGACGGACGGGCCGTGTGCTCCGACGACTCCTATTACCTAAGCTCACAGGTACCGGGGCTGACACCCGAGATTGTCAACGACTCGATCTATCGTTACCTCGAAGAAGGCCTTGGCATTAAGATTGCCACGGGCAAACGCGATGTAACGATTGAACATCCCACGCCCGAGGATGCACGCGTACTCGATCTCGACGACTTTAACGCACTCGCCGTTGTACGCGGACAGACCTACAACGCCGACGGCATCCTTATGGAATACACCGAGACAAAGCAGGTTCCCAGCTTCTTTTTACTCCACGAAACGGTCACCCGCCGCAATAACGGCAGCGAGACCCATCAGAGCAGTATGAGCTAACTGTCTATTAGTTGCGGTGGAATAGTTCCTAGAATGGCCAGCTTAAGGGCAAGACAGGAACTATTCCACCGCAACTTTTTTGGCCGGCGGGGCAGTACCTGTCCCACCGGCCATCATTTACGCTCTTTTAGCTAGTCCGCGAGCTTTTCCACCTGGTCGAGCATCTTGTTGAGCTTTTCCTTTGCCTCGGCCTTGACCTTCTCAGCTTCTTCGTGAGCCTTCGCCTTCTGGGCGGCCTTTTCCTCGGCTTCGGGATCGACGACGACCAGGTTGGATGCATCATGCTCAACCAACTTAAGCGCATGCTCGGGGCACACCTTGACGCAGGCTCCGCAACCTAGGCAATACGTGGACTCCAACGCAAAGCGGCCGCTTCCCACCAGATCGCAGGCGAACGTGGGGCATACATTGACGCACTCGCCGCACGACGTGCACTTGTCAAAATCGCACTCCGGCGTGCTCACCTGCATGTTCTGGGCAAGCTCGGGGTGGTTTTGCAACGTCGAGAGCACCAGTTGGCGCCCGTGCGTGAGCGAACGGCGACGCTTAGTCGTCGTGGTGCCGCACATGGTGTTGAGTGTGCGCTCCAGTTGGGTAATCTGATGGCGATGGGCCTTGAGCTTTTGCGTCACCGAGGCCAGCGCCGCCGTCGCCGGATTGAGCTTGGTCACCGTCAGGCCCGTGGTGCGGGCAATCTTTTCCATGTACTCTTTGCGTTCGTACTCGCGAAGCTTATGGCACTTGAGGCTCTTGGGGTCGACCTCCAAGCCCATACCCGTGCCAGACCACTCCTCGGCCTTCGCAATCGCCTCGCCCAGAATGTCCTCACCGCCGGTGTTGCGGCATTTATCGCACACGCCCAGCGGCAGGTAGACGCTCACGTTGGGATAGTCGGCCAGCACCGAGAACCAAGTCTCGGCCGTAATATCGCCCACGCAGGCAACGACGACCTCGTTTTCGCGCGGCATGCGCTTAAGGGCACGCGTGCAGGTAACGTAGGCGGTTTCGTGACTCGTAGCCGCAGAGACAATGTCGTCGTAGACGTTTTTGGGCGCCAGGCGCGGCGAGATGATCGCCTCGGTCGGACAGGCCGCGGCGCACAGGCCGCACTTGCGACAAGAGTCGAGGATCTCGATAGCGTCTTCCTCGACCTCGATGGCGTTGACCGGGCACACGTCCATGCACGCGGTGCAGCCGCTCTTTTCGTTTTTGCAGGTCAGGCACGGAATGGTGTTGCCGCGCGGGCGCTCCTTGTAGTCGGCAGGATTCCACTGCGGCGCCGACGGATCGAGTGCATCGGTCACGCCGCCAAGCGGGTTTTTAAGAAAGTCGAAACCCTTGCTGATCTCGATAATGTCATCAAACAGATCGTGTTCCTGCGCCATGCGCGGCCCCTCCCTGAGCAGTGCAAACAAGCAAGAGATAATGATACGCTATCGGCCCACGCCTCGGGCAAATTACACGCGGAGCATCTTTGCGGCAAATAGCCCATGGCCTATCGCTGCCTCGATTGCACAAGGTCAATCAAGCGCCAAGCTATGCCTCGCACATGAGCTGCACGAGCTTTTGTCTGGTCACCTTGGCCTGTTCGTTAGCCATATTGCGTTCGTTTCTAAAGGCCGCATCTACAACGCTCATCAGGTCGGCATCGGAAATCGCGCTGCACGGACCGTCCATCGAAGCTGCCGTGGGGCATACGCACAACGGCAGCTCGGCATAAAACGCAACGGCCTTGGCGATATCGAGCATCTTGCCGCCGCCAATGCCCACCACCATGTCGCAATACTCGGCCCGGGCTTCCTTGGCCATTTCGACAACGGCCTCTTCCGTACACGGACCGTTATAGATCTTAAAGAACGGCTCGCTTAGATCTTCGTCCAGAAATCCATCGACGATCTGCCTGCACAGCCGATCCTCGGTGCCCTGGTCAAACAGGACATAGGCAGCGCAGCCCAACCATGACAAATACCTGCCCTGACGCGAAAGTTCGCCCGGCCCCTGAACATACCGGCCGGGACCGCCATAAACCATGGGAAGCGCCATACGAGAATCCGCCCTTTCATCAACAACAATTGGTGCAAAGCAACCTGACCCCTTTGCACCATAGCAAAAAGGGGCAAAGTCATCTGCTGGCTTTGCCCCTTCCTTAGCTTGATTTACTCATCCATGAGATAGTAATGGCCCAGCGCGTCGGCACCCAAGATGGCGTTTGCGACCGTCTCGGGCGTCACCTCAAACGGCATGTTGCACATGGTGTCATCGGGCGCGCAGGCGGCCTCGGCAACAATCATGGCCTTCTCGCGCGTAACCTCGGCAACGCCCAGCTCCTTCATCGTGACCGGTAGGCCCAGCTCAATGCAGAAGCCCAAGACTTCCTCGAGCTTCTCGGTCGGGGCATCCTCGAGTACCAGCTGGACGATGGTGCCAAAGGCGACCTTCTCGCCGTGATACATGTCGTGGCACTCGGGCAGCATCGTCAGGCCATTGTGGATGGCATGAGCAGCAGCAAGGCCCGAGCTCTCAAAGCCAATGCCGGAGAGCAGCGTGTTTGCCTCGATGATATGCTCGACGGCAGGCGTGAGCGCACCCTTCTCCAGCGCAACCTTGGCCTTCACACCATCGGCCATAAGCGTCTCGTAGCAGAGCTTGGCGAGCGCCAAGCCAGCCATGCCGCCCTTGCCGCCGGCGCAAGTGCCACCGTCGGCATCATGCGTCGCCTGTGCCTCAAAGTAGGTTGCGAGCGCATCGCCCATACCGGAAACCGTCAGGCGCACCGGGCTCGCCGCGATAACCGTCGTATCCATCAGGACAATGTTGGGGTTTGCCTTAAGGAACAGGTACTTATCGAACTGGCCGTCATCGGTGTAGAGCACCGAAAGTGCCGAGCACGGTGCATCGGTCGAAGCGATGGTGGGGCAAATGATAACCGGGGACTCCAGGTAGTAGGCAACGGCCTTGGCGGTATCGAGGATCTTGCCGCCACCGACACCGACGATGATGTCGCAACCGTTGTCGCGAGCGAGCGCAACCAGGCGATCGACCTCGCCCTTGGAGCACTCGCCGTTAAAGTCCTCAAACAGCAGCTCGGCCTTAGCCTCGGCAAAGCCGCCCTCGATCTTGGCACCGACGCGTTTCTTGCCCGAAGGCGTCACGATGACGAGGGCCTTAGCGCCGAGCGGCTCGACATAGGAACCGAGCTTGGCGAGCTCGTCCGGACCCTGGATGTACTTGCTGGGGCTATTGAAAATTGCAGCCATAACTATCCCGTTCTCTAAAAGAAAAAAGAAAGGGGCTCCGTACAGATACGTGCGGAGCCCCTTGTTACGATAACAAGAGTCGATTAGAAATCGATGTCGGTGTCGTAGTAGCAGGCCTTGAGAATCTTCTCGAAGTCGGCAGCCTTGGTCTCACGAGGGTTCTCGGGCGTGCAAGCGTCCTGCTCGGCGTTCGCGGCGATCTCGGGCAGCTTGGTGAGGAACTCCTCCTCGGAAACCATCTGCGGGTTCTCGGCGTCGACCTTCACGCCACCATTCGCGTAATCCTTGATGGACTGCGGAATGTTGAGCTGGTCGTTGAGGTCGCGAATCTTCTGGACGAGCGCAGCGATGAGCTCCTCGTTGGTCTCGCCGGGAAGGTGCAGGATCTCCTTGGCCACGTATGCATAACGCTCGGCAGCACGCGGGTCCTTGGAGTTCCACTGGATGACCTTGCCCAGGTACATGGCGTTAGCAGCACCGTGGATGATGTGACCGTTCTCAAAGGCTGCACCGGTCTTGTGAGCCATGGAGTGAACGATGCCGAGCAGGCCCGAGGAGAAGGCGATACCGGCGATGCACTGAGCCTCGTGCATGTGCTGACGGGCCTCATGGTCGCCAGCATAGGACTTGGGCAGCCACTCGACGATCTCGCGGATGCCGTGCAGAGCGTTGGCGTCGGTGAACATAGAGGCGCAGGTGGAAACGTAGGCCTCCATGCAGTGGGTCAGAGCGTCCATGCCGGTATGAGCGCACAGCTTGGCGGGCATGGTGTAGGTGAGCTCGGGGTCGACGATGGCGACATCAGGAGTGATGTTGAAGTCGGCCAGCGGGTACTTGATGCCCTTGGCGTAGTCGGTGATGACGGAGAAGGCAGTGACCTCGGTAGCGGTGCCGGAGGTAGAGGAGATGGCGCAGAAGTGAGCCTTCTGACGCAGCTCGGGGAAGCTGAACGGCTGGATGATGTTATCGAAGGACTCCTCGGGATACTCGTAGAAGACCCACATGGCCTTAGCGGCATCGATGGGCGAACCGCCGCCGATGGCGATAATCCAGTCGGGCTCGAACTCGCGCATGGCCTCGGCGCCCTTCATGACCGTCTCGATGGACGGGTCGGACTCGACGCCCTCGAACAGCTTGACCTCGAAACCGCCCTCTTTGAGGTCGGCCTCAACGTCCTGCAGGAACCCGCCGCGGCGCATAGAGCTGCCGCCAGAAACGATGATGGCCTTCTTGCCCTTGAGGTTCTTCACCTCGTGGCGAGCGCCCTCACCAAAGTACAGATCGCGAGGATTGGTAAAACGTCCCATACTGTGCCTCCTAAACAAGCCCCTCTTAGACTTGCGTATATAACGGAGCACCCAATTGGCTCCGTTAGGACCGGTTTGCGCGTTGCCGGCGATGGCAATGCACGATGTCCAAACGTCTCAACGCTCAGACAAACACTATTTTACCGTTCTGGTTGGTCAGTTATTCACCTAAAGTTGACAATGATGAAACGTTTTTTCTATCCCTGAAGACCCTTGTGGGGCACTCATACTCCCAAGCTGGGCAAACGTTTTATCAGGGTTGACTACATATCCCGGACAGGGCTGTGCCCCTCCAAAATGTGCCCCGTTCGCCGCCAAAAATCGACCGTTTACGGCACTGTGATACCACTCGGTCGTCCAAGGTGCCGACATTTGTGCGACATCCGTCTTCGTGGTGCAAAGGTGCAAGTCCAAGTGCGGCACCCCCGGTGTGCCACATGCGGGTAAACTAGAACCTTATATAGAGACATTTGAACCCTAACCGCAGCAAAGGAGGCCCCATGGCATTCGACCCCATTCAAGAGGATTGCCATCGCCTCGTTCTTGAGGCCTTGCGCCGCGACAATATTCCACTCACCGACGGCCCCGCCGTCGAGCGTCTGATGGAGCAATTCACCCGCAACCCCGCGCCGCTCATCGTGCACGATCGCGACCGCGCCGGGCACCTCATTGCCAAGGTGGTCGAGGCTGTCGACTACCGCATCCCCTTTATCCCCGACGACGCCCAGGCAGAGCAAGAAGAAGCCGCAGCCGAGAACATGCTCCGCGAGGCAGCCGCGCTCGATCCGGCCAACTGGGATGCCCAGCGCATGCTGACGGCGCTCACAGCCAAATCCAACGAGGAATACGTGCAGTATCTGGTGTCCAAGTGCGACGAGGTGGAGCACGATCTGGCGCTCAAGATCGCCTCGGCGCAGGACCCCTACGAGCGTGAGGCCGCAGGCGACCTGACCCGCCGTCCCTACCTGCGCTGGCTTGCCGCCTTGGCATCGCGCGCGCTCATTAGCGGCCGCTACCGCATGTCGCTGGATGCCGCGAATCGCAGCCTGGACTTTGCGCCCAACGACCCCGCCGGCGTCCGCCACACCGCGATGCTCGCCATGGCGAAGCTCGAATACCCCGCCGAGGAGCTCAAACGCTTTCGCTCTGCCCACTCCGTGCCCTATCTTGCCAACACGCCGCTGCGCCGCCGCCCCAAAGATGCGGAGCGTGACTTGGACCCGTGGACGCTCATCGCGCTGATGAGCGCTGCCTGGCGCGAGCTGGACTACGAGGGCGCCGAACACTATTTGCGCATCCTCGCACGCTCGTGCCCGCACGCGGCCGAGGCGCTCTACTTCCAAACCGAGTTTCCCGATGGCGTCTATGCCCGCGTCAACGTGGGTGTGGGCTCCACCGACGAGCTTGTCCTCGCGCTGTCCGAGGCGACGCCGGTACTGCAGGAGGGCCTGGGCGCCCCCGACAACGCCAGCTTTGCCGCCTGGGTCGCCACCAACGATATCGTGCGTTCCCAAATCGATGAGCGCATACTGCGGGCGGCCGAGCAGGGTTTGCCGTTTAAGGGAGGAGACCTCTAATGGATCCGAGCGTCTACATCCCCGCCTACCTGGAGCGCACCTATCTGGCGTCGCACCCCGAGCTCACCGATGCAGCACGCGAGCTTGTCCATAACGACATTAGCGCGAATCCCCAAAAGTATGCGCAGTCCGAGCATGCCCAGGCGCTGCTGTCCTATGCCGGTGTTCATCGCCACCTGCTCGACGAGCTCCATCGCATCGAGGACATGGGCAGCGACGAGGAGTTCGAGCAGACGCGCAACCGCCTGTTCGACGATATGCGCGATGAGCTGCTCAAGATCGTCCGCGTCGATGCGTATGTCCTCGACGCGCAGCTGCTCGCCATCATCCTGGCCGACACGCCCGTCGACGCCTGCCTGGGCGACCTGATGAAGCTCGAGGCGACCACGGCCGATTACCTGCAGCAAAGTGTGCCCGGGTTCGATATGGAGGCCCCACACTACTGGGCCAATAATGTTTTGGCCGACGGTGTCACCGCAGCAGACCTTACCGTGAGCGAGCCGGCTCTTATCGGGTGGCTTCACACGCTCGAGGCCATCTCGCAGCTGTGCATGGCGAGCGCCCGCTACCGCGCTGCTGCCAACTACGCCCGCCGTGTTCTTAAGGCAGAAGGCTATCCCACCCGAGCTGCAGGCACCGTGCTACTCGCCCTCGCTCGCTTGGAAGACGAGGACGGCTTTTTTGCCCTGGCCCACCAGCTCGAGGAACAGGTGGGAGCTGATGCACTCGAGAACTCCCCCTGGTACCTGCTCGCCCGCACGATTCTGCTGTTCAAAACAAACAAGATGCGCCCGGCGACGCGCGCGCTGCGTGAGTTCGCTAACCGTTGCGAGGGCGGCGCGTTCTTCTTGCTGAACCCCATGTACCAGACGCCGTACCTTCCCTGCCGACCCAAGCCACGCGACCCCTGGGACCTCTCGCACCAGGCGGTTTGGGAAGCCGACGGCATTATCTCGGACACCCCCGACTTTGCCCCCTGGGCCAACGCCTGCGAAGATGTATCGCAGCTTGCCCAGGAATTTGCGCGCCGCTACGGCTTTTAGCGACGCAATCGCCCCGACCATGTCATCTATGTTAGGAACGGCTTCATGAACCTCCGCTCATCTCTCGCCTGTACCTCGAGCGATATCGCCCGCTGGGGACTGCGCTCTGTCCTCAAGCGCCAGGGTGGCGTGCTTCCCGGCCGCATCGCCATGAGGATCGACCCCGAGCTGCTAAGCGACCTCGCGAGCCTGGTCGACCGCAGCGTGGTGATCACCGGCACCAATGGCAAGACCACCACCTCCAACCTCATCGCCGACGCCGTTGCCGCCAGCGGCGCCACCGTGGTATGCAACCGCGCCGGCAACAACATGGAGCCGGGCGTGGTGGGCGCACTGCTCGAAGCGCGCAGCGGCCTCAAGCGAGCCGGCGGCGGCAAGCGCGTGGGCGTTTTTGAGTGCGACGAGCTCTACACCGTACGCGTTCTGCCCAAGCTCAAGCCGACGTACTTTGTGCTGCTCAACCTGTTCCGCGACCAGCTAGACCGCTACGGCGAGATCGACCATACCCAAGACGTCATCGCCCATGCGTTGGAGCTCTCTCCGGCAACAACGCTCATCTACAACGCAGACGACCCGCTGTGTGCCGCAATCGCCGCGCGCGTTCCCAATGCAAGCATCGCCTTTGGCATCGACGGCGCCACCAACACCGAGTCCGACCGCATTAGCGACTCGCGTTTTTGCTCACAGTGCAACGCACCGTTGGAGTACGACTATGTGCAGTACGGACAGCTTGGCGCATACCATTGCCCCTCGTGCGGCTGGGCCCGCCCTGGGCTTGTCCGTCGCGTGACGGGCGTGGAGCTCGGCTGCGACGGCTACGGCTTTGACCTGAACTTTGGACCCGATATCGACGCACCCGCAACGCACATCGCCACGCGCTACAACGGCCTGTATATGGTCTACAACGTAGCTGCAGCCTTCTTTGCCGCCCACGAGCTGGGCGTGGACGCAGCTCACCTGCAGCCTACGCTCGATGCCTACGTGCCAGCAGGTGGTCGCATGGGCCGTTGGAATATCGCCGGCCGTACCGTCGAGGCCAATCTGGCCAAAAATCCCGTGGGCTTCGATCGGCAAATCCAGTCCATCAAGACGGCAGGCGGCAGGCTCTGCGCCTTTTTCCTGAACGACAACGATGCCGACGGCCACGATGTATCGTGGATCTACGACGTCGACTTTGAGCGCATCGCCGACACAACGGGACTTGTCGCCTTTGCCGGCGGCACGCGCGCGCACGACATGCAGGTGCGCCTCAAGTACGCCGGCATCGATGCCGCGATTATCTCGGACGTCGCGCAGGCAATTGGCGCCGTGGCAGGTGAGGAGGCTGGCGACACTTTCTATGCCGTCGCCAACTACACGGCCTTTCCGCCGCTGGTCAAGGAGCTCGATGGGCTCAAAGACACCGATGCGGCTACGGTTGCCGCCCACGCTGCAACGTGCGCCGATGGCAGCGCCGTCCCCGTCGGCGTCGCGCCGGTCGAGCTCTCGCGCCCGCTGCGCATCGTCTACCTGTATCCCGATGCCCTCAACCTCTATGGCGACGGCGGCAATGTCATCGCCCTCGAGCGCCGCTGCGCCTGGCGCGGCATTCCCGTGCGCGTGGACGAGGTCCGCATGGGCGAGGCGCTCGATCTCACCGACGCCGATATCGTCATGATGGGCGGAGGCTCCGACCGCGACCAGCTGGCCGTGGCGCACGAGCTGCTCGCTCAAAAAGACAAGGTTGCGGCCTATGTTGAGGACGGCGGCTCGCTGCTCGCTATCTGCGGCAGCTATCAGCTGCTCGGCCGTTCGTACTATATGGGCGAAAATCGCATTGATGGTCTGGGCGTCATTGCCGCCGAAACTGTACGCGGCTCCGACCGCCTGATCGGCAACGTCGCCGTCAAGACCGACCTGGCGCCTGAGCCCTTTGTGGGATTCGAGAACCACGGCGGCCGCACCCTGCTCGATACAGAGGCCACGCCGCTCGGAACGTCCGTCGTTGCGGGCACCGGCAACAACGGCGACGATGGCTTTGAGGGCATCATCTACAAGGGCGTCATCGGCACGTACCTGCACGGACCAGCGCTACCCAAGAACCCTGAACTCGCCGACTGGCTCATCGCCCACGCCCTCGAGCGCCGCGGCGATGCGCAGGCCACAGCCCTGCTGCCGCTCAAGCCCCTCGACGACACCTACGAGCACGCCGCCCACGACGCCGCCATGAAGCTCCTCCCCTAACGCCCCGCCACCACAAAGGGACAGGCACCTTTGTGGTGGTTTTTCAATCTGCCAACGATATGTGAACGGATAAAAAAGTCTGCTATACTCTTTCCCGCTGTCCCCATCGTCTAGCGGCCAAGGACGCCACCCTTTCAAGGTGGATATCGCGGGTTCGAATCCCGCTGGGGGCACCATTTAAACTGAGAAGCCCGTTACCCTCGCGGTGACGGGCTTTTTGCTATCCATGTGCCGGGATTCGAACCCCGAGGGCATAAAATCACACTGTCATCCAAGGGTCCGTGGGCAAAAAATAGCAAATATGAGTACTGTTACCAATTTAGTGGCAGCGATTTCATGCCATCAGAAGGCGATTTAAACGCCAGGGGTCCTACGGCGGAAGAATTGCAGGCGTTTATTAGCTATGTTCTTGAACATATGTTGCGTAACACTGCATATTTTGCAAAAAGATAATGATTCACTGGATAATATTGTTATGTCAATTCAGTTCCCTGACAGCTTATGTAATGGGATTGTCAATATACATATATATCCGGAAGATTACCGGATTATAGATTATGACGGAACGGTATATAACGAAAATATTGGTGCAGGTGAAAGTGTAGAAACAGCATTGAATTATGTAATGTCGTATGAAGATTATACAAGAAACGGAGTAATAGATATTAATGTTAAATCATTAGGGGAAAATCCGCATAGTATGCTAACGACAGATAAGCAGACACTTAAAAGAATTATAGACAACGCATTAAATGAAAATGAGGATAAAGCTGTTATAGAACTGCCGGATACAATAAACAACACCAGTGTTACATATGCCTATGTGCAATCACAGACAGGAAGTAAGAATAATCTTTTATTTGCAGCTATGATTGTAATTGCTGTTATAGTGCTTATTTATTACAAGAAGAAAACCAAAGCTAAAGAGGAACAAAAGCTTAGGCAGAAGCAGTTACAGTATGACTATTCAGAGGTTATATCCAAGCTTACGCTTCTGCTTGGTGCAGGAATGACAGTACGCAGGGCGTGGGAGAAGATGATAGAAGATTATATGAGGAAAAAGAAAAGTGCTAAAGATGAGAGAATTGTGTATGAGCAGATGTATATAACAGATTGCCAGATAAAGTCAGGTATAAGTGAGTATAAGGCTTATGAAGAATTCGGACATAGATGTCAGACAAGAGAATACCTGAAATTAGCATCACTATTACAGACTAATATAAAGAAAGGAACAAAAGAGTTAAAAGAATTATCATATCAGGAATCCTATGATGCATTTGAACAAAGAAAGAGCCTTGCAGTTAAGAAAGGAGAGGAGGCAGCAACAAGATTATTAATGCCTATGTTTATGCTGTTGATAGTGGTAATGATAATTGTTATGGTGCCAGCAGTCATAAGCTTTCAAGTGTAAAAATGCAGGACAGGTCATAAGAATAAGTTACAAGAACAGGTAGAAGTTCTATTTATATGAAGATTGGTATCGTTGCGTGCAGG
>ERZ1106954.2387-NODE-2387-length-13025-cov-3.353662_pt1 | contig 13025 bp, 15 predicted proteins | sample MGYA00403678_ERZ1106954 | MGnify/ENA primary metagenome ERZ1106954 (study PRJEB35170, sample SAMEA104062445) | human gut metagenome | biome: human gut; feature: human-associated habitat; material: faeces | place: Denmark | collected 2012-08-20 ... | reverse complement strand
CGCCCTTCTCGGAGTGTTTCACGCCAATGGTGATGTATTTGCCGCCGCTGCGGGATTTTCGAACACTGTGGGTACGAATGGAACCGTGCAGCGCGCCGGTGATAATTTGAGGATCGGATGAAGCGTTGTGGAGCATCTGTTCTTCGATGGGCTTTGCGCCCTCCTGCAGCGCGCGGTTCACGCCCGCGCCGAACTCCAGATTGGACGCCATGTTGGTCAGGTCGTCCTTCAGGTTATCAAAGCCCTGCAGTTCCATCGGCATATGCATTTCCTCCCAATGGCGCCTCCTGCCAGTAAACCCAGGTCCACTGCACGGTGTAGGTGCGCGTGGCCGGGTCGTAGGCAGGCTGATTGTACCCCTTATCGCTCTCTTCCAGCATCCAGAAATCCGCATCGTACATGGCCTGACGGATGCGATTCGCCATATCGGTGGGGTCGATATCGCTCCAGAGGTTCAGATAGACATACGTTCGATACCCCACAGGACGGTCGTCCTGAAAGGCCGTCTCCGTGGTGGTGCTGGAATAGACGACGTATTGCACCGGCGGATTCTGGTTGGGCGAGGTTGCACGCCAGATGCCCGCGATGACGGGAATGCCGATGTCTTTTAATGCTTCCTGCACCTGTCGCATTATCCGCTCACTCCCTTCGCAATGGAAGCTTTCAAGCCGAGATAGGTTTTCTTGAACGAATACTCGCCCAGCGTGGAGATGATCCACTTCTCATCCTGAAACTTCACCCACATCCCGGGCTTTACGTCCCTGCGATAACGAATGGTGAAGTTGATGACCTGCTCGGTATTCATCACATCTGCAGCCCGATAATGCTGGTTGCCCGCGTCGACGGCACTGGCCCATACGCGGCAGAGCACCACGTCCTTCGGCTCGGGATAGCCGTTTGCGTTGATGGCGTTTTCGGTATAGCCGATCTCCACCAGATGACACAGATCCCCGGGGTGGGGCGTGCCTTCGAAGTTCTTATAACCGCGCATGAGCCGTCACTTCCTTCAATTAGAACAACATATACACACATTCCACGCGTTTATCCACAATATGCTGTATTTCGTTCTTTCTCAGAACATCTTCTCCATATCGCGGTATGGATACAGCAGGCTGTCAAACGCCATCCGCATGGCCTTGTAGGCGGTCATATCGGGAATGTCCCGGTTCTCGTAGCAGAAGCCCGCCATGAGCAGCACCGCCAGCCGCACGGGCTCTGGGACTTCTTCTTCAAAGGAGACGCGGCAATAATCTTCCGCCGCTGCCTGCGCCTGCGCGATCAGGTCGGTCAGATAGCCATCCTCTTCGTCGTGCTGGATACGGAGATGGGTTTTCAGCTCGTCCAAAGTTACGATCATTCAAATTGCCTCACTTGCCGGTAACCATCAGCCCGGCGCTGCGCAGCGCCGCCAGAAGCGCGTTGTGGTCGTCCTTCAGTGCGGCGATGGTGGTCGCTTCGCTGTCGGCAAGATAGGCGATCTGCGGCACGGGCGCAGCCGACCCGAACAGATCGTCGCCGCCCTCAATGACCGCGCCGGGCAGGAATGTCAGCTTTCCGCCAATAACCAGTTCGTTGCCGCCTTGGGCAAAATAGTTGTGGGTGTTCCGGGTGACGTCCGCAACGGGGTCTGCTTTGCGCATTGTAATTTCCTCCTACTGTTACTGTTGCTGCAGGAGCCGCCCCAGGGCGGAGCGGCTCCGCATGGTTCTGCTTACGCCTTCATCTGCAGGCACTTCACCGCTTCACGGAGAATCAGCCTGCCGTCCACACGCTGGGTGACCTTAAAGCCCACCTGATCCTTCTGGGCGAACAGCTCGTTCAGCCGCTGGATGGAGCGCCCCTCCCGATCCGCCAGCCAGTAATAGCTAAAATCGCCGTACAGGATGGCCTTGTTGCCCGCCGTGGGCAGGGGCATATAGTTGGATACCAGCACCTTCTGGTTGAGCAGCGTGTCGGGCTGCCCCGCCAGCAGACCCAACTGCCAGATGAAATTGCCCTGACCGTCCTTGAGCTTGCGCAGCAGCTTCAGCGTAGCGTCGTTCATGATCCACAGCCCCTTGCGGCGGTATCCGCTCTTGAGCGAATGCTGCAGGTCAATCAGCTCGTCTGCCGTAATGGCCACGGAAGACGCGGCGGTCACGCCCAGCTCCGCGCCCAGGGTATCGTGCAGGAGGCCGGTGGGCTTGTGCGTGCCGTTGCCCGTAAGAATGGCCTCTTCCTCGGCAGCACCCACACGCCGTGCGAACTCGTTGGTAATATATCCGGCCAGGTCGAAGGCGCTGTCGTGGAGCAGTTCTTCAGAGATGCGGATCATGCTGGCCACCTTGTGGGCGCCCAGCGTGACCTGACCGAAGGCGTCGTCGGATTCGGGGATCTCCGCTTCCTCCTCCACCCAGGCGGCGGCGCCCTTGCTGGTCACCAGCGGGATCTTGCGATCGCCGGAGGAGGTGGTGATCTTATGCACCAGCCCGCGCATGATGTTTTCGTCCTCCAGCCCCTGGATCAGCTGGCGCTCGAACTCGTCGGGGACGGTATAGCCGCCCTCGGACAGCTCGCCCACCTGCAACGCGTCCCGCACGTCGTAGTTCAGACGGTCGGTGGCGCGCATCAGCTTCCAGAAAGCGTCCCGGTAGGCGTCGGACGCGACGCCGCGTCGGGTCTCCGGCGCGCGCAGGGGACGGGAGGTCAGGGCGGGACGCACGGGCGCGTTCAGCTCGCGCTCGATCTCCGCAGCCCGCTCCTCGCGCTCGATGGCGTGACCCAGATCCACAACCTCCTGCTCCATGCGTTCATACGTCGCGGTATCCTCGCCGGACATCAGGCCGTTCTCGCCGCTGCGCTCGTCCAGAAACGCCTTCGCCTTGTCCCATACGTCGCTGCGCTTCTGGCGCAGATCAAGAATTTTGCTCATGGTGTTTTTCCTCCTTCTGATCATTGGATTGTTCATTGGAATCGGGATGCCCATATCGCCGGCTGGCGGGCATGAGCAGACCCAGCCGCTTCTGCAGCTGGGTCACGGGAATGCCGGAGGGTTCCGGCGGGGTAAGATTGGCAGGTTCTTGCGCCATATCGTTAGCGTTGCCGTGTACGGTCGTCTGTTCGTCGTCAGGCAACGCCGCCGAAGGCTGAACCTCGTCCGCAATCTCTTGCTTCTCAGCGCGAGTCAGCCTGGGCTTATGGCGATCCTGCCATGCCTGCACCTTCGCCTTGGCGAAATCCAGATTCGCCCTGCGCTCTCCGGCGTTCTCCGGCGCGCCGGGCTTGCCGTCTTCAGCGACAGCGTCGATGAACCCATACTGCAGCGCGGACTGCGCGTCCATCCACGACGTGGCGCTCATCATGGCAGCCACCTCCTGACGGCTCTGTCTGCACCGGCGCTGATACACGTTCAGGATGCTCTCCTTGCACGCCTGCAGCAGCCGGATGGAGTCCATGAGCTCCCGCTCGTTGCCCCAGGCTACGACGCTGGGGTCGTGGATCATCCAGAGACTGCCCGGCGTCATCTCCAGCCTGTCCGCCGCCATGGCCAGTACCGTCGCCGCGGAAGCCGCCGTGCCGGAAACAGTGATCCGAACGCTGCCGGGGTAGGCGCGCACGTCGTCGAACATACGCACGGCGGCGTTGCAGCTGCCACCGTAGGAATTCAGCCGGATATGCACGTCGTCCGCAAGCTGGTTTTCTGCTCCGTACAGCGCTTCGTGAAGGGACTCCGGGGTGATCTCGTCCCCGAACCACATTTCGTCGTCGATATAGCCGTTTAAGCTGAGTTCTCTCAATTCGCATCCTCCTCCGTTTCTTCCGCCCAGACGATGCCGGCCAGCACAAAAAAGACGCAATATACGCAGACCGAATTGCCGTAGGCCTTGTATTCCGCGCTGTCCGTGCGGGGATCCCTGAGCCATTTGACGATTCGGTTCCGGCCGGGCGCCTTTGCCGTCTTGCCCGTGGCGCGATACCATTCCCCGAACACCCTTGCCCAGTAACGGATTTCCTCGTCTGTTGGCGTCTCTGTACCCAGCTGTTCCGTCCAGCCGTCGGGATACCCCTGCAGACGGCAGCATTCGCGGGGCGTGAGCCGCCGCACGATGTAACCCGTTTCGGGCGCGGTCACCGCGCCGGGACCCTGCGCCGTGAGGGTAGGTACTTTTTCCCTTCCGATGTTGATGCTGTACTGCGCGTTCTGACCGGCGGAAAAGCAGGCGCGATTCATGGCGTATGCCACACCTTCCGGCTCGGAGGACTGTTCATCCCTGCCCACCAAGGGCGGATCCTTGTAATCCCGTGCCATGAGCGGCGGGGATTTTTCCTGATCCACCTGCGTAAAGCTGCCGGTGGTCATGGCATAGACGGCGTGGCGGTCTGACGTATCCAGCGTAAACGCTACCTCACGGTTGATTCCGTCGCCCTGCGGCCCGTTCTCTTCTTTCCGCCCGATCATGGAGCCCTGAAGGCAGTAGCAGGGGCTCTCGACAGGCGCAACAACGAGCATGCCGCCCTGGTGGCATTGCGGGCTGCTGCCCGACGTATCCAGCGTCCGGCTGGTCTGCGCTTCGTAGATCCCCGCATGGGGATTGTCCGACAGCATGGCGTGGCTCTGGTCGGAACTGATGCCGTATACCTTGACTACCAGCTCATTGCACCGCTGCTCACCACAGTCAAAGGTATTGAGCGTGTTGGCGATATCCGCATCTTTCCACTTCTGCGCTTCGTCCGCCGAATGAGGACGGGTTCCCTTACAAAATGGAGCGACCAGCGCCAGCGGTACCTGATTCCCGCCTGTGCCCATTCGTGAGCAGAGCGTTTGGCAGACGCCGTCCTCGCTGATTCTGATCCGGCTGTCGGTGGGATTGAACTGGATCGCCACGCCGGGCGTAACACCGGCACGAAGCGTCGGACTTTCCTCTTCGCAGTAGCCGACGCCCCGGCTGTTTGCGCTGTGCTCCGTGCAGAAGCCGGATGCGCCCATGATGCAGGGCGGATGATGCGCTTCTGCCCGGAGCGTTGCGGTCATTTCATGCGTTACATCCATGCGGCTGCCGCCCTGGTCGTTCAGACAGACGCCTGCCGCTCCAGCGCCACCTTCAGCACTTCGGGCAGCTCCTTGCCGCGCTTCTCCGCCCGGCGGAGTATACCCTGACAGGCCTTCGGACTCAAAGAGAACCTTTCCGGCACATTGTCCATCAAGATCGAGGACAGCAAAAATACGTTTCCGTCTTTGTGCGACGCCCCAACCCTGCGCGGCGTCGAGGACGCGCCAGGCGAGAGAATAACCGTCGCCCAGGATCTCGCCCGCGTGCAGCCAGCGTCCGCTTTCCGGCAGAGGAACATCTGCCGCGGGGTCTTTGATGCGGACGAGGCTTTCGAGGACGCAGCGGAAATCCTGCCCATCCTGAGAGGACAGGGCGCCCGGCACGTTTTCCCACACTGCCCATCTTGGATATTTTCCATTGCTATTTTCCCTCATTTCAGTGATCACGCGCACGGCTTCATAAAAGAGGCTGGAGCGGCTGCCGTTCAGCCCCGCGCGCTTGCCCGCGATGCTGAGATCCTGGCTAACAGGGGCTACCGAACGTAATCACGTCCACAGCCCCAAGATCACCTCCCCTCAAAGAGGCGATATCGCCGTAATGCTTCATTTCGGGCAGCCGTTTTTCCGTCACCCGGATGGGAAACGGCTCGATCTCCGAAGCCCAGACAGGCGTAATGCCCGCCATTTTTCCGGCCAGGGGAAAGCCACCGACGCCGTCAAAGAGACTGCCCAGTGTAAGTTTTCTGCTCAAGTTGAATCCTCCATAGTTCCTTCCTGCGTCGTACTTTCCGACCCGCCCAGCATGGCCCGGCGGACGGAAACCATGTTCCCGTTGACGAGGAGCGCGTTTCCGCCATCCTCTTCGGGCACGGGGTTCATGTTCTCCAGACCTCGGATGTCGTTCATCGACAGCCAGCCGTTCTGCCGGCCGATGGCGTAGCCCTCCATGCGTTCCTTGTACGCGCCCCGCATAAGTCCGTCCATGTTGAATCGGACATAAAAAACGCCCTTCTCCTTTTCGGCGAAGAGGGCGCGGTTCATGGCCTGCTCGATGCGCACCACCCAGGGACGGATGGTATGCACGGCGAATGAAATGGACTGATGCTCAATATTGCTGAAGGTAGCATGCTCCAGATCGCCCACCATGTGGGGCGGAACGCGATAAATGCGGCAGATCTCCGATACCTGAAACTTGCGGGTTTCCAGAAACTGCGCCTCCGAGTTGGGGATAGAGATGGGCGTATAGCTCATATTCTCTTCCAGCACAGCCACCTTGCCGGAGTTGACGGAGCCGCCGTAGGCCGCGTTCCAGCTTTCTCGCAGCTTCTTCGGATCCTTTACCGTGTTGGGATGGGTCAGGATGCCGGAAGGCCGCGCGCCGTTGGAGAAGAACTTGCTGCCGTACTCCTCGGCGGCGAGACCCAGCCCTATGGCGTTCTTCTCCAGCGCGATGGGACTGTAGCCCATGACGCCGTCGAAGCCCAGTCCGGGGATATGCAGCACGTCCTCCGGGCGCAGGCGCACCACCTTGCTCTCGCGGGTGGTGTAGTCGTAGATGAGCTTTCCGCTGTCGTCCCTGTCCACCTGCATCTGATCCGGCAGCAATGGATACAGCCCCAGAATGTGGCCGCGCCCGTTGCGCAGGATCTGGCAGTAGGCGTTGCCGTAGATCAGCAGGTGGGTGAGCATGACCTCCCGCAGGATGAAGCTGGTCATCTCAGTGTTGGGTTCATCGTGTAAGATGCGGTACAGCGGATGCTCCGGCGCCTTGACGCTGCCCTCGTCCTGATTCTGATATACGTGCAGGGGCAGGCTGGCGATAGTTTCCGCAATGACGCGCACGCAGGCGTAGACCGTGCTCATCTGAATGGCGGTGGTTGCCGTGACTGACTTGCCGGACGCGCTGGAGCCGAAATAGAAGGTGGCGGCGGAGCTGACGCTGTCCGTCGTTTTTTCGTTCCTTCCGGGCTTATCCCGCGCCCGGAACAGCGATGCGAATGGATTTTTCATGGAGTCCTCCTGTTGTTACAGTCCTTTTCCCGTTTTCCGGTCATGGCAGCTCTTGCAAAGGGGCTGCCAGTTATTTTCATCCCAGAAAAGATCGCGATCTCCGCGATGGGGAATGATATGATCGACCACGGTTGCCGGGGTCAGATGGCCGTTTTTCTGGCATTCGGCGCACAGGGGATACTGGGACAGAAAAGCCTTCCGTGCCCTTTGCCAGCGTGCGTCGTACCCCCGTGCAGCCGCGCCGCCGCGGATAGCGTCGTGACTCCATTCTTTGCGATGCCCCTCGCAGTAGACGCCGCTGTCGCAGAGGTTGGGACAGCCGGGATAGCGGCAGGGGCGTTTGGGCGTATGCGGCATATGACCTCCTGTTCCGGCAGTGAGCGCCATTTTTCGTGATGATTTCGCGCGCTTTTCTGCCTATTTTCAGCTGTTTGGGTGCAATAACCGTGCAAAATCGGGGCGAATTGAAGCGTTTCGCGCTCTTTTCGCCGCTTACAGGAAAATCATGTCTCTTTCGTCGTACACGGAACCGCCGCTGTTCTGGTTCTTCATGGCTCGATCCAGCGCCATGACCAATGCCACGGCGCCGTCCACCTTTTCCGTGGACTTCTGCTTGTCGATCTTCAGATTGCCTGCAGGGTCGGTGCGCACGAAGGCGTTGTCCATGTTCCAGCGCAGCACCGGGTGACCGCCGTGCACCAGCCTGTGTTCCAGCACCAGCCGCATCAGTTCCTTCGTCGGCGGCGACATGTCCCGGAATCCTTGTCCGAAGGGGATCATGGTAAACCCGTCGTCCTCCAGATTCTGCACCATCTGCGTGGCATTCCAGCGGTCGTAGGCGATCTCCCGGATGTTGTACTTTTCTCCCAGCTCGCAGATGAATTTTTCAATGAACCCGTAATGCACCACGTTGCCCTCGGTGGTCTGAAGAAATCCCTGCTTTTCCCACACGTCGTACATCACGTGATCCCGCCGGACGCGCAGGGGCAGCGTCTCCTCCGGCAGCCAGAAGAAGGGAAGAATTTGATATGGCTCTGATTCGTCGCTGGGCGGAAAGACCAGCGCCAGCGTGGTCAGGTCGCTGGTGGACGAAAGATCCAGTCCCGCATAACAGACACGCCCCTCCAGGTCGCCCGGAATGACCGGCGCGCCGCACTCGTCCCACTTGTCCATGGGCATCCAGCGCACGGAGGTGTTCGTCCACTGGCAGAGGTGAAACTGTCGGAACTGGATCTCTTCCGCCGGATTCTCCAGCGCCGACCGGCAGCGCTGCTCATAATATTCCATATCCACCGTTCTGCCCAGGGAGGGATTGGCCTGCTTCCACACCTCCGGGTCCGTCCAGTCCGCCGTTTCCGGGGCGCTGTAGACCACAGGATAGAAGGTGGGATCGCTCTTGCGCCCCTCCAGAATGTCCATGGCCTTGCGGTGCACCTCGTAGCAGATGCTGGTCTTGTCGGAACCCGCCGTGGTAATGACGAAGTTCAGCGGCTGCTTGCGCGCCGCGCCGGAGCCCTGGGTCATGGTTTCGTACAGCTTGCGGTTGCTCTGCCCCAGCAGCTCGTCGAAGATGCAGGCGTGGACGTTGTAGCCGTACTTGCTGGCCACCTCGCTGGACAGCGCCTGGTAGATGCTGCGGGTGGGCATATACACCAGGCGCTTCTGGGATTCCACGACCTTGATCCGCTCGCTGAGGATTGGCGACTGCGCCACCATGTCCCGCGCCACATCGAAGACGATGCTCGCCTGCTGCCGGTCGTTGGCGCAGCCGTAGATCTCCGCGCCTTCCTCATGATCCGCGCAGAGCATGTACAGCGCGACGGCCGCCGCCAGCTCGCTGTTATGGGTGGGGACGAAGGAGCGCCCCGCCAGATAGCAGCGGCTCGGGCTGTCCACCTGAATGCAGCGCATCCTGACCCTTTCCTCCAGCGGATAAATGTCCTTCAGGTAATGAAAACAGGAGCGCGTTTTCTTCCTGCGCTCCCGCTTTCGCTCCGATTTTCGGTTCAGCCGCGATACCGCCTGATCTTCAAACGCGGTAAAGCGTATGGTGTACAGCGTTTCCCCTGTGGGCTTCCCATAGCGCGTGGACGGCGATTCCGTCATGGCGTTCTTGATCCCCAGACTCCACAGCAGCTCCCGCACGTCTTCCGCCAACTGCCGAAGGGTGCTGACGTAGGCGCTCTGCGATTTCACCGTGCTTACGGAGCCGTCCGAGTCCATCAGCCCCTGCAGGAGCGCCCAGCGCTGCCGCGCGGACGCGCACAAATAATCGGCGGGGATGCGCTTCTCCCGGAAGCCGGACAGCAGCGCGGGCTTCAGCGCCGGGATGCGGAAGATCCAGCTTCCGCCGCCATGCTGCTCCCAACTGCCGGAGACGCCGCAGGAAACCTGTCTTAGAAAGCTCGGCACGTCGCAGGTGCGGACCGTCGCCTCCGGCTTGACCGCGTTCCCGTTGCCCAGCCAGAAGCCGTACAGATACGGATCGATGGGCAGGGGCCTGTCCGCCGTCTGCAGCGCCCGCGCCACGGGAATGCGGATGACGGAACAATTCTCCCGCTCCGTGCCGGCGTGCCGCGCCCGGTATTTCATGGTCGCGCGGTAAATATCGCCGGTGGACAGGCGCTTCCTACGCTTTCCGTTGTTGGTCACCTGCACGTCCCACAAATGCCGCTCGCCCGCGTCGATATGGGATCCGTCCCGGAAAACCAGCCGGTAGCACGGCTCCGTATCGTCTACAGCGCTGAAGGCCACGACGCGGCAGGGAGCGCCGTTTTCATCGAAAACCCGATCGCCCCGTTTCAGCGTTCCCATGGTCTTCCAGCCGTCCGTCGTAAAGATCGGCGTATCCAGCGCCAGCTGCTTGCCGGCCTTCTTGCAGATTTCCACGAACGCCGTGTTGAACTGCCGGTATCCGTTTTCTTTGATCGTGCCGAACACGTCCCGGATGATCTGCTCCTGCCAGGGAAAGAGCAGAAACGGCTTGCCCGCCCACACGCCCTTGGTATGCTTCAGCCCTTGAATAAAAGAAACCGCCCGATCCGCCCTGCGACGGTCGTAATGGCTGGTCGGCAGCATGAAGCGGGTGGGCTGATATGCCGGCTTGCCGGTTTTCTTTGTATCAGCCGCCATGAACGCCCTCCGGACCCGTCGCGGGATAGACCGGTATATCCGCCGCAGAAACATCCATGCACAGCTCGGGTGGAATGTGGGTTAACATTTCATCCGGCAGATCCGCAAGCATCTCCGGCGGAAGCTCCGCATAGTGAAGGAACGGCAGATCCGGCGCCTTCCAACCGTACCGTCTGGCGTCCCGCTCCAATCGCTGCAAGGCCAGACAGGTTTCTTTCTTCACCCGGACGAATACGTCCCAATCCTCTGCGAAAAACGTGCCGCGCACGACGCTGCAAAACAGCCTCCGGCTTTCTTCCTCCAGCCTCGGAACGCTCTCCGCATTCTGACAGGCTTCGTACATCTTCCGCAGCTCTTCCGTCGTACCGTTCCGGCGCATCCGATGGGATTTCAGTCCTGCCCGGTACAGCGCCCGTCCCCATTTTCCCAGGGGCGCGTTATGCTTCCTCATTCCCATTCCTCCGAATCCTCAAAATTGCTTCCGCCCACCGGCTCAATCTCCGCGTCCGCGTCCGAAACGAGGATGGCCTCCATAGGGTCGATCCTTTTCTTCGCCGCGGACAGGACGTTGGCGATCATGGCGGTGCGGTTGGACGGCGTGAGCCCGAAGTCCGCCGCGAAGGACTTGATCTCCCGCATCTGCTGGTTGGCGATGGCGATATAGGGGTTGGGGCGGATCCGCCCGTCGCCGTCCTTGTAGATGGAGCCGTGCCGGGTGATCTCATCCTGCGCCTCCCGCCAGCGGGCATACGCCTGACAGTACCCGGCGAAGGGCACGGCGTCCGCCGCCGTCAGCAGCCCAAGGTTCATCAGGATGGGCGCCAGCCGCCGCCATTCCTTCCGCGCCTCCGGCAGCAGGTAATTGGGACAGCGGAGCGACGCCACCGGCGGCACAGGCTCCAGCTCGTTCAGCGGCCGCTTGCCCGGATTGCCCTCCAGCCTCTTCAGCGCCGTAGGCTTGGGCCTGCGTCCTCTCGCCATGCCGCTTCACCTCCCTCCCGCACCGCGCCTCCTGTTACGCTTTGTCGGGAATCGTCCCGCCCGCCTCGGTATAGTCCAGCTTCTGCCCATCGCGGATCACGTAGATCTCCGGCGCCGCGTTCCCGCGCTCCAGGCAATACTGATAATAGCGATTCACCGCCACGTCCACGAATTTTGGCTCAATTTCCACACCGAAACAGGAGCGGTTGATCTCCTCGCAGGCAATGAGCGTGGACGCGGAGCCGAGGAAGCCGTCCAGCACCAGCCCGTTGCTCTGGGTGCATTGCTCGATGAGGTAGGCCATGAGGGGCATCGGCTTGCTGGACGGATGTCCGCAGCCGTCCTCCTTTGCGCTTTTGATACGGCTGAACTCAAAAACGGTCGTCTGCTTCTGATCGCCGTACCAGCGGTGCCGCCCGTCCTTCCGCCAGCCCCAGATCAGGGGCTCATGGTTGTACTTCCAGTCCGTCCTCGTCAGCACCAGCCGGTCCTTTTTCCAGACCAGCCCCGCGCCCACCTTGAAGCCTGCGTCCTCATAGGCGTCGTGAAAGACGCGAGCCTTCGCCGTAGCGTAGAAGATGTAGATGCTTCCGTCCTGCGCCATTGCCTCGCGAAAACAGGAGAACGCCTTGAGCAGAAAGGCGTACCCGTCCTGATCGTTCAGGTCGTCGTTGGTGATTTTTCCTACGGAGCTTTCCAGAGAAACCAGGTACGGCGGGTCGGTGCAGACCAGATTGACCTTCTTTCCCGCCAGAAGGCGATCATAGCTTTCCGGCAAAGTGGAATCGCCGCAGAGCACCGTATGCCTGCCCAAATGCCAGAGATCGCCGGGACGGGAAAAGCAGGGCCTCTCCAGCTCTGCCTCCACGTCAAAGTCATCTTCCTTCACGTCCTTATCGTGTACCTGAGAAAACAGATCGTCGATCTCCGCCGCGTCGAAGCCGGTGCTGTCCAGATCATAGCCGTTTGCCTGCAGGCCGGAGAGCAGGTCTGCCAGCGCCGTCGGCTCCCAGTCGCCGGTAGCCTTGTTCAGCGCCACGTTCAGCGCCTTCTCATCGTCCGGGTTCTCAATGCGCACTACTACGCAGGCGATCTCCTCGGCGCCTTCCGCCTTGAGCACCTTAAAGCGCTGGTGCCCGCCCACGATATTTCCCGTGGCCTCGTTCCAGATGATGGGATCCACATACCCGAAATCGTGCAGGGAGCGCCTGATTTTCTCGTAAGCCGGGTCGCCCGGCTTCAGGTCCTTGCGGGGATTATATTTTGCCGGTTTCAGCATGGAAACGGGCACTTTTTGAACGTTTATTTCCGTCTGTACAGATGGCGAAAAACCCATAAAATCAACCCTTTCGAGCGCCCTGGCGCTATTTTTTGCGTTCCGAAAAAACACTTTATTTTTGCGAAATATTTCACGGCAGTGCGCCCCGGTCCCGGAGAAAACGCTCCCGGAGATTCGATCCCCCCTGGGGCCCCAAAGCCGACCACGCCCCAGGACTTTCCCCAAGCAAAGTGCAAAAGCCGACTGCACCCCGGGACTTTTGCACGGCGAAGTGCGAAAGCCGACAACGCCCCTGGACTTTGCTGCGGCGAAGTGCGAAAGCCGACCAGCCTGCCCGGAGTTTCGCACGGCGAAGCGCGAAAGCCGACCAGGGCGCAGGACTTTTTTACGGCGAAGCGCAAAAGCCGACCCCGGCGGCCGCCTTTGCCCGGGCCTGCCAGCCGGTGCTGTCGGTTCTCACCCAGGCCGTTCCCTCCGCCGCCCGCCAGAGCGTGCAGCTGGAAGGCACCAACACGCTGGATGGGCGGCCGGATTACTTCATCTCCCTCAGCGGCCCTTATCAGATGACCGCCGACCTGGACCCCCTCACGTCGC
>ERZ1106954.2377-NODE-2377-length-13049-cov-5.875558_pt1 | contig 13049 bp, 15 predicted proteins | sample MGYA00403678_ERZ1106954 | MGnify/ENA primary metagenome ERZ1106954 (study PRJEB35170, sample SAMEA104062445) | human gut metagenome | biome: human gut; feature: human-associated habitat; material: faeces | place: Denmark | collected 2012-08-20 ... | reverse complement strand
TCCTTTTAAAGCTCACCCGCCCCGCGCCATTCGGCGCGGGGCGTGCTTTTTGCGGTTATTGGGGGGGGAGAAAATCAGATCGCGTTGCCGGCGTTGAAGCCCTCGCGGATGTTCTTGTAGCCGTTTTTGGTGCTGCTGGCATCGCCCACGACGACGACCTTGCAGTCCAGACCCTCGAGCTGCTCCTGCAGCGGGTTGTAGCTGCGCACGCCCATGGCGTTGACGAGCATATCGATGTGCTTGAAGGTGATCGGCTCGCCGTACTCCTCGGCGTAGACAGTGCCCTCGCCGACCTTGGTCAGCTTGGTGTGGGTGTGCACCTTGACGTTGTACTTGCGGATGTGCTCGAGCAGGCAGGCGCGCGGCTGCGCAACGGCATCGGTGATGATGTCGGGCGCCATCTCGATCATGGTCACATCGCAGCCCTGCACGGCGAGGAACACGGCGGTCTCGGCGCCGGTCATGCCGCCGCCGGCAACGACGACGCGCTTGCCGTAGAGGGTGCGGCCGCGCAGTACCTCGATCGCGGTCTTGACGAACTCGCGGTTGTCCAGGCCGGGGATCGGCAGAAACATCGGCGTACCGCCGGTGGCGAGGATGACGGCGTCCGGCTTCTCGGCCTCGACGATCTCGCGGGTCAGCGGGGTCTCGAGACGGATCTGCGCGCCGTACTTCCTGAGCTGGTTGCGGTAGTTGAGGATGAGGGAGGCGTACTCGCTCTTTCCCGGAGGCGTCATCGCGGACAGCCACTGGCCGCCGATCTCGTCGCTGGCCTCAAAGACGGTCACCTTGTGGCCGCGTTCGGCAGCGCCGTACGCCGCAGCCAGACCGGCGACACCGGCGCCGGCGACAAAGACCTTCTTGGGCTCGGCCACGATGGACAGGTCGTACTCCGTCTCGCGGCAGGTGTGGGGGTTGGCGATGCAGTTGACGCGGTTGCCCACGGCGGTCTCGCCGGTGCAGCCCTGGTTGCATCCGATGCAGTGGATGATCTCCTCGGTCTTGCCGGCCTTGGCCTTGTTCGGCAGCTCGGGATCGGCGAGCGAGGCGCGCGCCATGACGATGAAGTCGGCCTTCTCGTCGCGCAGCATAGCCTCGGACATATAGATATCGTTGTAGCGGCCGACCGCCAGCACCGGGATCTTGACCGAGCGCTTGATGGCGGCGGCATTTTCCGCATAGTGCATGACCGGGATGAAGCCCGGCGCGATGATCGCCTGCTTGGAGGCGAACATGCCCTGCGTGCAGTGCAGCGCGTCCACACCGGCCTCCTCGAGCATCTTGGCCATGACGATCGCCTCCGGCAGCTCAATGCCGCCCTCGACGTAGTCGCAGGTGTTGAAGCGGAACAGGACCGGGTAGTCCGGGCCGACGGCGGCGCGGACAGCGTCGACGACCTCGAGCGCGAAGCGCATACGGTTTTCCAGCGTGCCGCCGTACTCGTCCGTGCGCTTGTTGGAGAACGTGGACATGAACTGGTTGATCAGGTAGCCGTGCGCACCGTGGATCTCCACGCAGTCAAAGCCGCACTTTTTCGCTCTCGCGGCGGCTTCGCCGAACGCGGCGACGAGCCCGTGGATCTCCTCCACGGTCAGAGCGCGCGGGACATAGGGGACAGCGGGCTCTTTGAGCGCCGACGGGGCGACGGGGTACGTGTCGTAAGCCTTGAGGGAGCGCTGACGGCCGGCATGGTAGAGCTGCGCGCCCATCAGACCGCCGGCGGCGTGCACCTGGCGGACGGTCTCGGTCCATGCGGGCACCTGATCGTCGTTCCAGAGCGAGCCGACGACCGGGTCGCTGCCGGCGTCGGCCGTGATGCCGAGATCCTCCGTGAAGATGAGACCCCAGCCGCCCTTGACCTTGGCGACAAGGTAGGCATTGACCGTTTCGTTCGGCGTGCCGTCGGGGTTGCCCATATGAGAAGACATGGCGCTGACGACAAGGCGGTTTTTCAGCTCAAGGTTGCCGATCTTGCCGGGCTCAAATACTTTTTTCAGTTCCATAGTATACCTCCTGTTTTGCACGCACACGCCGGATCCGGACGCTGCGCGGCAGCGTGGGCGATCGCAATCGTTGGTTTATTTCTACCAAAAAATCTTTGTGATTTCAATAACGCACTTTTTTGTAACGATGAACCAAAGAGTAAGTACATACAAAAAAGTTCGTAATTGTTAAAATAAAATCAACTTGTTATAATCGAGACAACTTCGATCCGCACCCGCCGTTTTCCGTGCCGCGCGCGACGGCGGGCAAGCAAAAAAAGGAGCGACCGACATGAAAAAAGCAAAGCGAATTCTCTCCGGGATGCTGGTGGCCGTGATGGCTGCAGCGCTTCTTGCAGGCTGCGGGAGCGCGGATTCCGGCGCTGCTGCAAGCGGACAACATTATAATCTTGCGTATCAGTGCGCATGGGGCTCCGGCGGCGGGCCGTACCAGTACGCGTCCGACCTGTCGAAAGCGATCGTGGAGGCCTCCGGCGGCCGCGTGACCATGGAGTGCCTTGCCACCAACTCCATCGTGCCGACGACGGAGATGCTGCAGGCGGTCTCCAACGGCACGCTCGACTGCGCGCAGACGGCGGCCACCAACTTCTCCGACGACAGCCTCGGCATCCTCAGCACGCTGCCCGTGGGCATGACGTTTGATGAGTACATGGGCTGGTACATTGCCGGCGAGGGGCAGCAGGTGCTCGACGAGGTCATGGCGCAGATCGACAGCAACATCGTGGCGTTCCCGTGCGGTGTTGTTGACTCGGAGATCCTCTACCACTCCACCAAGCCCATCAAATGTCTGGACGACATCAAGGGCCTGAAGATCCGCGGCGTGTCCGACTGGGCGAATATCGAGACGCGGCTCGGCGCGTCCGTCGTGACGATGGACGGCGGCGACTGCTACGAGGCGCTCTCGCACGGCACGATCGACGCGGCGGAGTATTCCAGCCCGTCGGCCAACTGGGCGGCCGGCTTTCAGGAGGTCGCACCGTATCTGACGGTGCCCGGCGTGCACCAGAGCTGCTCGGTGTACCTGTTTTTGATCAACCGCAACATCTGGGACGGTCTCGATGCGCAGACGCAGAACATCATCAAGCTTGCCTGCACGGCCATGATGGCGCAAAACTGGGCGGAGGACCGCGCCGCCAACGGCAAGGCGTGGGAGCAGTTCCGCGAGCTGGAGGCGCAGGGCAAGCTGACCATCTACCGCATGCCGGACGAGGATCTGGACAAGATCCAGGAGGTCGCGCAGGAATATTACGAGGAAAAGTGCGCGGCAAACCCGCTGTTTGAGAAGATCTACAGATCACAGCAGGCGTACATCGCCTCCGTCAGCGACTGGAGCGAGGCGGCCACGGCAAAATAAGCGCAGCACAGCGGCGGCACACAGGGGTACCGTGTGCCGCCCGCTTGGCAGAGAGGGGTCAAAACATGATGAAATCTTCCGCGCAGAACACGCACGCCGGCTTCGGCGACAGGTTCATTGCGTTTGCAAATAAGGTCTCGGATGTTTCCGGCCTGGTGGCGGCTTACCTGCTGGTGCCGCTGGTTATTGTTTTTCTGATCGAGATCGTGTCGCGCAACGTCTTTAATCATCCGACGACGTGGGCGTCCGGCACGTGCTTTCTCATCGGCGGCTGCGCGGCCGTGCTCGGCTTCGGCTACGCGATGAAAAGCGGCGCGATGGTGCGCATCGACGCGCTGTCGTCGAAGCTGCCGGAAAAGGCGCACTGCATTCTGGATCTGATCCTGTATGCGGTGCTGTTTCTGCCGCTGACGATCGGCGGGTCGTATGAGTGCATCAAAAATGCGGTCGTCTCCGTCTCCAAGTTCGAGACGCTGAGCACCGGCTCGTGGAACGCGCCCATCTGGCCGACCAAGATCGTCATGTCCATCAGCCTCATCATTCTCACGCTGCAGGGGCTGGCGGAGATCATTCAGCTGGTGCAGCGTCTGCGTGCAGCGAAGCGGGAGGGTGAGCAATGACAGTCAGCGGACTTACGATCGCAGCCATTATGGGCATCTTGCTGTTGGTGTTCATTTTCTCCGGCTATTATCTGTTTGCCGCGCTCGGCGGCGTGGCGATTTTGTCGGGCCTCGCCTTCTGGGGTCCCGGCGTGTTCCAGACCGTATATTTCAGCATTTTCAAATACTGCAAGGATTATAACCTTCTGGCAGTGCCGCTGTTTGTGCTGATGGGGCAGCTGCTCAATCAGTCCGGCGTGGCAGGCCGCCTGTTTGACAACCTCTCCGTCGCCCTTGGCCGCCAGCGCGGCGGCATGGCGATCGCGGCGACGCTCATCGCCATCCTCTTCGCCGCGACGACCGGCATCGTCGGTGCGTCCGTGGTCTCGATGGGTCTGCTGTTCGTCGGTCCGATGCTGGACGCGAAGTACAACAAGTCCCTCACCGCAGGCGTGATCGTCTCCGGCGGCACGCTCGGCATCCTCATCCCGCCGAGCATCATGCTGGTCTTTATGGGCTCGGCCGCCAACGTATCCGTCGGCCAGCTGTTTTACGGCGCGATCGTTCCCGGCCTGCTGCTGGGCGCGGCCTACATCGTCTATATCAAGATCGTCGCCGTTGTGAAAAAGGATTATGCCCCGCCCATGCCTGCCGAGCAGCTCGCGCGCTACTCGCGCAAGCAGGTCATCTGGGGCGTGATCGTCAACGTCCTGCCGGTCGCGTTGGTCATTTTCTCGGTGCTCGGTGCGATCTGGCTCGGCTGGTGCCCGGCCACGGAGGCTGCGGCACTGGGCGTGGTGGCGTCGTTTCTCATCGCGCTGCTGACGCATTCGATCAACGCGCAGGTCATCAAAAAGACGCTCATCGAGTCCATCAAGCTCACGAGCATGGTCTACGCCGTGTCTGCGTTCGGCAACCTGTTCGTCACGGTCTTTATGCGCCTCGGCTGCAGCAACGCCGTCACGAACCTGTTCGTGCACCTGCCGCTGGGCAAGTGGGGACTGTTTGCGCTGATGATGGCGGTCGTGTTCCTGCTCGGCTTCCTGATGGACTGGATCGCGGTGTGCATGATCACGATCCCGATCTTCGTGCCGATCGCGACGGCGGCCGGCTTCGACGCCTGCTACTTCCTGACGATGATGGCGATCATCATGCAGACGGCGTTTTTGTCCCCGCCGATGGCGGCGTCCATCTTCTATTTCCAGGGTGTCGCGAAAGACCGCATCACAACGGCAGAGACGATCCACGGTATCTGGCCGTTTATGGCGCTGCAGGTGCTGGTGTTTGTGCTGTGCATCCTCTTCCCGCAGATCGTGACATGGCTTCCCGGCCACATGATCGGCTGATATCCGAACTCCTGACCGGGGTGCGGCGGCGTCCGAACGTATTCGGCGCGGCCGCGCCCCGGCTTTTTGCCTGCGCTGCGCCCGCAGCGGACAAAAAAGCCTCCCCCGCGGGATATACCCGCGGGGGAGGCACAGATTTGCTTACCTGATCGGTCAGTTCTCGTCGAGGCAGGCGCGGCGCTCGGCCTTTGCCTTGGCCGTGCGCTCCCTGCGCACCGGCAGCAGGGCAGCCGCAGCGCCGAAGAGCACCGCCGGCAGCACCCATGCAAAGCCAAGATCAAACATCGGCAGCTTGTGCAGGAACGTCAGCGGCACACCGTAGCCGTCGAGCGTGCACAGCACGCTCATGAGCAGCGCGCCGAGGGCAGCACCGCGGCTGATGCGGTCGGGCAGCTGCGGACGCACGAGCGCGATGAAGATGAGCACGAGCGTCGGCGGATAGACGATGTCCAGCACCGGGGCGGCGATGGCGACGATGCGGTCAAGGCCGAGGTTCGACACGACGGCGCTGAACACGCAGATGGCGATGACGAACACCGGATACGAAACCTTGCCGCGGCAGAGCTTGGCAAAGTAAGCGGCGGCTGAGCTGGTGAGCGCCACGGCGGTCGTGACGCACGCGAGGCCGACGACGATGCCGAAGAGGATCATGCCGGTCTTGCCCATGAGCGCCTCGACGATGGCCATGACGAGCTGGGCGCGGCCGATCTCGCTCGTGTACTGCGCCGAGACGGTGGCGCCGAGATACGCAAGCCCCATGTAGACGGCCAGCAGCAGCACACACGCGAGGATGGACGAGCCGCTCATGATGCGGAACTTCTTGCCCGGCTCGGTGTAGCCCTTGTCGACCACGCTCTGCAGCACGAGGATGCCGAACGGCAGCGCAGCGAGCGCGTCCATGGTCTGGTAGCCGGACTTGACACCGGTCACGACGGCGCTGTCGATCTTCGTCTCGGCCGCGATCGTGCCGAGCGGCGTGACGATGCCCTTGACGATGATGGCCGCAAGGCCGAGCAGCAGCAGCGGCGTGAGCACCTTGCCCACGATGTCCACCACGGCGGACTCGCGGATGCACAGCGCGAGGATGAGTGCGAAAAACAGCACCGAGAACACCACGGCCGACACACCGGGCAGATTCGGCGCGATGGCCATTTCGAACGTGCTGGCGGATGTGCGCGGGATGGCGACCATCGGGCCGACGCACAGAATGATCGCGCACATGAGGATCTCGGCCGGCACACGGCCGACGCGCTGGAGCACGGCCTCACTGCTGCCGACGCGCAGCAGCGCAAACATGGCGGCAAGCGCAAGACCGATGTCCGCGATGAAGTACGCGCTGAATCCGGCCAGCCACGCCGGTCCGGATTCCATGCCCAGATACGGCGGGAAGATCACGTTCCCGGCGCCGAAGAACATGGAAAACAGGGCAAAGCCAACAACGATGATATCGCGGCTGGCCCGGTTTTTCGTTTCTTTCATGATTTTCTCTCCTTTGATTTCCCAAAAAGGGACTCCCGTTTCCTTTTTTCGAATATAGCGTATCATTTTTATTGATAAAAGAGAACCGAGACTTCTTCATGTGGGTATGAAAAAAACGCATGACATCGGTGAAAAAGTTTTTATTCTTTTTCCGTGATTTTATGTGAAATTGACACAAATTCATGGTATGATGGAGGTGCAAAATGCAGATAAGGAGGCAGCGTATGGACGACGGTAAACTTCGCGCCCTGCTGACGGCGGTCGATTGCGGCAGCTTCAGCAAAGCGGCGGCGCAGCTGGGCTATACCCAGTCCGCAATGACACATCTGGTCAACAAACTGGAGGCGGAAATCGGCTGTACGCTGCTCGAGCGTGACAGTCAGGGCATCCGCCTGACGGACGCGGGCAGGCAGCTGCTGCCCTATATTCAAAACGTGGTCTGCGCGTGCGACACCCTCCTGCAGGAGGCCGCCGAGCAGAGCGACCCGCGCAAGCGCACGCTGCGCATCGGCTGTTTTGCGAGCATTGCGCGCGCCCGCCTGCCGGAGCTGCTGCGCGCCTTCCGCGCCGAGCACCCGGAGATCCAGCTGGACGTGCTCGTGCGCAGCGAGGAGCTGACGACCGCGCTCGCGAGCGGGCGCATCCAGCTCGCCCTCGTGGACGAGGCGCGCGCGAAGGGCTTTGATTTTCAGCCGCTGGCGGACGCGCCGCTCGTGGCCGCCGTGCCGCCGGACTTCCCGTGGGAGGGGGACACCATCCCGCTGGAGCGGCTGCTGCGCGAGCCGTTCCTCTCGAGCCCGGATCAGTATATCGAGCCGTTTCTCCCGGCGGATGCGCCGCGCGTCGAGGTCTCGGCGTCGGACGACGGGGCGATCCTCTCCATGGTCGCGGCGGGGCTCGGCGTGGCGGTGCTGTCGTCGTTCTCGCTCGTCGGGTATGAGGAGCGTGTGCGCGTGCTCCAGCTCGAGCAGCCGATCGCGCTGCGCCTCGGCGCCGCCGTCAAGTCCATCAATGCGGCGGGTACATCGGCACGGACGTTTTTGTCGTTCCTGTGCGCGTATTACGGACAGGAGGAGCGCCTGTGATCCGGAACATCTGCACCGACCGCTTCTTTCTCATGCAGCCGTCCGAGCCTGCGACGGCGGCGGATCTGCCCGTGGCGCAGGATCTGCGCGACACGCTCGCCGCGCACCGGCAGGCGTGCGTCGGCATGGCCGCCAACATGATCGGCGTGCGCAGGCGCATCATTATCTTTGACGACAACGGCACGCCCACCGTCATGCTCAACCCCGTCATCCTCCGCCGGATCGAGCCGTACACCGCGGAGGAGGGCTGCCTGTCGCTGACGGGCAAGCGCACGGCCAAGCGTTGGCGCAGCATCAAGGTCCAGTGGCAGAATGAGCGGCTGCAGACGCGCGTGCGCACGTTCACCGGCTGGACAGCGCAGATCATCCAGCACGAGATCGACCACTGCGACGGCGTGCTCATCTGAAGCAAAAAAATACCTGCCCGGCGCTTGCAAGCACCGGGCGGTTTTTGTATACTGGGGGCAAAGGGAGGCCGGAGCATGCGCAACACCACACTCTGTTATATCGAGCGCGGGCAGCAGTATCTCATGCTGCACCGCGTGAAAAAGGAAAACGATCTCAATCACGACAAATGGGTCGGCATCGGCGGAAAATTCGAGGGCAATGAGACGCCGGACGAATGTCTCCTGCGCGAGGCGTATGAGGAGACCGGCCTGACGCTGACCGACTGGCGCTGCCGCGGCGTGGTGACGTTTTTGTCCGACGAGTGGGAGGGCGAATACATGTACCTCTTCACGGCGTCGGGCTTCACCGGAACGCTGCGCGAGTGCGACGAGGGCGATCTCGAGTGGGTGGACAAGACGGCCGTGCCGTCGCTGCCGCTGTGGGTGGGCGACAAAATTTTCTTCCGTCTGCTGGCGGAGGACGCGCCGTTTTTTCTGCTCAAGCTGCGCTACGAGGGCGACACGCTCGTCGAGGCCGCGCTCAACGGCGCGCCGGTTTCGCTTTGAAAAGCCAATTCGTGACAGGGAGGAACCATATATGAGACGCAAACAACAGATCCAGGCCATGCAGCAGGAGCTCGCGCTCCTGCGCCAGACCGTCGACAGCGGCAAGGAGCTGGCCGCGCTCGCGGCCGGCGCCGCGCAGCAGCTCAAAAAGCCGAACCTCAAGGCCATCGCCGTGCAGGTGATGAAAACGCCGCGTTTCCGCCGCGCCGCGCTCATCGCGGGCGGGGCCGCCGCCGTCGGGACGATCGGCGCCGCTGCCGCGCGAAATGGTTCCCATTTGCGTTTCGAGAATCATTTCATCGCGTTCTGCGTCCCAGATCGACAGCTTAACCTGCGAGGCCTGCGACGTGCTGGACGAGTTGGCAGTTTGCAGATGCAGATTGGTGAGCGTGCCGAACGCATCGGGATGGAACGTAAAGAGATTTGCCCACGTTTGCGTGACGTTGACCGTGCGCGTGATGTTCGCCGCGTTAAAATCGCCGTCGCCGCCGATGGTGCTGCTCTTTACTGTTCCGTCCGCCAGACCGGCGGTCAGCAGTTCCACGCAGTTGCCGCGATAAAACACACCGGCGTAGGCAGAAATCTGCGCGCTGTCGCGGAATGCGTCAACCTGCATATTTGCGTATGCCGCGTGACCGCCCTGATGCGCCTGCGCCGCCATCAAGCCGCCGAGCTGCACCAGTCCAGCCTCTGCCAGCCGCAGCGCCCGACCGCCGCTGTCGTCCAGCCGCGTAAAATTGTCGTTGACCTCCGCAAGGCAGACCGGGTCCTCCGGCAGCCACGTGCAAAGGCCGAGCTTTTGTGTTCTGGTCATAAAAATTCCTCCTAAAAGTATTTGGGGACATCCCCTTCTACCCATAGGAGGAACATGCACCTTTGTTGCACGAAAGTATGCTACGTGATCACAAATCCGCCGTTAACGCCCAAAACCTGCCCGGTGATAAACGGCGCGTCGACCAAAAACGCCATTGCCTGCGCGATATCCTCCGGCGTCCCCAGCCGCTCGATCGGCGTCTGCTCGCGAAGCGACTCCAGAACCTCCGGCGCGACGTTCGCGCACATGTCCGTTTGAATCACGCCCGGGCAGATCGCGTTCACGCGGATGTGGCTCGGACCCAGCTCCTGCGCCAGCGCTTTCGACAGCGCCAGCACCGCGCCCTTCGTCGCCGAATACGCCGCCTCGCACGACGCACCAACCTGTCCCCACATGGAGCTGACCGTTACGATCGCGCCCTGCTGCTTTCGCAGCATCCCCGGCAGCGCCGCGCGCACGCAGTGGAAAATTCCGTCCACGTTCACCGCGAAAATCCGCCGCCATTCGTCTGGCGTAATCTCCGAAATCAGCCCGTAGTGCGCAATTCCTGCGTTGCAGATCAGCGCGTCGAGCGCCGGAAGCTGCGAAAATGCCGCCTGCACCTGCTCCGCATTTGCCACATCGCAGCAGATTGCTGCCGCGCCGGTTTCCCGGGCGAGCGCATGCGCCTGCTCGTGGCGCTTCTCATAGAGGAACCAGACCGAATCGCCCCGCGCGCAAAACAGCCGCACCGCGGCTGCGCCAATGCCCCGGCTGCCGCCGGTAATCAGAATATTCATACAGTTCTCCTTAAAAAATCGCCCTCTTCAAACGAAAAGGGCGATTCCTGTTATCTTCTTCTGGTTTTCGTCTTATGCTCGGAGTATTGCTTGATGGAAGACATTTTGCTGCTCGACTCTGTCATAAACTGCTTGAGCATATCGTCGAACGATTTCTGCTGCGGCTGCGCGGGCGCGCTTGCGTTATTGCGCGGCGCAGCGGACCGGTCGTTGGGCGCGCTGGACCTCGGCGCAGAACCGTAGCTGCGATTTTGCGGACGCGGGGACTGCGGCTTTGCGGGCGGCGGAAGGGTACGCTTGATGGAAAGATTGGTTTTTCCATTTTCCCGGCTGATGATCATGACCTTCACGTCCTGCCCCTCGGTCAGGTGGTCGCGAATGTCATTGACGTAGGCGTGGGCGATTTCCGAGATGTGTACCATGCCGGTGGAACCATCCGGCAGCGTGATGAACGCGCCGAACTTGCTCAGACTCTTGACCTTGCCTTCCACAACTGCTCCAACTGTAAGATCCATATGTTTGTTCTGTTCTCCCATTTTATTCTATTCAAGACGCATAAACGCCGCGTCTGAATGGTCTGCCGTCATTCGCCCACGTCATAGAAGACGATATCGCCCTCGTCGACCATGCCGAGCTTATCGCGCGCGACTGCCTCGACGCCCGCGTCGGTGCCCAGCGCGTCGATGGAGTCCTGAATCCGGTTGTTTTCCTGCTGCGTCGCGGCGATGGAGCTGTTGAGAATTGCCTCCTGCTCGTTTTTCTCGGTGATCTGCTTGCGCAGAGACACGAGCGTCACCGTCGCGTACACGACCAGAATCAAGATAACCAGCTTCACCAGAAGGGAAGACTTGACGAGTTTCATGATTTGCCTGACCCCTTTCAGAATCCGTCCGGTCTCCGGGTATCTTACCGATAATTGTACCCCATTTTTTGCATCTTGCAAAGAGGTTTTTCAAAAAAACTGAAAATTTTTTTGCACCAAACCGCACCGGCTGCAGGAGCGTATGCAAAATCTGCCGAATGGCGCGCAGGATGCCCTCAAAAATTTGCAGCAGCAAGCGGCTGAGCGTCAGAAAATATGCTGCCGCGCCCAGCGCGATCTCCAAAAAGAAGCCAAGGCGGAACACGCCCTGTCCCGGATAGAGCGCGAAAGCGAGCATTGACAGGAAAAAGACAAGCGCAAACAGCCCGTCCGCAAAACCCGCAGCGCCGGGCAGGACCCTTCGCAGCGCGCGCAGCAGATCATACAGCGCCGCAAGCAGAACCCCCAGCAATGCCGCGAGCGCTGCCTGCTCCGCCTGAAAGAAGACCGGCAGCTCCATCAGCCGAACAGCCGCGCCAGAAAGCTGCCTGCCGGCTGGCTGTCCTCATAGGTAAGCGCGTCGACCGTTCCGTCGACCAGCACCTCGCCGCCGTCCAACCGCAGCAGCTGCAGATGCAGCCCCTCGCCCCGGACGATCAGCGTTCCGCGCGTGGTGGTCAGAACGATGGTGCTTTCATCGAAGCTTTCCACCTCGATGACCCCCGTCATATGAAGCCGCGCGCGGCTGTCGAGCTGCAGCTGGTGCGGCGCTTCGAGCGCATTGGGCTGTGTCGGTGTCATGTCGCATCCTCCTCCGCTTGCCGGATAATCAAGTATACGGCGAGGATGCGGGAAGTATGACTCAGATTTCCTTGTACATGGCGGAGGCGTCGTCCTTGCGCACCGCCTCGGCAACGGCAAGAACCTCCACGCGCAGCGTTCGTGCGCCGAAGGCAATCTCGATCTGATCGCCGACCTTGACGTCGTAGCTCGCCTTTGCGGGCTTTCCGTTGACCGAAATGCGCGCGTTGTCGCACGCTTCATTTGCTACGGTCCGGCGCTTGATCAGCCGCGAGACCTTCAGATATTTATCCAAACGCATAGCTTGCATCTCCTGTGATTCATCAAAAGAAAATCGGGAAAGCTTCGCAGCCTTCCCGATGGGGTGTTACTTGCTGATCTGGTCCTTGAGCGCCTTGCCGGGCTTGAAGACGGGAACGGTGGTCGCGGGAATTTCGATGGGCTCTTTCGTCTTGGGGTTACGACCCATACGCGCCTCGCGCGCTTTGGTCTCGAAGCCGCCGAAGCCGACCAGCTGGACCTTGTCGCCCTGGCTCAGTGCGTCAGCGATGGTGTCAAAGGTGGTGGTGACGGCCTTCTCGGCGTCCTTCTTGGAAATGCCGCATTTCTTGGCGACTTCCGCGATCAGTTCGGTCTTATTCATGTGTAGTTCCTCTTTTCATAAAGTATATGAGTTATTGTTCACCGCCGGGCACGACACGTTTCTGCGCGTTCCATCCGGCAAGCAGCTCGTCTTTCGAAAGCGTTTCCAGGGGCCTGCCTTCGGCAAGAGCCGTCTGCTCCATAGCGGTAAAGCGTCTGATGAATTTTTCGCAGGCCGCGTGCAGCGCCTGCTCCGGGTCCCGTTCCAGCGTGGAGGCGACGCGGACCGCGGCGAACAGCATGTCGCCCAGCTCCTCGTCGATGTTGGTGTGATCCCGCACGGCCTCGCGCAGCTCGCCGGTCTCTTCTGCTAGTTTGTCCAGCGCTTCATCGGCGGATTCCCAGCGGAAGCCGGTTTTGGCGGCTTTTTTCTGGATCTTTTCCGCGCGCCA
>ERZ1106954.2373-NODE-2373-length-13069-cov-7.343092_pt1 | contig 13069 bp, 8 predicted proteins | sample MGYA00403678_ERZ1106954 | MGnify/ENA primary metagenome ERZ1106954 (study PRJEB35170, sample SAMEA104062445) | human gut metagenome | biome: human gut; feature: human-associated habitat; material: faeces | place: Denmark | collected 2012-08-20 ... | reverse complement strand
TCAAAGCGTGGCTGCTGCGGGTGGCCATCAACCGCTGCCGGGACCTGACCCGCGCCGCCCACCAAAAGGACACCGAACTGGACGAGAACCTGCCCGCCCCTGATGTCCTTGCGGAGGACGGCAGCGTGCTGGATGCCATCCGCACCCTGCCGGAAAACTACCGCAACGCCATCTATCTGCACTACTACGAAGGATACACTGCGGCAGAGATCGGGCGGATGATGGCGGTGCCCACAAACACGGTACTAAGCTGGCTGCGGCGCGCACGGGCACAGTTACATACGATGCTGAAGGAGGAGATCGAAGATGAGGTGGTATGAATATAAGATGGAGGTCGATGACCTTGCTGCCCCGGACGATCTGAAGGCAAAACTGCTGGCCATGACCGACACCCTGACTGCGGAAGAAAAGGCTGAACCCATGATGGCTGCCCCTGCTCCGCAGACCGCTGCACCCGCAGCACCCCTGAATACCGAAACCAAGAAGAAAAAGCCCATCCACTTCCCGGTAAAGCAGCTGGGCACGCTGGCTGCCTGTCTGGCCGTGTGCGTGCTGGGTTACAGCACCCTGCATCTGGGCATCGGGATGGGCAGCGCCAAAAGCAGCGCACCCGCCCTGTATGCAGCCGAAGGCGCTGCCGACAGCTCCGCTGCCTCTGTGGCAGCGGGCGGGTTTGATCTCCAGCACGCCGCGCTGGACAGCACCCCCGAGGCGGTGAATTACAGTCTGGAGGCAGACGACCGCTCTCTGGAAACGGAGTACAGCGGCACCGGCAGCGCCGAGGCTGCTACCCCTGCGGTGGACAGTGCCAAGATCATCTACACCGCCAACCTGACGCTGGAAAGCAAGGACTACGAAGCCGCCCGCAGTGCACTGGACAGCGCTCTTGCCGAGGCGGGCGGCTATCTGGAATCCAGCAGCGAATATTCCAGCAACGGTTCCAGCCGCTCGGTCAACCTGACCTACCGGGTGCCGCAGGCCAACTACCAGAGTTTTTTGGACGCTGTTGCCGCTGCCGGTAATGTGACCTATCGCAGCCAGCAGGCCGATGATGTGACCACCCAATATATGGACGTGTCCGCGCGGCTTTCTAACCTGCAGGCACAGCGCACCCGCTTACAGCAATTGCAGGAACAGGCCAAAACTCTTTCGGATCTGTTGCAGATCGAGGACTCTCTCACCGAGGTGCAGTCCCAGATCGAAAGCTGGCAGAGCCAGCTGGACTGGTACAGCGATCAGGTGCAGCAGTGCACTGTGTATATCGACCTGAACGAGGTGCAGACCTACACCCCCGCCGACGAAGGCTTCTTCTCCCGCATCGGCTCCGCCTTTACCGCTGGCTGGGGCAACTTTGTAAACGGCTTGCAGCAGCTGGTAGTAGCGCTGGCTTCCGTCTGGCCGCTGGCAGTGCTGGCGTGCGCTGCCGTTGCCGTGGCGCTTGCATGGCGCAAAAAGCACCCGAAGAAGTAACTCCCGTAGAAATCCATTTTCCGCATAAAGGCTTCCCTCCGGCTGGGGGGAAGCCTTTTGTTCAACCCCGTTGAAAAAACCACCCCTGTCCCGCCGGGCTTCTACGCCGGGAGACAGGGGTGGTTTTGTATATTTTGCAGTGCTTATTACACACCGGAATAAGCCGAGAAGCCGCCGTCCACCGGCAGGCAGATGCCGGTGATGAAACCGGCTGCCTCATTGTTCAACAGGAACAACAGTGCGCCCACAAGGTCTTTTTCGCTGTCGCCGAAATGTCCCATGGGGGTGGCGGCAAGGATCTTTTTGGTGCGCTCGGTAGGAGTGCCGTCCTCGTTGAAGAGCAGCTTTGCGTTCTGCTCACTGGCAAAGAAGCCCGGAGCGATAGCGTTGACCCGGATGCCCACCTTGCTGAAGTGCACCGCCAGCCACTGGGTAAAGTTGGTCACAGCAGCCTTGGAGCCGGAGTAGGCAGGGATCTTGGTCAGGGGCAGGTAGGCGTTCATGCTGGAAATGTTCAGGATGTTGCAACCCTCGCGGCCTACCATCTGACGGGCAAAGGCCTGCGTGGGCAGCAACGTGCCAATGAAGTTCAGGTTGAACACCATCTCCACGCCGCTTTCATCCAGGTCAAAGAAGGTGACGGTATCGCTTTCCAGATCGGCCATCTCAAAATATTCCTTGTCCGTATTGGCACGGGCGTTGTTGCCGCCTGCACCGTTCACAAGGATATCGCAGGGGCCAAAGTCTGCCAGCACATCCTCGGCTACCTGCAGGCAGTTGGCCTTGTTCATCACGTTGCAGGTGTAGCCCTTGGCGGTGCCGCCCTCGGCTTCGATCTCGTCCGCAAGTTCCTTGAGCTTATCCATGTTGCGGCCCAGCAGCGCCACCTTTGCGCCCGCCCGGGCCAGCGCCTTGGCAAAAATGGAGCACAGCGTGCCGCTTGCGCCGGTGACAACGGCTACCTTGCCGGTGAGATCGGTGTTCAGTACGTTCTTTTCCATAACATCCTCCCTGTTACAGCTGTATTCATTGGCTAGAGTATAACAGAAAAAGACGGTCTTTGCCAGAACGTTCTTATTATAAAATGGGAAAGTTTTACGCTTTTTGCCGGGCAACAAGCACGATATCTTCTGGATGCAGTGCAGACGGAATCGCGCAAAATCGCAAAAATGACCGTTTTTTATCTTGAAGATCTTCTAACTCTTTCTGCGGCAAAGCCAGTATGATAAACGCATGACAAACACATCCTACTTCGGCTCCGCTGCCCGCAGCGGGCTACACTGTTCAAGCGCAGCGGCCTGCGCCTATGACCCACAGAGTTTTGAACAATGTGGGCATTCAGACCCGGAAACGCCGCATTCCGTACCCACAATGTTCAACCCGCACGATGTGAACATTTGACGTAGAATAGTTTCTTTTTACACACTGATCAAATATAAAAAGTTATAATAATATTCTACACTGTTCACGCTGCACAATGTGCAACAGCGGCGGTGCTTCCCACTTTGATGTGAACACAAAAAAGCAGGTTGAATTTAAAAAATTCAACCTGCTTGGTGGTTGCGGGGGCCGGATTTGAACCAACGACCTTCGGGTTATGAGCCCGACGAGCTACCAGACTGCTCCACCCCGCGATATTTACTTTTCGCTTCTCAGCGGTTCTCGCTGACTGCTCAAGTATAATACCATAGGCCGGGCAGAATGTCAACCCTTTTTGCGAAAAAATTTTCGTATCCTCTTGCCACAGCTTTTAATGCGTCATCGTCCGGTGCTGTGCGCGGTATTCGGCGGGAGTGATGCCGTACAGGCGGCGGAAGGTTTTCAGAAAGCTGCTGTAATCCGGGAAGCCGCTCTCGGTGCAGGCGTTCAGGACGGAAACGCCCTCCTCCAGCGCCTTGCGGCAGTGCTGCATCCGCAGATAGGTCAGGTAGTTGTGGATGCTCTCCATGGTGCACTCCTTGAACGCGCGGGAAAGGTGCTCCCGGCTGGCGTAAAGTTCCTGCGCCAGCTGCGCGGTGGTAAGGGTCGAGTCCTGATAATGCGCCTGCAGGTAGGCCACCGCGCGCGCGACCAGTACACTGGTGCTGCTGGGGGCAGCGGTCTGTCCGCTGCCGGTGGCCTGCGTGATGAGCAGCAGCATCTCAGCGACCTGCGCCTCAAAAACGATATCCCGGATGGAGTCCGATAGTTCCTGACTTTGCGCCATGCGGATGAAAAGCCCCTTGAAGTCCCACTTGCGGCAGGCCTCGCTGTCCAGCACGGTGAGCTCGTGCATCCAGTCTGCATTTTTCAGATTCACGCGGCGACGGGTAGCCTGCCAGAGGGCATCGTCGATCTGGATGACCAGACGATCCGACTGGGCATCATCGATATTGAAGTTGCCGGAGTGGTAGATCTGAGAGGGAAAGTAGACCAGCTCCCCCACATGGACCAGATACACGCTGCCGTCCACCGAGTAGCGCACCGTGCTGCCGCCGATGGGGAGCACCAACTCGTGATACGGGTGGGAGTGCACCACAGACTGCTTGTTTTCCCAGTTCGTGTACCATGCGACCAGAAGCCGGGTGTTGCTCAGCCCCATCCGCGCCTGCGCTTCCGTAAGGACATTATCTATATAATGTGTGACCCGTTCGATGCCCATAGCCACTCCTGCTCCTTGTTAAAAAAATAAGAATCATTCTTTTACGTCCTTTTTTGCCCTAGTATATCAGTACATGTCACATTTTGCAACATTTAAATCACAAAATCTGCGGAAAAGCGGCGGAATTTTTAGTATGATAATGGCGCAAGAAGACGAGATTGACCAAATGCACAAAGGCGTTTCAATATTTTTGTGCTAGTTAACAAATGTATTGGTTGCATTTCGTGACCGCCTGAAAGGAGTCCGTCCATGCAGACCTCAAAGAATCATTTTGAAGCCAAAGTGGTCTTTAATGATGAGACCATCCGCCGGATGTTCCGCACAGAGTTCTACACCTACGAGGGGCTGCGGCACCTGCTGTGGCTTGCAGCAGCCTTTGTGTTGGTGATGGCAGCGCTGTTCACTGCCATCCCTACCGTTGTCAAGGTGCTCTGCCTGCTGGTGGGCTGTGCCATGTTCGCCATGCCGGACTTTTTAAGCCGGGTGGCGGCAGAGGGCGTCATCATGCAGCGGGGCGGTGCGGAAACTACCGTGAGCTGCCGGGTCAACGATGGCGGCGTGGACGTGGAAAACGGTGCGCACATCCCCTTTGCAAAGATCGACCGGCTGGTGGAGGATGACCAGTATTTCTACATCTTCCAGAGCCGTCAGATGGCCGTGATGATCCCCAAGGGCAGCCTGCTGCCGGCAAACCCGGAGCGGTTCGCAAAGGTGCTTGCCAAGGAGACCGGCAAGGACTGGCAGCGCTCCAAGAGCCTGTGGGGGCTTAACCTGAAAGACCTGATCCAGATGGGAAAGGACCGCTTTCAGCGCAGCGCGTCCTGACCGCTGCACAGCGCTGCTTCTCGGGCATTGACTCCTTCTCTCTGCTGGCATTGCCCTTCTTCTCTCTGGGCGGCAACATCATGAACAAGGGCGGCATTGCAAAGCGCCTTGTCCGTCTGGCACGTCTGGCTGTGGGCAAGATGCCCGGCTATCTGGCTGCCACCAACGTTCTGGCTAATATGTTCTTCGGTGCCGTTTCCGGTTCCTCCGTGGCAGCTACTTCTGCCATGGGTTCCATCATGGCACCGCTGGAGCTGGATGAGGGCTACGACCCCAACTACTCCGCAGCTGTCAACATCTGCTCTGCCCCCACCGGCATCCTGATGGGTCTGTGCGTGGCTGTTCTGGCTGTGTTCATCGCCGTCAAGAAGGGCTATAAGTCCTCCGCCGTCAAGGACCCCGACCCCGCCGTCAAGATCATCATTGATGCAGTGCCCTCTCTGCTGGCCGTCATCATTGTCATGGGCGGCATTCTGGCAGGCTTCTTCACCGCTACCGAGGCCGGTGTGGTGCTTTGCCTGTACTGCGGCCTGCTGTCCATCCTGTACAAGGAGATGACCTTCAAGAGCTTCTACAATCTGCTGGCAGACACCATGGAGAGCAGCGCTACCATCCTGTTCCTGATCGCCGCTTCCTCCATCATGTCCTACGTCATGAGCTACTCCGGCATCCCTGCCGCTATCAGCAACGCACTGATGAGCGTTTCCAGCAACCGCTACGTCATCCTGCTGATCATGAACGTGTTCCTGCTGGTCATGGGTATGTTCCTGGATCTGACCCCGGCTGTCTTGATCTTCACCCCCATCTTCCTGCCCATCACCCGCAGCATCGGCATGAGCGATGTGCAGTTCGGCATCATGCTCATCATGAACCTGGGCATCGGCTCGGTCACCCCGCCGGTCGGTTCCTGCCTGTTCGTGGGCTGCGGTGTCGGCAAGGTCAAGATCGAAGGCGTTACCAAGTATATCGTGCCGCTGTTCGCCGCCATGGTCGTGGCACTGTTCCTTGTCACCTTCATCCCTGCCATTGCGCTGTGCGTCCCGTACCTGTGCGGTCTGGTGCCCAGCCTTGGCTGGACGTTCTAAGCCCTGACTGTTCCGGGTAAAGCAACGAATACGTTGCCCCCATTTCTCTGAAGATATCCTGCATCTGAGGGGGAATGGGGGCATTTTTTATCAAAATCCAACGAGAGGAATAAAAACTATGGAGATCTGCTCCCGTTTTACCGGCATGGAGCGCAAGGACGGCGCTTTCCTGCTGCATACTGATAACGCTGATATCAAGGTCTGCTTTGTGACCGATGAAATCGTCCGCGTCCGCGCAAGCTTTGACCATGAGCTGGCAGAGGAGTCCTACGTTCTGATGACCACCGCATGGGAGGATCGGATGGACGAGCTGTTCAAGGGTGAGCGTACCCGTGTGGAACCCTTTGCCGCACAGGTCACCGAGGACGACAGCACCCTCACCTTTGCCACCGGCAAGGTGACGCTGGTGGTGGACAAGGACCCCATCAACTTCAAGCTGCTGGCTGCCGATGGCTCCGAGCTGTACAGCACCCTGCCCGGCAATCCCTTCGTCAAGGACGCCAACAACCGTGTGGTGGCTTACAGCCGGATGAAGGAGGACGACTGCTTCTACGGCTTTGGCGAAAAGACCGGCCTGCTGGATAAGAACAAGACCTTCCAGCGGGAGCGCGCCACCGACGCCATGGGCTACGACGCCGAGAAGATGGATACCCTCTACAAGCACATCCCCTTCTACATCCGTCTGGACCGCGACACCCACAAGGCGGTGGGTGTGTTCTACCACAACTTCTACGAGTCCGTGTTCAACATGGGCTGCGAAAAGAGCAACTACTGGCCCCGCTACACCTATTTTCAGGCAGACGGCGGCGATCTGGACTGCTTCCTGATCGGCGGCGACACCATCGCCCGCATCGTGGACAACTACACCCTGCTGACCGGCCGTCCGGCACTGCTGCCCAAGCGTGCGCTGGGCTATCAGGGCTCCAGCATGTACTACCCCGAGCTGGAAAAGGACAGCGATGACGCCGTGCTGGGCTTTATCGACACCATCAAGGAAGAGGGCTTCCCCATCGATGGCTTCCACCTGTCCAGCGGCTATACCAGCCAGAACAACAAGCGCTGTGTCTTTACATGGAACACCGACCGCTTCAAGGACCCCAGCGCCTATTTCCACGCCATGAACGAAAAGCACGCCCAGAACGTGCCCAACGTCAAGCCGGGTGTCCTGCTGTGCAACCCCCGTTTCGACGAGTTCAACGCAGATGACGTATTCGTGAAGGACAGCAAGAACCCCGAGACCTACGGTGTCGGCAAATGGTGGGGCGGCGACGGCGCATTCTGGGACTTCACCAAGCCTGAAGGCCGTGCAGCATGGAAAAAGTACCTCACCGAGTCCATCATCGCCGTGGGCACCGATTCCGTCTGGAACGACAACTGCGAGTACGACAGCCTGATGGACAAGGACTGCATCTGCGATTTTGACGGCAAGGGCGGCACCATCGGCCAGCTGAAGCCCATCATGAGCACCCTGATGTGCAAGGTGGGTGCCGATGCCGTGGTGGAGCACAACGCCAAGGCACGCCCCTACATGGTCTGCCGCAGCGGCAGCGCCGGCATCCAGCGCTACGCCCAGACCTGGTGCGGCGACAACTACACCAGCTGGAAGAGCCTGAAGTACAATATCCCCATCATCACCGGCATGGGTCTGTCCGGCCAGCCCAACGAGGGCGCGGACATCGGCGGCTTTGCAGGCCCCGCACCCACCGAGGAGCTGTTCGTGCGCTGGGTGCAGAACGGCATCTTCCAGGCCCGCTTCTCCATCCACTCCGCCTCCAACGATAACACCGTCACCGAGCCGTGGATGTTCCGGGAGTCTGCAGACACCATCCGGGACGCCATCCTGCTGCGTTACCGCTTTACCCCCTATCTTTACAGCGCCGAGTACGAGGCCAGCCAGACCGGTGCGCCCATCATGCGCGCTTTGGTCTACGACTTCCAGAACGACCCCAAGGCATGGGAGGAGAGCTTCGAGTTCCTGTTCGGCCGGGATATTCTGGTGGCTAACGTTCTGGAAGAGGGTGCCAAGACCCGCACCGTTTACCTGCCCGCAGGCTGTAAGTGGTACGACTGGAACGATAAGTTCCGCTGCTACGAGGGCGGCCAGACCATCGAGGTGCCGGTCACCATGGCTACCATCCCCATGTTCGTCCGTGAGGGCGCAGTCATTGCCATGGCGGACAACCAGCTGATGACCATGGAGGGCGACCACACCACCGCCCTGCACCTCATCGTAGCACCCAAGGGCACCACCACCACGACCCTGTACGATGACGACGGCATCACCAACGATTTCAAGAGCGGCGTGTACCGCAAGACCACCATCACCACCACCGCAGGCGAGCGGGTGACCATGAACTTTGCCTCCGAGGGCAGCTACAAGGACACCGTGGAGACCATCAAGGTGGAGATGATCGCCAAGGAAAAGAGCCCCTTCTGGGTCACGCTGGATGGCCGCAAGATCGAGCACTTCCTCAACCGCCGCAAGTTCGACGCCGCTGCCGAGGGCTGGTATTACAGCCAGAGCAAAAAGGCTGTCGAGGTCAAGTATGCAAACCCCGCCAAGGATCACGAGTTGACTGTTTCGTTTGAACAGTTCGACCTGATCGGTATGTAACACTGTACGGAGGAACCTCTTATGCTGCTGCGTAGTTTTGAATCCTTTGAAAAGACCGAAAACGGCTACCTCATCCACGGCGATGCCGCCGATGTGAAGCTGATTTTCATGACAGACGATATCATCCGCATCCGGGTGCACTTCGACAAGGGCACCCCCATGGAGGAGGAGTCCTACACGCTGGTGACCACCGCGTGGGAGGACCGGATGGACACCCTGCTCAAGGACGAGCGCACTCGCATCACCGCGCTGGATGTCCCCTGCGCCGAGGACGATAAGGCCCTGACCTTTGAGACCGCACACCTGACTTTGAAGCTGTTCAAAAAGCCCTTCCATTTTGAGCTGTTCGATAAGTCCGGCAAGCTGATCTATCAGGATCTGCGGGAGCGCGCCTTTGAGAAAGATCAGATCGGCCGTCTGAGCCACTTCTCCAAGGTGGACCGGGAATACGACCACTTCTACGGCTTTGGCGAAAAGACCGGCCATCTGGACAAAAAGGGACGCCGCCTGCGGATGTCCCCCAAGGATGCCATCGGCCACGACCCCGAGACCGGCGACCCGATGTACAAGCACATCCCCTTCTACATCCGGGTGAATGAGCACGACCTGCGCCCTGTGGGCCTGTTCTACCACAACTCCTACGACTGCGTGTTCGATCTTGGCGAGGAGCTGTCCGGCTACTGGGAGCGCTACTGCTACTACCAGACCGACGGCGGCGACATCGACCTGTTCCTGCTGGCCGGTGAGACCCTGCCCGAGATCCTGAACGAGTACACCCTGCTGACCGGCCGTAGCGCCCTGCCCACCAAGCAGTCTCTGGGCTACTGCGCCTCCACCATGTACTACGCCGAGCTGGAAAAGAACTGCGACGAGGAGATCTACAAGGTCATCGACAAGCACGAAAAAGAGGGCATCCTCATCGACAACTTCTGGCTGGCCTCCGGCTATTCCAGCGGCGAAAAGGACAACCTGCGCTATGTGTTCAACTGGAACCACAAGCGCTTCCCGGATCCGGAAAAGTTCTTTGAGAACATGAACGCCCGAGGCATCAACGTCATCCCCAACCTGAAGCCCGGCATCCTGAAGCACCACCCCTACATCGACCTGTTTGAAAAGAACGATGTCTTTATCAAGACCCCGGACGGCAAGGCTCCGTACTATGGCCGCTGGTGGGGCGGCGAGGGACGCTTCTTCGACTTCACCGGCCCCAATGGCCGCAACACATGGAAGCAGCTGCTGGAGGAGAACATCCTCAAAAAGGGCACCAAAACCGTCTGGAACGACAACTGTGAGATGGACGGCGTGGAGGACCGCGATGCCCAGTGCGACTTTGAGGGCAAAAAGGGCACCATGGCAGAGCTGAAGATCCTGCACTCCAACCTGATGGCCTACACCGCCAAGCAGGCGCTGGCAGATGTGTACCCCGGCGAGCGCCCCTACATCATCAACCGTGCAGGCTACGCCGGTATCCAGCGCTACGCACAGGTGTGGGGCGGCGATAACCTGACCGACTGGCGCACCGTCAAGTTCAACATTGCCACCATTCTGGGCATGGGTCTGTCCGGCTGCTCCAACATGGGCTGTGATATCGGCGGTTTTGCAGGCCCCGCACCCGAGGCGGAGCTGCTGCTCCGCTGGCTGCAGAACGGCATCTTCCAGCCCCGTTTCTGCCTGAACTCTGCCAACAACGACAACACCGTCACCCAACCGTGGATGTACGAGGAGAACCTGCCCTACATCCGTGCAGCTTACCAGCTGCGCTACCGTCTGATGCCCACTTTGTACTCTCTGATGTACGAGTCCAACCAGAACGGTATGCCGGCATGGCGTCCGCTGTTCCTTGAGTTCCCGGACGACCCCAAGTGCTACACCGACAAGAACCTGACCTTTATGTTCGGCAAGAGCATTCTGGTGGCGAACGTGGTGGAAAAGGGCGCGACTACCCGCACCGTCTACCTGCCCGCAGGCTGTACATGGTACGATATGAACGATAATCTGCACGCATACGAGGGCGGCCAGACCATCGAGGTCCCGGTCACGCTGGCAAGCATCCCCATGTTCCTGCGCGGCTCTGCCGTTGTGGTGACCACCGAGGACGTCAAGCACATCCTCAAGGACACCATGCGCCAGATCGACCTGCTGGTCGCTGCCGAGACCGACACCAGCTTTGTGCTGTACGATGACGACGGCCACACCGAGGACTACAAAAACGGCGTTTACGCCAAGACCACCATCACCGTCAAGGCCGGCGACCGCACAGACATCCGCTTTGCCACCGAGGGCAGCTACGAATCCCCCGTGGAGCGCATGACCCTGAAGCTGGTCAGCAAGAAAAAGGGTGCGCTCTGGGCCAGCGTGGATGGGCAGCAGCTTCCCCAGTACATCGTCCGCGATGGCTGGGAGGCCGCAGAGTCCGGCTGGTACTATAACCTGCCTGACCGCACCATCTGGGTCAAGTTTGCAAAGCCTGCCAAGAAGGACTTTACGGTGACTGTCTCCACCGAAAAGTTTGACCTGATCGGTATGGCAGAGGACTAAAAAGCCATTTCTAATCTTCTTTAATTCTTCTTCAAAAGCACGATGACCCGTGGGGAGCTCCCCACGGGTCATCGTGTTTTTTATAGGTTTCAGGCTTCGGTCTGCGTCTCCCGCCGGAGGATGCGGCAGACCATGAACAGGCAGTAGAACATTGCCAAACCCCATGCAAAAGGATTGGAAAGGCAGATGCCCAGATACCCAAGGCTGGTCTTTACTGCCAGCACGCCGCCAAGGCTGCGGCCAATGAGCTCGCCCACGCCGGAAACGATGGCCAGCACGCTGTAACCAAGCCCCTGCAAGGTGTTGCGGAAGATCATCAGCAGGCCGTGGAAACAGAACAGCATACTCATGACGCTGAGGTACTGGATAGCACCCGCCGTAACGGCAGGGTCGGCATCGCCCAGCACCAGCCCCACCGCGTAGGGCTTGATGAAAAAGATCACGCCCCATGCCACGGCGCAGTAGAGCAGCTGCACCATGCAGCCGTCCTTGATGCCCTGCCGGATGCGGTCGGTGCGGCGGGCGCCGTGGTTCTGTCCCACATAGGTAGCCATGGCCATGCCTACGCTCTCCATGGGCAGGGTGAACATCTGACGGATCTTTTCGCCTGCGGTCTGGGCTGCCACAGCGGTGCTGCCCAGCAGATTGATGGCGTCCTGCATGATGACTGCGCCGATGGCCGAGACTGAATATTCAAACCCCATGGGAAGGCCGATGTAGGCCAGTCGTCTGCAGTGCCCTGCCGAAAGCAGGGTGCGCGGCTGCCGGAAGGCAAGCCCCTCCAGCTTTGCCGTGCGGGTAAAGAACCAGTAAGCGCACAGTCCGCCGCTGAGCAGCTGGCTGAGCACGGTGGCAATGGCGGCACCGTCCACCCCCATGCCCAGCGGCACGATGAAGAAATAGTCCAGCAGAATGTTCACCACGCTGGCGACCAGCAGGAAGTAAAAGGGGTGCCGGGAATCCCCCAGTGCTCGCAACACGCTGGAAGCGTAGTTGTATAGCACCGTAGCCGGGATGCCCAGAAAGATGAGCCGGATGTAGAGCACCGCATCGGTGTACAGCTCCTCTGGCGTATGGATGAGCCGGAGCAGCGGCCCCGCCATCAGGGTGGTAAGCACCGTAAACACCACGCTCAGCACCAGACAGAGCAGTGCGCCGTTCAGCAGGTATTTTTGCAGCCCGTCCTTATCCTTTGCGCCAAAGGTCTCTGCCGCCGGGATGCCAAAGCCCACGCAGGCTCCCTGCACAAAGCCCAGAATAAGAAAGTTGAGGGAGTAGGTGGTGCCCACCGCGCCCAGCGCATCGGTGCCCAGACACCGCCCTACGATGACGGTATCCGCAAAGCTGTACAGCTGCTGGAATAAGGTGCCCAGCACCAGCGGCAACGCGAACCGCAGGATCTGGAACAGCGGCTTGCCTACGGTAAGGTCGGTGGTACCGGAGCGCTTTTGAGAAGTAGCTGCCATAAAGAAAACTCCTTATTATGGTATTTTCTTCATTCTATCATGGACAGCCGCTTTTCCCAAAGTGGTTTTGTGACAGGAAGCTGTCTTTTTGTGATGGAAACGCGGAAGCCTCTGTTTTTACAGTTGCTTCTTCTGCGGCGGAAAGTTCCGGCTGTTTGTTTGCAGAGCCATGAATCCACTTTTTGATGCAGCTCTTTGCAGGTCTACATCCATTCACCACATGGCCGTTTCTACTGCCAAAAAGAGAGGGCTGGACGGTGCCGGCCCTCTTGACAAGAAAAAACACAAGGCTCTTTATTATGATAAAGCTATAAGAACAGGATAAAGACAATTATTTGAGTTTTTTGAAAAAACGGAAATCATTTTGATGATATAGGACGTTTTAATAGACAGGAAGGGGGGTGAACCGTATCCAGACAGAATTATTGCT
>ERZ1106954.2372-NODE-2372-length-13071-cov-13.320298_pt1 | contig 13071 bp, 10 predicted proteins | sample MGYA00403678_ERZ1106954 | MGnify/ENA primary metagenome ERZ1106954 (study PRJEB35170, sample SAMEA104062445) | human gut metagenome | biome: human gut; feature: human-associated habitat; material: faeces | place: Denmark | collected 2012-08-20 ... | reverse complement strand
GGGCGCTGTCCCGCTGGCGGAAGGTCGCGGCAGCATTGGCAAGCAGGACTGCCAGTGTTGTGGTTTTCATGCCGCCTGCCGTAGACCCCGGAGAGCCGCCAATGAGCATCAGAAGGATCATCACGCCCAGCGATGCGCCGGACATGGCGGGTAGATCGACTGTGTTGAAGCCCGCCGTTCTCGGCGTGACCGATTGGAACAGGGCTGCCTGAACCCGCGCTCCGAGGGGAAGGGCATCAAAGTCCACAAAGAAGAAAAACAGCGCCGGAAGGACGATCAGCGTGAGTGTCGTGACAAGAATCACCTTGCTCTGCATTCGATAACGGTGGAAGTGCAGCTTGTTTTCGCAAATGTCATCCCATGTCAGGAATCCGATGCCGCCGGTTATGATCAGCAGCATGACCGTGATATTGATCACCGGATTTTGGACATAACCGGTAAGGGACGGATACAAATTATTGTTCGTTCCCAGAATGTCAAACCCTGCGTTGCAAAAGGCGGAGATGGAGTGAAATACCGCCATCCAGATCCCGTGCCATCCGTAGTCGCGGCAAAACATCGGCAGCATGGCGAGCGCACCGATCAGTTCGATCAGAAATGTCCCTCGTAGGATGAACCGTGTCAGCCGGACGATCCCTCCGACCTTCGGCGCTGAGATGGCGTCCTGCATGGTGCTGCGCTGCATCAGAGATATCCTTCGCCCGGACAGCAGCGCAACCGATGCCGCCACGGTGACAACACCAAGCCCGCCTATCTGAATCAGCGTCAGGATCACCGCCTGACCAAAGCCCGACCAATAGCTGCCGGTGTCCTGCACCACAAGCCCCGTTACACAAACAGCGGAGGTCGCGGTGAAAAGCGCTTCATGAAATGGCGTTACGCACCCGGCTGTTGTGGAGAGCGGCAGCATCAGCAGCAGCGCACCCAGCAGAATGACCCCGGCAAAGCCCAATATGATAATTTGAAAAGACGAAAGGCGGCGCTTTCTGCAAACCATTTCTTCCGACATCATCCTCACCCCTTATGAATCGCGCGATTGCTTTATTGTTCGCAGGTCAAACACACGTCGCATTGCCTGACTGTGATGAAGGATACCCTGTACGCACTCAGATCGGAGACCGTGATCTCCAAATTCTGAGCGGTAAAGGAATCGCCCTTGATGGGGACTCTATTCAGCTGCTCCATGACCCAGCCGCCGACGGAAACACTGTCCGATTCCAGCTTGACGTCAAAGAATTCCATAAAATCCTCCAAGCTGACGGAGCAGTCCACGCGGTAGGTATTCTCGTCCAGCTTTTCAAAATCTTCTTCCACCTCGTCGTGTTCGTCCCAAATTTCACCGACCAGTTCTTCCAGAATATCCTCCATCGTAACAATACCAAGCGTCCCGCCAAAATCGTCTACAACTACGGCGACATGGGACTTCTGATGCTGGAGCATTTTCAAAATATCCCGGATTTTTGTGTGCTGATAGACAAACAGCGGCTCCGTCATAATCTCCGCAATGGTTTGATCCGTCATCTTGCCGTTGATATAGAAGTCCTTCTGATGAAGAACGCCGACGATCTGATCGATGGTATCCCGGTAGACCAGCAGGCGGGAAAAGCGGGACTGTGTAAAGGCTCTGGCAATTTCCTCATGGCTTTCGCCGATGTCCACGGCCTCCAAGTCGATTCGATGGGTCAGAATTTCTGCCGCCGTCAGGTCGCGGAACTCAAGAGCATTGCGCAGCAGCTCTCCCTCGTTTTCGTCAATGCCGCCGTCCTGCTCCACGTCCTCCATAAAAAGAAGCAACTCCTCGTGGGACATTTTTGCATCGTCATCTGTCTTGAAGAAGCGGGAAACCAGCTTTTTCCACTGAGAAAAGAGAAAATTCAGCGGCGTCAGAACCCAAATCCAAAGGCGGATAAAGGGCGCGCTGAACAACGCAAAGCGTTCAGGCGTGTCCTTTGCAACACTCTTGGGGGTGATCTCACCAAAAATCAAAACAACGATCGTTACGACGACCGTAGAAACCGTCGCGCCGATGTCGCCGTAAAGTCCGACGAACAGAAGTGTGCCGATGGACGCCACCATGATATTGACGATATTGTTGCCGATCAGGATGGTGGAAATCAGCTTGTCATAATCTTCGGACAGCTTGAGCGCCAGCGCTGCCCGCTTGTTTCCGTTGTCCGCCAACACCCTGAGGCGGGTCTTATTCAGAGACGAGAATGCCGTTTCTGTGGCGCTGAAATAGGCGGACATGACGATGCAGGCCACCATTGCGAAAATGCTTCCAAAATAATTCATTTCAAACTCCTTTATGTTCTGTTCATACGATCATTTCATGCAAAAAAGACACACCTATACCCGATACCGCAGCAAAGGGCGTAGATATGCCACATACGAACAGACCATATAAGAGCGGTTACCGTTGTCGTCGCTACTGTCGTTTTCCACGGATTTCTTCCTCCTTTTTGCTGTGTGCTTATATCATAGCATTTCTCCGGTGTAGATTCGGTAAAGAAATGAGTGCGGGGCAATATCGTCCTGTGAGAAATCTTGAAGCGTTTCCGCTTATGCGGTATAATAACGGCCAGCAGTTATTATACACGGATTTAAGCCGTTTTTCTCCCGGGCTTCGCCCGGAACCGAAAAACATGGCGTATGATACCATTCTGCTTCGCTTCATGGTATCATTATTCCGCAATAAATTTCAGGAGAAGCATGATGAAGAATCGACAGCAACAAAAGGATATTCTATTTTCGCTTCTTATTTTTTGCAGCGCCTTTGCCGTTAATCTTCTGATCCAGAAAATCTTCACAACGCAGACGCTGGTTCCCATGATTTTTGTATTCGGCGTGTTTCTGATTTCGCTGAAAACGCACGGGTATCTCTACGGTATCACTTCGGCTATCGTCAGCGTGTTCGCGGTAAATTTTGCGTTTACCTATCCGTACTATGCTTTTGACTTCTTTGTAGAGGAAAGCATCCTATCCGCCGTTATCATGCTGGTCGTCGCCGTTTCCACCAGTACGCTGAACAGCCGCATTCGGGATCAGGAAAAGCTGCGGGCAGAAAGTGAAAAAGAGAGAATGCGGGGCAATCTGCTGCGGGCGATTTCCCATGATCTGCGCACACCACTCACCTCTATATACGGGTCCTCCTCCACGCTGATCTCCAAGTATGACGCGCTGCCAAAGGAGCAGCAGCTCAAGCTGCTGGGAGAAATTCAGGAGGACAGCGAATGGCTCATCCGCATGGTGGAGAATCTCCTGTCTGTCACAAGGATCGACGGCGCGAAGGTGGAGGTCGTGAAAACGCCCACCGTTCTGGATGAGCTGATCGACTCGGTTCTCATGAAGTTTTCCAAAAAGCATCCGAATCAGAAGGTCATCACACAGATACCGGAGGAATTTGTGGACATTCCCATGGATTCGCTCCTTATTGAACAGGTACTGCTGAATCTTCTGGAAAATGCCGTATTCCACGCAAAAGGCATGACGGAGCTGACGCTTTCCGTTTCTCTTGTGGGGGATAAGGCGGTATTTGAGGTTGCCGACAACGGCTGCGGCATCCCGGATGATGCACTTCAAAAGATTTTCACCGGAAGCTACGAAAAGTCCGCCGCGCCGGTGGACGGAACCCGCAGCAATATGGGAATTGGACTATCCGTGTGCGCCGCCATCGTCAAGGCGCACGGCAGCGAGATTACTGCGGAAAATAGGAAGGGCGGCGGTGCGGTATTCCGCTTTGCTCTGGAAAGAGGGTGTGAGGACGATGGGCAATAACAAGTACAAAATTCTGATTGTAGAGGACGAGGCCAACATCCGAAGCTTTATCAAAGCCAATCTGGAAACCAGCGACTATCAGGTGCTCTGCGCGGAGACCTGTGCGCTTGGCATGATGATGTACGCTTCCCATCATCCGGACCTCATCCTTTTGGATCTTGGTCTGCCGGATCGGGATGGCATGAGTCTGATTCAAGAAGTTCGGGAGACAGACACCGTGCCCATCATTGTGCTTTCCGCCCGTTCCAACGAGAGGGACAAGGTGGAGGCGCTGGATCTGGGGGCGAATGATTATATCACGAAGCCCTTTGGCACGGAGGAATTACTGGCTCGCATCCGCGCCGTTCTCCGCAGCCATCGGCACAGCGAAGAGAATGAGAGTACCCCCGGCGGGAAATTCCGCCTTCAGGACTTACTGATCGATTACGATACACGGCAGGTTTTTGTGGGCAAAGAAGAGATCGACCTGACCCAGACGGAATACAACATTATGGCGTTCCTCTCCATTCACGCCGGAAAGGTGCTGACGTATGCCGCCATCATTCGGGCGGTCTGGGGGTATTCGGACTATGGCAGCGTCAAAAAGCTGCAGGTCAACATGAAGAACATCCGTAAGAAAATGGGTGTGACACCCGGTGAAAAGCGCTACATCATCAACGAGCTTGGCGTCGGATACCGTATGCTGGCGGAGGATGAGGCATAGTGCTGCCAAAGTTCTTCGCCGCTTGACAGGCGTGTACAATCTACTGTACCACGACTGTACCATTTTGGTGTGCAGCTTTATGAAACAGCGTGGAGTTTTATGCCCCTTGAAATTTGAAAAAGCTTGTTCCCGTAAGGATTTACGGGCATTTATGCTTCTTTATAGATTTATGAAATCAGGTCAAATTCTTCCGATACCCAATTTCATATATCTCTACATCTCCTTGAGAAAATCATACTGAAAACTGCGGTTTAATATTATAACAGATATTCCTATCCGGCTCAAGGGTTTTCAGCGCAATGGCGAGATATTTTTATAGGCGTCAAAAACATTTGCCGCGGAGCGGCGGCCATGTTATGGCCGCCGCTCCGCGGCAAGGGGTATCTTTATCACGTCACGCCTGCTCGGAGCTGCCGTTCAGCGCCTCTTTCAGAGTGCGCCAGCCGAGCACCGCGCACTTGACGCGCGCGGGCATATGGGCGATATCGCGGAGAGCCGACGCCTCTTCCAGACTGTCGATCTCCTCCTCCGACGCCTCGCCCTTGATCATCTTCAGGAATATCTCGCCCATCTTCAGCGCTTCGTCCTTCTTGCGGCCAACGATCATGCCAAGCATGATATCTGCCGAAGCCTGCGAGATGGCGCAGCCGTCGCCGACGAACGCGCCGTCCGCGATCGTATCGCCGTCCAGCTTCAGCTTGAGAAAAATATCGTCGCCGCAGCTTGGATTGACGCCCTCAAGCACGATGTCCGCGTCGGGCATGTCATGCTTGAACTCCGGATGAAGGTTGTGCTCCGTCAATATCTCATTATAAAAGCTTCTATTTTCCATAACCCATGCGCTCCCTCAACGTGGACAGGCTGTCAAGCAGCCGGTCGATCTCCGCTTCCGTATTATAAAACGCGAGACTTGCGCGCGCGGTGGACGGATGCTTCAGATATGCCAGCAGCGGCTGGGCGCAATGGTGCCCCGCGCGGATCGCTACGCCGTCGCTCGCAAGAATTTCGCTGATATCATGGGGATGCACGCCGTCTACCGTGAAGGTGATGATGCCGCAGTGCTCCTCGGGATTCTCCGAGCCGAGCACATGGACGCTGGGAATACCGCGTATGCCATCCATCGCGCGGCGGGTCAGCGCGACCTCCTGCCGGTGCATCTGCTCAAAGCCGACGCTCTTGACATATTCGATCGCCGCCTGAAGCCCCACGGCGTCCGCCGCGTTGACCGTACCGGCCTCGAACTTATGCGGCAGCTCCGCAAAGACCGCGCCCTCGCGGGTGACGGACTCGATCATCTCGCCGCCGGTGAGGAACGGAGGCATGGCGTCCAGCAGCTCCTCGCGGCCGTACAGCACGCCGATGCCCATGGGGCCGTAGACCTTATGGCCGGAGAAGGACAGGAAGTCCGCGCCCAGCGCCTGCACGTCCACGGGGAGGTGCGGCGTGCTCTGCGCCGCGTCCACGACCATGACCGCGCCCACGCGGTGCGCAAGCTCGGCTATCTCGCGGATGGGATTCACCCTGCCCAGGACGTTCGAGACATGGGTACATGCCACGATCTTCGTCTTCGGTGTGATGAGCGACGCGACCTTATTGAGATCGAGCGTCCCGTCCGGCTCGCATTCCATGAACTTCAGCGCCGCGCCGGTCCGGCGGCAGACCATCTGCCATGGCAGGAGGTTGCTGTGATGCTCCATGATGGACACCAGTACCTCGTCACCGGCCTTGACGTTTGAAAGCCCGTAGCTGTACGCCACGAGGTTCAGCCCCTCGGTGGTGTTGCGGGTAAAGATTATCTCGCGGCTGCTCTTCGCGTTCAGAAAGTCGCGGACGGTGTCGCGCGCGCTCTCATAGCTCTCCGTTGCGGAGACGCTGAGCGGATAAAGGCCGCGGAGCGGATTTGCATTCTTGCTCTTGTAAAACTCGGTCACGGCATCCAGCACGCACTGCGGGCGCTGCGCCGTCGCGGCGTTATCCAGATACGCTATATCCAGACTGTTGAGAAGCGGGAAATCGTCCCGATAAGTATGCGCCATCTTACAGCACCTCCTCAAGCTCCGCCAGCACGGCCGCCTGCGCGGTCCCGTCGCCCAGCGTGCGCGCCAAACGCTCGATCGCGGCGCGGGCCATGATGTTTTCCGCCACATCCGCGGGGATGCCGCGGCTCTCGAAATAGAACAGGGTGTTCTCGTCAAGCTCACCGATGGTCGCGCCATGGTTGCCGACGACGTTCTCCTCGGCGCAGAGGATCAGCGGCACGGTCTTGTTGACGACACCGTCGCCCAGCATCAGGACGGTCTCCTGCTCGCTGCCCTCGGAGCCTGCGGAGCCGTTCTTGAAGTCGATAGTTCCGCGGAATATCTTCTGCGCGTCGTCCTTGAGCGCGCCGGAAGCGTTTATCTCACAGGTCGTCTTCTGCCCCCAGTGGTTGACGGTCAGATTCATGTCTATGGTCTGCCGCTTCTGCCCCAGATATCCGATGCCGGCCGTGAAGCCCGCGCCGGTGCCGTTGAGCTCAAAGCGGCCGTCGCTGTACACGTCGCCGCGGCCGAGCAGGATCTGAACCAGCTCCACCTGACCGTTCTCGGCGCACTCGCCACTCGTCTCCATACGGAGGCGGGAATCCTGCGCCGTATTCTGTATCTGCACGAGCCGAACCTTTGCGTCCTTCCCGACGCGGATCGCCGTGCGCACGAGCAGGTCGCTCTCAGCCTTCATTGTCTCGAACACGGTGACGGTCTGCCCCTCGGGGGCGTGGATGTCCACGGTCTTTTCGCCGCACTCTCCGCCGTCCGCGATGTCCAGCCGCGCGGTCTGACCGGCGGCAACGATGCTCTCCGTGCCCAGATCGGCAGGGGTGCCCCACTCAAGAGCCGTCTCGTTGACACCCAGCCGGTTCCATGTGCGGGTCGGGAGCCTGTTTATTATAACTTTTTCACTCATATACAAACTCCTTTCAGCCAATGCTGCCCTTCATCTCCAACCGGATGAGGTTGTTCATTTCCACGGCGTACTCGACCGGCAGCTCCTTGGACACGTTGTCGGCAAAGCCGCTTACGATCAGCGCGCGGGCGTCCTCCTCGCTCATGCCGCGGCTCATCAGGTAGAACACGGCCTCGTTGCTGATTGCGCCGATCTTGGCCTCGTGGCCGATGGCCGCGTCCTTCGTGCGGATGTCCATGGCGGGGATGGTGTCGGAGCGGGACTCGGAGTCGAGCATCAGGGACTGACATGACACGGCGGACTTGGCGCCCGTCGCGCCCTTCTGCACCACAACGCTGCTGCGGAAGGTGCTGATGCCGCCGCTCTTGCTGATGGAGCGGGTGTTCATATAGGAGCTGGTGTTCTTGCCCACATGGACGACCTTCGCGCCGGTATCGAGATTCTGCCCCGCGCCGGCGAAGGTGACGCCGGTGAACTCCATGCGGGAGTTGTCGCCCTTGAGGATGCTCATGGGGTACAGGCAGCCGACGTGGGAGCCGAAGGAGCCGGATATCCACTCGATCGTACCGCCCTCTTCGACGAGCGCGCGCTTGGTGTTGAGGTTGTACATATTCTTCGACCAGTTCTCGATCGTGGAATAGCGGAGCTTCGCGCCTTTCTTCACGAACAGCTCGACGCAGCCCGCGTGTAGGTTTGCGACGTTGTACTTCGGCGCGGAACATCCCTCGATGAAGTGCAGGCTCGCGCCCTCGTCCACGATGATGAGCGTGTGCTCGAACTGCCCTGCGCCCTTGGCGTTGAGGCGGAAGTAGGACTGAAGGGGTATCGACAGGTGCACTCCCTTCGGCACGTACACGAACGAGCCGCCTGACCACACCGCGCCGTGGAGCGCGGCGAACTTATGGTCGCGCGGGGTCACGAGCTTCATGAAGTACTTGCGCACCATGTCGGCGTATTCGCCCTTCATGGCGCTCTCCATATCGGTATACACGACGCCCTCGGCGGCGACGGAGTCCTTGACATTGTGGTAAACAAGCTCGGAGTCGTACTGCGCGCCGACGCCGGCGAGAGACTTGCGCTCCGCCTGCGGGATGCCCAAGCGCTCGAAGGTCTCCTTGATGTCCTCGGGGACGTCCTTCCAGTCGTTGCGCATCCTGGTGTTTGGGCGGACATAGGTCGCGATGTGATCCATGTCCAGTCCCTCGATGGAGGGTCCCCAGTCAGGAACCTTCATCTCGTTATAAATCTGGAGGGATTCAAGACGGAACTGCTGCATCCACGCGGGATCGTCTTTTTCCTTGGAGAGCTTTTCCACGATCTCCGGCGTCAGGCCGGTCTCGATGCGGTAAGCGTCGTTCTCCTCGTCCCGTATGTCGTAGACGCTGCGGTCCACGTCCTCCACATAGGTTTTTTCTTTCTGATCTGCCATATCGGAGCCTCCCGCTTCAGTCTTCCTTCAGGCTGCCGAAGCCCTTTTCATTGATCTCTTCCACAAGCTCCGCGCCGCCGTTGCGGACGATGACGCCCTCTTCCATGACGTGCGCCGCGTCAACATGCAGCGCCTCGAGGATGCGGGTGGAGTGGGTGATGATGAGCAGAGAGCCGTGAGTCCGCTCGCGGAAAAGGCGCACACCCTCGCTGACGGTACGGACGGCGTCGACGTCGAGTCCGGAGTCGGTCTCGTCCAGAATAGCGAGCTTCGGCTCAAGCATGAGCATCTGCAGGATCTCGGCCTTTTTCTTCTCGCCGCCGGAGAAGCCGACGTTCAGGTCGCGCTCGGCGTAGCTCTCGTCCATGTTCAGCAGAGCCATCGTCTCCTTGAGCTTTTTCTTGAAGTCCCACAGGCGCAGGCGGCTGCCGGTCTTCTGCTCCAGCGCGCTGCGGATGAACGCGCTCAGCGTCACGCCGGGCACCTCGAGCGGGTTCTGGAAGGACAGGAAAATGCCCTTTTTCGCGCGCTCGTTCACAGGAAGCTCCGTGATGTCCTCGCCGTCAAAGACGATGGAGCCGGAGGTCACGCTGTAGGCGGGGTTGCCGGTGACGGCGTAGCCCAGCGTGGATTTGCCGGTGCCGTTCGGCCCCATGAGGACATGGGTCTCGTCCTGCCCGATGGTCAGATTCACGCCGTGGAGTATCTCCTTCTCCTCCACGCTGACGTGCAGATCCTGAATTTTCAAAAGCTCTTTACTCATATTGAACCACCTTATCTTCGTTCCGTGCCGCGGATACGGCCGGTGTTTTCTCGTTTACTCGCATACATTGCGCCAGAGTATGGCCGTCAACGTAGCTGTTGATCTGTTCCTCCAGCCCTTTCCAGAACGGGCGCGCGTCGCAGTCACAGCCGCAGCCGCAGTCTGCCCCCTCTTCGGACTGGCACGCGATCGGCGCGAGGCTTCCCTCCGCCGCACGCAGAATTTCGCCCACGGGGTAATCCTCCGGCGGGCGGGTCAGGCGGTAGCCGCCCGATTTTCCCACGGCGCTCTCGACCAGATTTGCCCGGCTCAGCGCCGCCATTATGCTCTCCAGATATTTTTTCGACAGCTGAAGCCGCTGTGCGGCCTCGCTCAGGCGATGCCATTCGCCGCCGCCGTGCTCGGCCATATCCAGCATGACACGCAAGGCGTAGCGTCCTCTCGTTGAGATCATCATACGTCATGCCCCCTTGCTCGTAATATCTACCTTGCAGATAGGGATTTTAACGCTTAATTCCTACTATGTCAATAGGGCTTTGAAAAAAGTATGAAAATTGGGTACGAAGAAGGCGAGGTACGCACTTGGCGCCCCTTTTAGGGAAACTGGCATGGCGTCAGCCGTGACTGAGGGGTCGTCAGGGTGGAGAGAGTGCCATTCGGGAAAAGACACGGCTCGGCAAACACCCCCACCACAAACCAAATCCCGTCCTTTGCGTGGCAAAGGACGGGATTTCGATTCACACTATATTTTATTATTCGTCTTTATTTTCCGGATCGTCGGAGGGGTCGGGTTCGGATTCCTCCGCATTCTCCGTATTCTCCTCCGCCTTTTCCGCCTGCTGCGCCTTCTCCTCGGCGTAGCCGTCGGTCATGGATATCTTGCGCGCGGGGCGCTCGATTGTATCGTCATGGACGACGTTTTTTGCGGCCTTCATAGATTCGGGCATGAACTCATGGTGCTCGAAGTAGTACGCAAACTCCTCGGCCTCCATGGTTTCGTTGACAAGCAGGTACTCGGCGATAGCGATCAGGTCGTCGCGGTGGTCGGTGAGTATCTTCTCGCAGAGTGCGCTCGCCTCGTCGAAGATGTGCTTGACCTCCTCGTCGATGATCGCGGCGGTCTCCTCGGAATAGCTCTTGGTCTGACCGAAGTCGCGGCCGATGAAGATGCTGTGATCGGAGCTGTCATAGAGAATGGGACCGAGCCTGTCGCTCATGCCGTAGCGCATGACCATGTTGCGGGCAATGGAGCTTGCCTGCTGGATATCTGCGGACGCGCCGGTGGAGATATCGTCGAGGAAGAGCTTTTCGGCCATACGTCCGCCGAGAGCCATGACGATGTTGTCAAACAGCTCCTCGCGGGACTTGAAGTTCTCCAGATCCTCCTGCGGACGGAAAAGCGTGAAGCCGCCTGCGCCGCCGCGCGGGATGATGGTTATATAATGCACGGGGTCAACATGGGCAAGGAATTTGCCAGCGATGGCGTGACCGGACTCGTGGTATGCGGTCAGGCGGCGAGCCTTTTCGCTCATCTTGCGGCTCTTCTTTTCCGGACCCATCTGAACCTTGAGTATCGCCTCGTCGATATCTGCCATTGTGATGAATCTGTGGCGGCGGCGGACGGCCAGAAGCGCTGCCTCGTTCATAAGGTTTTCAAGGTCGGCGCCGGAGAAGCCGGGAGTACCCTTGGCGATGGAGTTGAGGTCAACATCGTCACCCAGCGGCTTGCCGCGGGCATGTATCTTCAGAATGGCCTCGCGCCCCTTGATATCGGGCAGGCCGACATATATCTGGCGGTCAAAGCGGCCGGGACGCAGCAGCGCGTTATCAAGGATATCCGCGCGGTTGGTGGCGGCCATGACGATGACGCCCTCGTTGCTGCCGAAGCCGTCCATCTCGACGAGCAGCTGGTTCAGGGTCTGCTCGCGCTCGTCGTGTCCGCCGCCGAGGCCGCTGCCTCTCTGACGGCCGACAGCGTCGATCTCGTCGATGAACACGATGGCCGGAGCGGCCTTCTTCGCCTGTTCGAACAGGTCGCGCACACGGCCTGCGCCGACGCCGACGTACATCTCGACGAAGTCGGAGCCGGAAATGGACAGGAACTGCACGCCCGCCTCGCCCGCGACGGCCTTGGCAAGCAGGGTCTTACCGGTGCCCGGAGGGCCGACGAGCAGCACGCCCTTGGGTATGCGCGCGCCCATATTGGTGTAAGCCTTCGGATCGCGCAGGAAGTCAACTATCTCGGCGAGGTCTTCCTTCTCCTCGTCGCAGCCTGCGACGTCGGCGAAGGTCTTCTTATCCTTCTCGTCAGCGCCGAGACGCGTACGTGCCTTGCTGAACTTGGCGATGCCGCTGGTCATGTCCCCGCCGCCGGCTCTCTTCATGATGAAGTACCACGCGGCCATGGAGACGACGATTATCAGCACGTAAGGCAGCAGCGACATCAGCACGAGCGACACGCCGGAGCCTTCGGTGTAGTTATACTCCTCGATGATGCCGTCGACCTTCTGTTGCCAGATCAGATCATGGAAGTCGGAATAGAACACCGAGAAATCATAGACCTTGCAGCGGACGAGCTTCGTCCCGTCGGAGCTGGCGGCGGTGCTGCCGAGCAGGCTGTCAACAACGCTGGACGCGGTATCGCCGTCGGCGCTGTCCGTCTTTGCGCTGTCCGTCTTTGCGCTGTCCGCCTTATCGGTGCGGATCTTCATGGTTATCTGGTTGCCCTTGACCTCGAAGGACTGCACCCGCTCCTCGGTGAACAGCTCAACGAGATCGGAGTATTTAAGCTCCTGACTCTGCGTGTCCTTGGTGAAGGACAGGATGATGGCGATGAAGATCACCATCATTACGAGGTAGAAGCCGAGGTCTCTGGTTCTGTTGCGGTTAGGTTTCAAACGTAAGTCACATCCTTTTCATAAGCCCTGCGCTCATGAATATATTTCGGGTTTGAGTATGCCGATATACGGCAGATTGCGGTAGCGCTCATTATAGTCAAGGCCGTAGCCGACCACAAATGCATCGGGTATCTCGAAGCAGGAGTAGTCCGCGTAGATATCGGCCTTGCGGCGCGCGGGCTTATCCATAAGGGTCGCGATGGTGATGGAGGCAGGCTTTCTCACCATGAGGTAATTCTTCAGGTAGTTCAGCGTCACGCCGGAGTCAAGGATGTCCTCTACGAGTATCAGGTGCCGCCCCTCGATGTTCTGGCTGAGATCCTTATTTATCTTCACGGCTCCGGTGGAGGTCGTGCCGTTATAGGACGAGACCGCCATGAAGTCCATCGAGCAGTTTATAGTGACATGGCGCATAAGGTCAGCCATGAATATAAAGCAGCCCTTCAAAACTCCGACGAAGATCGGATCCTTGCCCTCGAAATCTGCCGAGATGCGCTTGCCTATCTCCGCCACATGGCGCTCAATTTCTTCCTCGCTTATCAGCACTCCTTCAATGTCTCTC
>ERZ1106954.2371-NODE-2371-length-13090-cov-4.758036_pt1 | contig 13090 bp, 11 predicted proteins | sample MGYA00403678_ERZ1106954 | MGnify/ENA primary metagenome ERZ1106954 (study PRJEB35170, sample SAMEA104062445) | human gut metagenome | biome: human gut; feature: human-associated habitat; material: faeces | place: Denmark | collected 2012-08-20 ... | reverse complement strand
TGACGCATGACCGCACCCATCGTCGATGCCGTGCAGACGGCGACGCAAAAGACCGAATCGGCGCCGGTGAGGATGGCCAGTCCGTAGCCCAGGCTTACGCCCGAGAAGATAACCGGGAAGAAGTGACCGCCGCGCCAACCAAGGTTGATGAGGGCGGGGGTCAGCATGGCCTTGACCAGACCGGTCGCGATAAGCACGCCGGCGGGAATGGTCAAGTAGGTTTCCATGAGCACGTCGGCCTGGGTCTCGCCGGCAAACATAGTGTAGGGCAGGACCGTGCCGCAGATGGCGAGCGCCAGACCGGCTAGCATGGCCTTGACGACAGGACGCTCCCCTATTGCATGGGCAAGCGCTTCGCTCGCGTGCTCAGAGACAAAGTACAGCCAGCCGCAGATTGTTCCGATCAACGACAGAGGGACGAGCCAGGTAAGCTCTAGGTTGCCCACCTCGGCGGACTCGAACCTGGGCATGCCCATGCCGCCGCCCACAAGCTGGCCAAGCAGCAGGTAAGTGCCCAGACCGCCGGCAATCGCAATACCGTAGATCACCGTCTTTTGCGCCTTGGGCAGCTTGATCGTGATCTCGTCGGACGCGGGCTCATCGTCATTAGCGCTCTGGCCGTCGGCGCTACCGGCAAGCGGCGCCACAAAGCCAAAGACGGGCGCGGTAAAGAGCGCCGTCAGGGCAGCCTGGGTGCCCAGCAGCGTAAGCTCCCTAAACTCGGCGCCAAAGCGACGCATGCGGTCGCCGACCCAGCTGCACAGGCCCGCGATGACGCCGGTCAGGCCGGCCTCCGGTCCAATACTTCCGCCAAACAGCAGCGGCAGCAATGCCGCAAGCGAAAGCTTGCCCAGGTTGTCGTACGGGTAGCGCCCGTCTTGCTTTACCTTAGCCATCACCTGGTTGAGGTCATCGGTCTTGGTGCCTGTCATCTTTTCGTACAGACCGATTAACAGGCCGCCCAGCAGGCAGACAAAAAACGGGTACGGCAAAAAGCCAAACGGGCCGCTGGCAAGCTCGGGCGAAGCGACGCCCAGCGCATGCGGAATCTCGGTCCATAGATAGTCGATACCGTGCTCCATCGCAAAAAAGAACAGCCAGACCGCGGCACCTGCGAACGCACCGGTCACGGCAACGCTAACTAAAAACAGCGCGCGGTTTGTGGGTTTAGCGAGCTTATCCATCGGGTCCTCCCGCGGCCAAAATCGACAAAGATAGATTTTATTTTAGAGCGAATGTGGCCCAGACAAGCCAACCATCCGCGCTGCAAACGGCGCCACCGGGAGCCATTGGCAGGACAGGCTCAAGGCTCATCCGTTGATAATCGAGGCAATCTCGTGCAGGTCCTCGGCAAAGTAGATGCCCTGTTAGCGCCGCGGGCTCGATAGGCCCTTATCGATCATGTGTCCGAGCAGCGCCTTGAGGTCGTTGTAGTAACCGTCCAAGTTATACAGGATGCACGGAGCACTCAGGTGCCCCAACGACACCGCGGACATAACCTCGGCAATCTCCTCGAGCGTTCCCGTGCCGCCGGGAAAGGCAATGAACGCATCGCCGAGCTCGATCATCTTTGCTTTACGCTCCGCCATATCGCTCGTCACGATGAGGTCGTCGATACCGTCATGTTGAAACTCGGCCTCGATAAAAAAGCTCGGCTCCACACCCGTCACGTGCCCGTCGGCATTAAGTACGCTATCGGCGAGCGCGCCCATCAGTCCCGACTTGGACCCGCCGTATACCAGCGCGTGCCCATTGGCGCCAATCCAGTCGCCCAGCTCCTGCACCGCGGGCAGAAACGCCGGGTCGTTGCCGGCACTGGCACCCAGATACACGGTGATATTCATGTTCAGTCCCCCTCATCGTGACGCGCGACGTTCGTCTTAGCGCTGCCGACGACGGTACTCGCGCACGCGTCGCGACAAATCGGCAAGTTCATCGCGGTCAAGCTCTTCCAAGCGCTCAAGATCGTCCATAAAGCGCGCCATGGTGTCCTTTTGGCGCATCTTGATGAGCGTATTGCAGTAGCTCACCGCCACACCCGTAAGCATGGCGATATAAAAAATGCTAATAACGCTCAGGACGACCGTGATGGCACGGGCGACCGGTGTCTCGGCCGGAATGTCACCAAAGCCGATGGTCGAGACCGTCTCAAAGCTAAACCAAAGTCCATCGCCAAACGTTAGGGTCGTGGGCTCAGAGAGCCAGACGGCCATTGAACACAGAAGATAAAAGACGAGAAATAGGCCCGTGATACGCACGAAACCGGCCTGACGCAACACATCGGCCAGCGTCCTCAGCTTTTTCATCGAGACCCCCTTTTTTCAGGACAATCAATCGCTTTTGGTCGGTATTGTCCCACGCCTCCCCTGCAAACGGAACCAATCATTAAGAACGCTTCTAAACGACGGGTTGTGAGGGACAGTCCTCCCACGACAAAACGAAGCACGTTTCAATCTGCGGAAAACGGGGCGTTCCCATCGAACTCGCAGCCTGAACTAGTATCGTGATATAGACACACCGCCCACCATCGTGCACGCAACACGCGGAAAGAAAGGAAGCCCACGATGTTTAGACCTCTTCGCAGGAAGAAGCGTGCTATCACCAATCAAGAGGCACGAGAGCTGCTCGTTAATTGCAAACGCGGCATTTTTGCCGTCAACGGAGACGACGGCTATCCTTACGCCATTCCCGTTAACTACTACTTTGACCCCGAGCACAACAAAATTTACTTTCATGGAGCCAAGGCGGGGCATAAGGTCGATGCACTCAAACGCAGCGACAAAGTCTGCTTTACCGTCTATGGCAACGATTGGTATAAAGACGACGACTGGGCACCCTATGTTCAAAGCACCGTGGTTTTTGGCCGTTGCCGCCTCGTGAACGATGACCCGGCGTTTGTCGAAGACAAAGTCCGACAGTTTGCCCTCAAGTACTATCCTTCTGCCGAAGAGGTCGAAGAGGAAATCAAGCAAAGTATCGGAGGCGTCCAACTGTATGAAATTACGATTGAGCACCTTTGCGGCAAGCAAATTCAAGAAAAGTAGCGAACGGGGAAAACGCGCTCGCAACCCTCTGCGCTCTATGCGCCCACGCACATTGACGACATGGGCGCAAGCCGCGGTACCCGAATCGTGCGACCCCTATACCCCAAAGACGTAGCGGTCTAGGCGGTCGCACGCTTCCTTTACGCGCGAAAGCGGCAGCGCCAGATTCACGCGAATGTGGCAGGGCCCGTGGAACGGACGGCCATCCTGATACCCCACGCCCACACGGGCGCCCTCGTCGAGCAGCCACTGAATATCACGGCCATGCTCGCGACACCACTCGGTGCAGTCCAGAAACACCATGTACGTGCCCTGCGGACGCGAAAACGCGACGCCCTTCCAATGTTTTTCTGCATACGTGCAGAAGTACTCGATATTGCCGGCAAGCACCTGGTTGAGCTCGTCCACCCACTCGTAGCCCTGCGACTGGTAGGCACCGATAAGCGCATGCATCGAAAGGACATTCATCTCGTTGTAATGGGTCTTGTTAGACACGGCGCACATGCGGTCGCACAGCGTCTCGTTGTAGATGATGTGGTAGCTGCCGACCAGACCCGCCAGGTTAAACGTCTTGCTCGGCGCATAGAGGGCAACCGTGCGCATGCGGGCATCCTCGCTCACCGACTGCGTCGGGATATGCTTGTGGCCCGGCAGGATGATATCGGACCAAATCTCGTCCGAGATCACCACGCAATCGTGCTGACGATAGATGTCCATGGCGCGCTCGATCTCGTCACGCTCCCATACGCGGCCGCAGGGATTGTGCGGCGAGCAGAACACCGCGGCATGAATGTGGTTTTGGGCGAGTTTGCGCTCCATGTCCTCAAAGTCCATGCGCCACACGCCCTGATCATCGAGCTTAAGCGGGCTATGGACAATACGATAGCCCGCGGCCTCAATGGACTTGGTAAAGCCGATGTAGGTGGGGCTGTGGACCAGCACCGCATCGCCCGGCTGGACATACGCGCGCAGTGTCGACACGACACCGCCCAGCACGCCGTTTTCGTAGCCGATATGCTCAGGGAGAAGGTCCTCGACACCATTGCGGCGGCTCTGCCATTCGATGATGCGGTCAAAGTACTCGACGCTCGGATTGAAATAGCCAAACATGGGGTGCTGCGCGCGCTGAATGATGTGTTCTTGGACCGTGGGCACCGTGGCAAAGTTCATGTCGGCCACCCACATGGGAATGCGATCGAAGCCCTCGTCGGGTGCGTTTGGAGCCATGCCGGGGATCTCACCCCAAGAATCAACGGCGATGGAGTCCATGCCGTGGCGGTCGATAAGCGAGCTAAAGTCGTATTTCATGCTGAGCCCCCATGCAAAGTGATTGTTTTGGTAGGCGTTATTGTTCACCAGCGTGGGCGGTTTTGGCGCGGAGTTTGGCGCTTAATTTGACGGGTGCGGACGAATGGCTGGTTAGCCTTGCGCGTCGTTGACGGCGACTACGGTTAGCTGGGTTTCATCGACCGTAAACGATATGTCGAGCCCGGCGAAGGCCAGATGATAGACGCGGTTTGGCTCATGCTTGCTGCCCGCGCGGCGCGGATCTTGGCGAAGAACCTCGACCAAGCCGGGGAGCTTTGCAGGCGGGACCATATCCTGCAGCGCTTGCGGGAACTCGACGTCGAGCTCTTGCCACGGAGCATCCTCAATCCAGCCGCCCGTTGAATCCGGGTGGCAGTCCGCAAACGGAATGTAGGGCTTGATATCGTAGATGGGCGTGCCATCGCGCAGATCGGCCCCCAGCACATGGATGATCGGACCATCGTCGGTGAGCTCGACACGGTCGAGCTTAACGCAGGTGAGACCGATAGGATTAGGGCGAAACGGACTGCGCGTGGCAAACACGCCCACGCGCTCGGCTCCACCCAGACGCGGCGGGCGCACGGTTTTCGACCATTTTGCGTTGGTGCCGGACCTGTCCTGTGTTTTGGCATCGGCGGCTATGTCCTTAGCCGTGCCGCCGGGCGTGCCGTTTTCGAAGCGCCAGAGCAGCCATAGGTGAGAGAAGGAGTCCAGACCCTCAACCGCTGCATTGGAGGCAAATTCCGGCTCAAAAACGATGCGTCCCTGCAGATGGGGTGCCAAAAAGCTGTTGCGCGGAATGCCGAACTTCTGCGGCAGGTCAGTGCGTATGTACGCGATAGGCCTCATTATACCCCCGGTTACAATTTATTCCGACATAAGAGCAGGTCGACGCAGGCCTTTGACTTGCACATGATACCAATCTGCACTTAAACAATCACCGAAAAGACGACCGTTGCACAACCCATTTTCCGCTAATGCGCATGTAGGCCGCTCAACAAGTCGAAGGAAATGCCTCGCCACGGTCATGATTGTTTTATCAAAATTTGCAGACATTCTTCAGACATTCTTTAAGGAGGTTAGGTATGGAATCGAGTCATGTCTAGGGGGGTACATCGCAGAGCCGCCGCAGGTCACGCTGACGGTGAGCTACATCGCTAAGCGCATTTGTTCAATTTAGGGCGTGGGTGGCTAGAGCGAGTCACCCACGCCCTTTCGTTTGATCCCTCGGGACGGAGAAAAACGAATCACCTGTGTCGGGCCCATGCAAAAAAGCTGTACGCCAGCATCCAAAGATGTCGAAAAATGTCGACTTTGGATACTGGCGTACATGTTTGGCCGTATGGGTTGGGGCGGACCGGTTGCAATGCGCGTGCTAGAGCAGGTTCTCCTGTGCCCACGCGATGATGTCACTCGACTCGTAGAGTGGCTTGCCGTCAATGAACAGACAGGGAACCTGGCGTTTTCCGCCGACGGCGATGAGTGCCTGCTCGGCTTCGGGGTTGGTCGAGATATTGCGTTCGGGAATGGTCACGCCGTTATCGGTCAAAAAGCGCTTGACCTTTATGCAATACGGGCAGCCGGTCATAACGTAGAGCACGAGCTCGTGATCAGTGGCCATGGGTCTCCAATCGGTTGAGGTTTCAATTGAAATACCCAAAGCCGCCGCGGTCTATGCGTGAGCCGACGACTCGATAGCTTGGACCAGAAACGCCGTGGCTCCGGTGCCGCAGGGCTTGTCGTAGTAGTCGATAAAGCGCTGGTCGGCAAGATAGCCGTGGGCGAGGCCCAGGTATGCTTCGTCTTGGGGTTCGTGTCCCCAGTTAAGGCCAATCCATCGACGGTGCATTGCGACAAGTTTGCGGGCCTCGTTGCTCTCTGGGTCGCCAATGCCCATGGCAATCGAAAGCTGACCCAGAACAGCGTGTTCAAGTTCCTTCATGTCGTTCCATGTCTCGGGGTCCATGTCCAGCAGCGCCTCGTTTGCTGCGTCGATCGCCTCGTTTCCGTAGCGCTTCCGGGCTTCGGCGCCGTAGCGCTCCTCGTTTTTCTGCACGGTGCGCCAGCGCTCCAGTTGCGGCAGCACGGCGCCCATGAGCGAGACAGCTTCGTCGAGCGACATACCGGTGTTTTGCGCCAGCCGCGGGGCACAATCCTCGATCATCGCCTCCATCGTGGTCTCGTAGGTGTACTCGCCGTGGTCGTAGCACCACTTGCAGTAATGTTCGGTCGCGGTGCCCGTGGCATCGGTGCCGCAGTCGTCAGGCGTGAGTATCATGCCGCAGCTCTGGCAATAGTGCTCGGGCATTTCGAGCAGGTGGGACAGCGGTTCTCCGGTTACGGCGGCGATGAGCTTCATCATGTCGATGCCCGGTGTAACCTCGCCGCGCTCCCAGCGGCTGACGGCTTGGCGTGTGACGAAGAGCTTGGCGGCGAGGCCTTCCTGCGTGAGATTGTGCGCGCGGCGGATGGCGACGAGCTTGTCTGCGAATGCCATGACGACTCCTTCCTGCGGGTTTGTTCGCTGGTTAAAGTATGGCCGCGGGTACGCGGGCTGCCAAGCAATCGTTGGTTGCGCATAACGAAAAGCCCCGCCGGAATATCCGACGGGGCTTCATTCAATGGCAAGAAGTGCGCGGCCTAGAGCTCGTTGCGCTTCTTCATGACGACGGCGGCGCCGAGGGCGGTCGCGCCGAGTGCGACGATGGCGATGGCGTTCGCGCTCTGGTCGCCGGTCTGGGGAAGAGCCTTGCGAGAGGTCTTCTTTGCAGCGGGCTTCTCGGTTGAGGGCTTCTCGGCGGGGGCGGCAGCAATCTCGTGGGTGTTCGTGATGGTTCCCTCGTTGCCAACGGTCGCGTTGTCCGTGGTGTAGCCGTCGATGTTCGCCTGGGTCACCTGGTAGGCGATCTCGTGACGGACACCGTTCTCGTCATAGGCGTACTTGCGGACGTTGTCGAAGACAACGTTGTAGGTGTCGCCGTTCTCCACAATGACGGTCTGCGCGTCGGTGGGCTCGCCGTCAGCGGTGAGCGTGAGGTACTTGGCGAAGTCCTCGGCGCTCGGGCGGATACCGTCCTTGTTGGAGGAGTCCTTCCAAGCGACAGTTACGTTTACTTGGGTGTAAGCGGGGGTGATGGTGAGCGTGCCGGGGATGACTTGGACCTGGACGTAGCCGGAGGTATCGTCGCCGACGAGCTGATAGTAGTGGTAGCCCTCGTAGTCGAGGCTGCCGATGCCCGTGCGGTTTTTGGCGGTGTTGCTGGTGTAGGGCGCAGGAATCTTCTCAGGGTCGGTCGCGACGGTGATGTCGTACTCACCGGGCGCGTAGTTGGCCTTCTCGGCGGCATCGCAGCTGAGGATGAAGTCGGAAAGGTTGAGGGGGTTGTTGGGGTTGCCGCTCAGCACGTTGAGGTCGGCGGCGAGGGAGGGCTTTTCCTCGCCCTCCTGCATGGTCACGTTCGGGACTTTGAGCTGATACTGCGTCCAGACGCTGTGGCGAATTGAGTTGTCGGCGTAGTCCTCGTACTTGCCGATGCCGTGAATGTTCTCCCACACGAAGCCGGCGGCAGTCATTCCATCGTCGGAATCCTTCCACTCGGTCTCGCTCGAGGGATTCCAGCTGCGCTGGTCTGTGTAGTAGTACCGGCGGACGAAATCCGTACCTTCAACGAGCTCCTTGCCGTTCTTGTCCTTGACGGTGCTCTTGAAGTGGTGCTCCTGGCCGTTATAGGAAACGGACTGCGGTGCGGAAGCCGTGAACTGACCTGCCTCGCCGGCCAGCGCGGTCACCGGCAGCGCGAGGACGACGGCGGCAACGAAGGCCACCGCTAAAGCAATAAATCTGCTATGACTGTGCTTCACTTGTGTTCCCCCCTGTAAGGTTCGGTTATGAAATACGTGGTTATGGGCGCATCAACTACCTATTGGAATTGGCCCTGCGACGAATCGCCTCACCAAAGCCGAGCACCGCAGTGCCAACACCGGCGAGGGCGGCAGTCATCACGGCGCTGCTTTTATCACCGGTCGAAGGAAGTGACTTGGTGCTCTTGGTGCTCTTGGTCTTCTTGGCAATCTCCGTCTTGGGTTTTTCACTCGGCTGAACGGGCTTCTTCGTCCACTTGCCGTAGAGCGTCATCGAACCCGTCAGCGAATCGCCGTCGTTCCACAGGACCGTGCAGCCCTCGTCGGTATACCAACCATCGAACGTCCAACCATCGACAGCCTTCTGCTCCTTGGCGGCATACGCAGAGCCAACCTCAAGGCCCTCATCGGCATCGGGCAACTTTGCCTTCTCGGGGGCTTCGCCGACATACTGGTAATCGACGCTCACCAGGCCATGGGCAGCCTTGAATGCAACAGGGGCTTCTTTTGCCTCGTAAGTACCAGGTTGAGCAGCCTCTACATATTTGGCCTCGCCATGAGCGGACCAGCGAGAGTCTTTTGCATCGACATACCAACCATCGATCGCATGACCGCAGCCCTCAAAATCGGAAAGCATGTTGTTATGCGTTGCGCCGAAGGAGATGGTACCGCCCTTCTCGACATAGAGGTCATCGCCAGCAAGAGCAGCGTTGTTATTGTCGATCACCGCCGAAGCAGGAAGCGTAAGACTGGCTCCGTTGCGCACGACTACGCCGCCACCCATCTGAGCGGTATCTTTCTTGGTGGAACAGTTCTCCTGAGAGGCATCGTTGCGCGTAATGGTAAGGCCGGAACCCTCGGCGAACGCAGCCTGCGCACCGGAATCAAGGAAGAGGCCGGTGACTTTGTTGCCAGTGATGGAAACTGTAGAAGCAGCGTCAACATCGAGCCTTGCGTTCGCCTTCATCAGACGCATGCCAGCGTTCCAGTAGCTCGTGCCCTTAGTGCCGGAAATCTGAACATTCGCGCTCTTGAACTCGCCCTTGCCAGTGAAGATGATGTCTGTGAGAGCGTTGTTTGTTGTTGGCCGTAACCGTGGAGTTGCCGACCGTGACGATAAACGTGCCCGTAAAGCCAGAACGGCAGTGATCGGAGGTGTAGGTAGAGCCGCCTTCGATGTTCACGTTGTAGCCGCCGTCGCCGCCATCCCACTCAAGAGCGTCCTGCTTGTAGTTCTTAATGGTGAGATTAGAGCCATTCTTCAGGTTAAGCTTATTGTTGCTACAGAAATAAATGGCATGAACGTTGCCGGCACCGGTGCCGTCCATGGTGAGCGTAGCGCCATCGAGCGTGAGCGAGGCATTCTTGCTCGCGCACACAGACATCCATTTCCACTCGGCGGTATACGGAGTGGAGCCAACGCCGGCCATGCTTGCATTGACGTTCTTGAGCACAAGCGCGTGGCCCCAAAGGGCAATGCCCTTGTCGGTGAACTTCAGCGCGTGGCCATTGCCGTCGATGGTGAGGTCCTTGTCCAAATTAAGGCCCGAAGTCTCGGCATCGGCAAGGAGCTTGATGGTCGCGCCGTCAGTTTTCTTGGCGGCAGCAAGCGCTTCATCAAAGGTCGCGTACTGGGTCCCGTTAAACTCTGCGACAGAAGCACCGTTCCTTGCGCCCGCAGAAGCACTTGCGGCAACAGGAGCCGAGGAGGGAGTGGTCGCAGCAGATTCGGCAGAAGAGGCGGCAGGCGTGCCAGATTCGTTCGCAGACGCGGCATCGACTTGGGGCTTGGCAACCGTGCTCACCGAAGACGCCTCAACGGCAGGCTCGGAAACAGAAGCAAAACCGTCATCCGCAAAAGCCTGAGGTGCAAGAAAGCAGAGGGATGTCATAAGCCCTGCTGTTACCGCAAGAACGGCATGGGAGCGTTTTTTCATGGAATGCCTTTCCTTTCGTATCGAGCCCGGCAGAACGCCGGCACAACTTTCTTACGCCACTATTCTAATGGCATAAGCGAAATACGCTCCAGGATATAGCTCAAGTGTTATCACATTGTAAATATTTTAAATTGTCATAGTACCATCACATTTTTGGCGAGTTTCTTGCACAACTGTTGGTGCCAGCCCCAAACCTCTAGGAGTTGGTACCAACAAGATGATTCGCTTCCTTTGTCCCCCTACAGATCAGTTATCCGTGGAAACGAGCGGTAGGCGCGAGCGGCTGCTCGCGAAAGACCCGTTCGACGGCGGCGCGGTATTCGTCGACCTTTTTGGTCTTGCGCACGAGCTTGTGGACGGTGGCAGGATCGGCAAAGGCGCACTTGGCGTAGAACCACCACTCCTTCATGCGAAAGACTGCATTACCGCCAATCTCTTCTGCATATGCCGCAAACAGTGTGTCGTGGAAGCGTTGCATCTCGGCGGCCGTGGCAGCAGGACCACCCTTGATCATGCGAGCCAGCGCGGGGTTTGCGAGCAGACCACGTCCCAACATCACATGGCGCGTGCCGGGATAAGCCTTCACCAGCACGTCCATGTCCTCAAGATCAAAGATGTCACCGTTGTATGCCACCGGAAACGGCGCCCGCTCCAACGTCTCGCCGTAAAACTCCTTGCGCGGCGAGCCCGCATAGCGGTCCTTTTGCACGCGCGGATGCACAATCAGCTCTGCCAGCGGCATGCGGCAGTACAGATCTAGCACGCGCTCGTATTCGTCGTCGCTCTCGAGTCCCAGCCTAGTCTTTACCGATACCGGCAGCGGAGAGCGTTTGCACACGTCGCTCAAGAACACCTCGAGCTCATCGAGATTGCGCAGAAAACCCGAGCCCTTGCCCTTGGCGACAACCGTCCCCGAGGGGCAACCCAAGTTGAGGTTGACCTCGCGATAGCCCATGTCGGCGAGCACCTGCGCCGCCCACACAAACTCGTCCGCATTCTTGGACATGAGCTGGGGCACCACGTTAAGCCCTTGGTTGTTAGCTGGATCGACTTCCTTAAACGCCTTGCCGCCAAAGCGATTGCCCACCCGCGGCGGCGGCAAAAACGGCGTGTAGTAGCAGTCGAGCGCACCAAAACACTCCGCATGCACGCGACGAAACACATGCCCAGTAATTCCCTCCATGGGGGCAAGCGAAAGGATCATCTACTCTTCTCTCATATCAACGAATGTGACAAAAAGGGACCGTCCCCTTTGTCACATGCATTATGCCTTGTGCTTCAGGCAATTCACAAGGCAGAGATAACTACTTGACGATGGCCACCCCTCCAGCTGCCCCCGTGCAACGAAGGTGAATGACGCCCACAAACAGCAAGTAGGGCCGCTTCACAGCGGCTCCCTCGCTCGCCACTTTTCCCTTAATAGCGGCTTCATGCTCCAAAAGACCACGTTCGCGATCAAGCGATCACCAACAGCAAGCTGTTGACCGCCATGTCTGAACAACAGACACCCTCCGCTCATCTATACTCAAGAGTGTGCGCGCATCGCCCCCGAAAAACGATGAGAGTCGAGGCCCCATGCAGCAGCTCACCGAACAAGAAAAGAAACGCATTCAGCGGTACTGCACGTATCCCAAGATCGCAGCGACCGCACTCGTCATGTCGTTCGTAGCATGCCTGTTGATGTTGCCGCTCCAAATGATCAACGATATCGCGTTCCACCAAAAGGAATTCCAACCCGCGGGCATATATACCGCCATTGCACTCACCGCAATCGAACTCGCCATCTTTTGCTATTGCGCTCTTGCGCCGCGCTTTGGAATGCAGGGCAAACAGTGGAAGGAGCTGCAGAGCAGGCTTGCGGTAGCCCAAACCAACAAAGACCGTTCCGCGGAGGTCGCCAGCGTGCTCGCCACGCAAGCTGCCGGCCGCCTGCTCAAGAACAGCGATAACGATCTCGCGCGCAACCTAGGCGGCGCCGCAGAGGTTGCCGGAGCCGTAGGAGCAGTCGCCACCGCGGCGGACGTGCTAGCCGAAACCTCGAGCAATGCCGAGGCCATGGCAAACGCATACGGCGTGACGATTCCAAGCATCAAGAAGCAGATCATAGCTCTCGCGGCGTTGCCCGCCATTGTGCTGCTTGGCGTCTACATCCCGCAGTTTGTCCAGGGAAATAACGAGCTTCAGGCAAGAAAGGCTGCAGCCGCCGAGCAGCTCGCCATCGCGCAAGATGCCTTGGAGCCCGCGTGCGAACGCGTCGCGGCAGACGACCCATACGAGTCATATCACGACTACGGCTACCGCATAATCGGCTATCTACGCGATAATGACCTCGGCGCTCAAGCAGCCTATGTCTACCTTTCTTTTGATGCGGACGGCATGATCACGGATGTCGATTACGCCAGTCAGATCGACCCCGAGGAAAGCCTTGCAGACAACCTCGCCCGCGCCGAGCAGGATATCGCGACGCTCTGCGCCCCGCTCAACGGGCTGGACATTTCCGTTGCCACACCGGGCCTCCTCACGCCATGCAGCCTGTCGGATGAATTTAAACAGGCATTTTTAGCCGGCTCCCTATATGAAGAAATCAGCATCAAGACGGAGGACGAATCTATCAAGTCGTACTACACCTTTGACACCGAGCCCGAGGAAGAGTTCGACGAGTACACCCGTCCGGAGATTAGGCTCATGCTCTCTGCAAAGAAGAGCTAGAAGCTTGCGTTCTGATTTCCGCTCGTAAACGCCATCTATATCTCGAGGTCTAATACTTTTCCCGAGAAGTGAACGGCTATATTTGGGCCTCCGAAGCATCGACATTTTTAGACGTCAAATCCGCAGGATTTGGCCGGCAAAACCGCAGGAAATTGCATCTCGAAAGTGCCGATGCTTCTGGTGCCTGCTCTTCACCTCGCAGAGCTTCAGCAAGGCCATGAACCAGATGAC